>RCNG010000844.1_pt1 | contig 14700 bp, 9 predicted proteins | sample 2041371 | NCBI WGS metagenome assembly RCNG01 (sample SAMN09708227, study PRJNA481090) | Marine sediment metagenome, whole genome shotgun sequencing project. | biome: marine sediment; feature: ocean; material: sediment; isolation source: Sewage treatment plant 1 marine sediment (STP1) ... | reverse complement strand
ATGGTCCAGCAGCGACTCTTCCATGCGCGAGTACTCGCCGTAGCGGAGCACTTCGTGGCGGAAAGGCCGGATCATCTGGCTGTGGCAGGGGTAGCAACCCTCCTCGATGTAGATGTCGCGACCCGCCAGCTCGAGGGGGCTGTAGGGTTTCTGGACCCACTTGGCGGTTTCGGCCAGGGAGGGGTCCTCGGCGATCATCTCTTCGGTGATTTCCAGAGGCACGTGGTTGCTCTCGATGATGGTGGGAATGATCTCCACCGCACCACCGATGAGGATGGCCACCAACGCCAGGATGGTGAAGACCAGGGCGTGCCGCTCGATCAATCCGTACCAGTGCCCCCACCGTCTCTGGTGGAGGCCGTAGGAGATGATGGTAGCCACCGAGACCACGATCAGCAGGGCCAGCAGGACGGGGCTCAGCATCGAGCCCGCCAGGCCGAACCAGACCGCCAGCACCAGGATGGCCAGGATGAAGAGCATGGGCGCGCTGGTCAAAAGCGCCCAGGCGCTTTCGCGGTCGCCGTCCGGACGGCGGGCGGGGACCTGCACGCTGACCGTCGCGGGCTTACCCTGCTTGGCCGTCATGATCATGTTGAATACCAGCAGGAAGGTGCTCAGCAGGTACAGCGTGCCGCCGAGCAGGCGGGTGTGGTACATCGCCACGCTGTTGGTGATCGCCTCGATGAAGTCGGGATACTTGAGGAAGCCCTCGGCGTCCAGGGCGCGCCAGAACAGGCCCTGGCTCACGCCGCTGACCCACATGGAGACCACGTACATCAGGATGCCGATGGTCGCGATCCAGAAATGGAGCTCAGCCAGCTTCTGGGAGTAGAGCTTGGTGCCGTACAGGCGCGGCCACATCCAGTAGAGGATGCCGAAGGTCATGAAGCCGTTCCAGCCCAGCGCGCCGCCGTGCACGTGGCCGATGATCCAGTCGGTGTAGTGGCCCAGTGCGCTGACGCTCTTGATCGAAAGCAGCGGGCCCTCGAAGGTACTCATCCCGTAGAAGGTCACCGCGACCACGAAGAACTTGATGACCGGGTCGGTGCGCAACTTGTCCCAGGCACCGCGCAGGGTCAGCAGACCGTTGAGCATGCCGCCCCAGCTGGGGGCCCACAGCATCACGCTGAAGATCATGCCGAGGGTTTGCGCCCAGTCAGGCAGTGCGGTGTAGAGCAGGTGATGGGGTCCGGCCCAGATATAGAGGAAGATCAGGGACCAGAAATGCACCACCGAAAGCCGGTAGGAATAAACGGGCCTCTGGGCGGCCTTGACCAGGAAGTAGTACATCAGCCCCAGCGGCGGCGTGGTCAGAAAGAAGGCCACCGCGTTGTGGCCGTACCACCACTGGACCAGGGCGTCCTGGACGCCGCCGAAAATCGGGTAACTGTGAGTCAGGCTGGTCGGCAGGGCCAGATTGTTGACGATGTACAGGACCGCGATCGTGACGATGGTCGAAATGTAGAACCAGATCGCCACGTACATGTTCTTTTCGTTCCGGATCGCGAGCGTCCAGAAGAAGTTAGCGGCGAAGATGACCCACACCACGACCACCAGCAGGTCGATGGGCCAGATCAGCTCGGCGTACTCCTTGCCCTGGGTCAGGCCCAGGGGATAGGTGATGGCGGCCGAGACGATGACCAGCTGCCAGCCCCAGAAGTTGGCCCAGCTCAACAGGTCGCTGGCCATGCGGACCTTCAGCAGGCGCTGAGTGGAGTAGTAGATCCCGGCGAACATCCCGTTACCGACGAAGGCGAAAATGGCGGCGTTGGTGTGCAGGGGGCGGAGTCGGCCGAAGCTCAGCCATTCGACTCCGAAGTTGGCCTGCCAGAACGACAGCTGTGCGGCGGCGATGACCCCGACGAGCAGGGCGACCACGCCCCACACGACCGTGATGATCGAAAAGGCGCGGACGATCGCATCGTCGAAGATCACCGTTTTCATCTGGGTGTTATTCGATACTGTGGCTTCCATGTGGAGCACTTCCTCCTTCGCTCACTCGCTGGATTCAGGCCGCTCGGCAGCAGATTGGCCGCTATTTAAACCCAATTTGTCCAATTTATCATCCGGTAATTCCGGGTCAACCTGATTCATGCCGTCGTCGTCCTCCAGAGGGAGCAGGCTGAGACGATCCCCGTGTTCAAAATCCCCGTCGAAAAGGCGGGTGAAGAAGAACACCAAACCGGCGGCGACCAGAGTCAGGCTGATGAAGACCAGGACGATGATTATATCCATTCGGGCTTCCCTTGGGACAGGCGGACGGCCGTCAAAGTGACCACCGATATTGAGCTTATGGGCATCAGGATGGCGGCGACCACGGGGGTTACCAGACCCGCCAGGCACAGCCCGACGGCCAGGAGGTTGTACAGCACCGCGATGATCAGGTTATCCCGGACCACCCGGCGCAGCTGACGTGCGGCGGTCAGCGAACGGCGGATGGCGGCGATGCCGTCGCCGAGAAAAAAGAAGTCCGCCTTGCCGGGAAGAACCGGCCGATCCACCGCCGGGGTGGCAGCGCAAAAGGCTACCTCGAAACTGGGAGAATCGTTCAACCCGTCGCCCACCATGAGGGTATCGCGGCGGTCCAGCTGACGGACCCGGGCGGCCTTGGCTTCGGGGGTCAGGCCGCCGATGGCGCGGTCGGTCGGCACGTCCAGCGAACGGGCCGCGAGATCGACCTTGGCCTGGGTGTCGCCGCTCAGCAGGAAGATCTCGTATCCCTTGTCCCTGAGGCGGGCCACTTCGCCGGCGGCGTCGGCCTTGAATTCCTCGTGGAGGTCGAAAGAGGCGATCCGGCGGTGGTCCACGGAAAAGACGGTCGCCTTGAGGGACGATTGCCCATCCAGGGCGAAAGATGCCCGTCCCAACCGCCACACGCCCTCGGGCAGATCCAGTTCGAGCCCCGCCCCGGGAATCTCGGCGAGCTCTTCACCGGCGGCCCCGAAGTCCCGGGCGCCGGTTTCGGGATACTTTGCCAGGGCTGCCGCCAGGCAGGCGCTCACCGGATGGTTGCTCCGGGCTGTCATGTGGCGCAGGACAGTGCGCTGGTCGGCATCCAGGTGGCCCAGGGCGTTCCGGGATTCATCGTCGAGTGCCAGGTGCCCCATGGTCAGGGTGCCGGTCTTGTCGAGCAGGATCCGCCGGACCGACAGGGCTTTTTCCATGAAGCTCTGCTTGCGGATAAACACCCCGCGGCGGCGCAGCGCGAAGTGGATCAATTCCTCGGCCAGCGGCGTGGCCAGGCCCAGGGCGCAGGGGCAGGTCACCACCAGGATGGCGATGGTCACCTTCAGGGCCATGGTCAGGTCACGGCCGGCCCACAGGGCGAAACCCAGGACGGCGGCGGTCAGCACTCCGCTCACGTACCAGGTGCTGATGGTGTGCCACCACCGGGGGCGGAATTCCTCGTCACCGGTCGTGGTCGACCGCAGCAGATCCTGCAGGCGGCTGTTGGCGAACTCTTCGGCGGCCGTCACGGTGAAGCCGTGGTGGGAAGCGTTGAAGGCCCCGGCGGGAATCCGGTCCCCGGGCTGATAGGCGATCTGGTCCGATTCGCCCGTGATCCAGTCGAGCGAGACTTCCGAGGCGCGCCTCATCAGGATGCCCTCGACGGGCACCAGGTCGCCGGGCGCCACCCAGAGTTCGTCGCCCTGGAGGATTTCGGCGGCCGCGACGGTTTCCAGGTTTCCGTCCCGAACCCTTTTGGCCGACAGGTTCTCCGCGCCCGAGGACTCCAGCAGCGAGTTGCGGTTCCGCGCCAGGATATTCTCCTGGGCCCAGCGCCCGATCAGCATCAGCGCGATGAAGATGGTCAGGCTGTCGAAGTAGGCGTGATCGGGCCCGCCGGTCAGGAAACCATAGGTCGAACCGGCGTAGGCGAGGACCATGCCCAGGGAGATGGGAACGTCCAGGTGCAGAACGCCGCGCCTCAGCCCGGCAATCGCGCCCTTCAGGAAGATGCCGCCGCCCGCCAGCAGGGAAACCGTGGCCATGCCCAGGCTCAGCCAGCCGAAAAACATGTAGAGCGCGCCTTCGCCCAGTCCGAAGTAGAAGCTCAGGCTGAACATCATCACGTTCATGGCCATGGCGATGGATATGGCCATGCGCATCAGCAGCGCCCGCGACTGTCGGCCTCCGCCCTTGCGCCGGGGGCCCAGCCGGTAGCCGAATTTTTCGACCTCGGCCAGGAATTCCTTCAGGTCGCCCCGGACCGGATCCCAGCTCAGCTCGACGGTGCCCAGGGTGGGGTTGATCCGCAGCTGGATGCCGGCCTCGCGCCGCTTGAACAGCTCCTCGATCAGCCACACGCAGGCGGCGCAATGCACGCCCTGGATGTCGAGATCCAGGTGCAGCGGGTCATTCGCCGGGGTGCCGGCGGCTTCGCGTTCGGCCAGCATGCGGTCGAGCCAGTCGAAACTTTCGGTGCGCAGGACGGGGGCGGGAGCGTGGGCGTCGGGCTTCAGGTCGTAGAAGCGGCAGAGATCCTCCTGGTGGATCATCTCGTACACACCCTTGCAGCCCCGGCAGCAGAAGGGACCGTCGGCCTTGTTCCAGAACCGTCCCAGCTCGTTGCCGCAGTGGATACAGGCCCCCTCTTCGGCAGACCGGCGCCAATCGGAGGGCCATTCTTCGGGATAGTTCTGGGGCAAGGTCGAGGTAGTCATCGGTTGGCCATTCATTCGCAAAGGCAATGGTGAGGATGCCTCGAAAGATATTGGCCTGACGGGGCTCAATCAAGAGTAATCGAAGTGGGTTTCACAGGGGTTTAGTGGGGAAATGGCCCGTCTAAAACCCCCCAGGTGCCTGACATTCAAAATCACCCGTTTCCGTTTCGAGGACGATCCGGAAATACTGCGATACCGGTTCGCCGTCCAGGCTTTCCATGGACCCCAGTGATAGATCAATCTCCTGATAGATATCCGGAGTGGTGACCCAGAGGTCGCAATCACGCCAGGATTGACCAGGGAGAAGGTCTTCCACCGAGGGACGGACATACTTGAAGAGATTGTATATTGCGGGCCTGGGCAGAACGAAGCTGCACTGGGTTTGGTCCAGCGCGACCGCTTGCACTCGTCCCGGACCCAGTTGCCTGGTGGAGTCGTCGAAGACCCGGTCGCGAAGAACGGGATCCTCGATCCCCACGATAAACCGCAGAGCTATATCCCTGAAATTGTCCGGCCCTAAAATCATCAGGTCACGGGGCACAGCCACATCCACGGAGATATTCCACAAGCCGGAATCAGGCTCGATCTCCAGGCCTGAAACACCAGACGTCGGGCCCCAGGTCGGCAACTGGATGTTGTCGTTTCCGCCGCCGTCATGGATCAGGTTGAAGGGGTCGCATTCATAATCGACCTGATAAGCCCAGCCCATCATGCGCCGGACCATGCTTGCCCAGCGTTCGCGGCTGTCGTCGAGGCCGTGAAGCAGGATTTTCATTCGGTAGAGATTGGCAGCGATCTCGAAATAATCTTCGCCGCCTTGACCGGGGTCCAATTCCACCTGGATAATCCCGGTGACCTTATGCACCAGCATGTAAGCCGGTTGGATGAACTCGAGGTCGTCGTTGCCGAGTCCGTCGAGGGTGACCCGCATGACGGTGGTGTCACCAAAGCAGGGATGAGCCTCGATGGTGCCCGGATCGGTGTCGGCCAGACATTCGAGGGTCTCGTCGAACTGGGAGGGCGTGGAGGTTTTCGGCTGGATCTCGATACACTGCAGACAGGGTGGATATCCCACGTCGAAGCTCAGGGCCGCGGGGGTGCCGTCCCTGCGGCCGTGTTCGTCGATGGCCTGCATGTTGATGGTGAATGTGGTGCGGGGGCCGGTCAGGAAACCCAGCGTGTCCGCACTCCAACAGGTGTTGCAGGTGGCACCCCAGGTAGGGGTCGGGCCCACGGCGCTGGCCAGGGTCTGGAAAGAATATTGTCCACCGAACAGGTTGTCGCGGACGCCTTTCAGGTAACCCGAAATCCCCACGGGATGGTCCGGGTTCAGGAGGTGGTCTCTCGCGTCATCGCGTCCGAGTGCCTTGACCACGACATAGGACCTGTCGGGGATGCGGTCTCCACCCTGGAAGGGGTGATGCACCTTGAGGGGGTCGTTGAGCAGGAAATAGTACGGGTAGACCTCGGGGTCTTCGGGATGGGCCCAGTCGGTCTGCCCGTCCAGAATGATGGTTTCCGGGTCGTAGTTGATCACCAGTTCTTTCAATTGCAAAAATTCGCGAATTTCCTGGTCGCCCACATCGAGGGTGTTCAATTTGAATTGCAAAGATCCACTGGGAATAAGTTCATGGAACGGGTCGGGTCCACTGCCGTCATTGTGGAAGTCGAGACTGGTTACCGAGCCGAAGTAAGAGACGCTGTCGCCAGTGTCTTCGTTGAAAAATCGCGGGCTCCAGCAGTCTTCCAGATCGGGAATGCAGTCCTGCAGAAGGAGATCGTATTTGTATCCCAGCAACCCGTCATCATAGGGATAGACGTGGTCGAGGGAGGCCCGCATCTGGGGGTCCATGTCGATGGTGGCGGGTGCTTCACCTTGCCAGTGGAGCCGGAAGGGTTCCGCGAAGCCCAGGGTGTCACCGTCGGCGAGGGTGACCGGGTTCAGTCCGTCGAGATCGGTCTTCCATAACGATTGGATGCGAGGCCAGGGATAGTGGTCCACGGCCATGACCCGAATGGTGCAGCTACCTGAAATGAACTCGGGGAAATCGGCTTCCGCATCCCATTGAACGCTGTGCCCTGTTCCCGAAGGAACGAAGGTATCGGCGGCACCTGTAACGGCGGCACAGTGGATGGGCCAGGTTACGCCACCATCAGGAGAAAAATACAAACTGACCCAGGTGGCGTCACCTTCGTCATTCACCAGATCATAAGTGATGTCGACGATGAAGGTATTCGGCCTCTGGGCGGCCTGGATGTTGGAGACCACCGGCGCGGTATCGGCCAAAGCCGTCAGCGGAATCAGCAGAGTTCCGAGGACCACCCATGTCATGACCATTTGAGTATTTAAATTTCTTGCTTTCATTGGCCCCATCCCCTTGTTGCAGGCCCATATTATTTGATCAAAGTCATTCGGCGTGATCCGGAGAATCGATCGGTTACCAACCGGTAGAGATAAACTCCGGCGGCGACCTCGGCGCCTCCTTCGTCCCGCCCGTTCCACTCGGACTCGTGCCTGCCTGAAACCAGCAGTTCGTCGGCCACCAGGACCCTGACCAGGCGGCCCTGTAAATCGTAGATCCTCAGATCCACAGCCGTGGGGTGGGCCAGTTCAAAGCGGATCTTGGTCAGAGGGTTGAAGGGATTGGGGAAGCAGTCGCCCAGGCGGTCGACCGCCGGCAGATCCGGCAGGTTTTCGACTCCCGTGACCCAGCGGGTGTTGAGACTGAACAAAGGCGAATCACCGGACCCGGTCAGGGCCAAGGCTCCTCCGGCGGCACACAGGGTGCAGGTCAGAAGGACAATTCCGAAAAGTCTACCTGCGGTCATGGTATTTTCTCCCTGCGGGGTGGGGATTTGAGGGCGGCAATTTCCAAAAAATCCATATTCAAGCTGTTATTATTCATCATTATAGAGGATGTGACGTTGCATTGTCAATTGGGGTCGTTTCACCGGCCGGCCGGGCGGCCGCCTTTGCGGGGATCACTGGCTGCGGTGATCTGCCCATCGGTGACGATTATCGCCTGCACCACACCCACGAAATTCTGGTAGTCGACCAAGTGGTGACCCCGCGCTTTCAGGCCTTCCAGGGTGGTGTCATCGGTCCAACCGGTTTCCACGCGAACCTCGTCAGGTAGCCACTGGTGATGCATACGCGGGCGCGCCACCGCCTGGCCGGCATCGTCCCCGAAAACAAGGGCGCTGAGCAGCACCTGCAAGGTGCCGGTGATGATGCGCGGCCCGCCCGAGGACCCGGCGATGGCGACGGGTCTTCCACTTTCCAAAACGATGGTCGGACTCATGGACGAAAGGGGCCTTTTGCCGGGCTCGGGCCGGTTGCGGTCCGACTGGATCAGCCCGTAGGCGTTGGCTTCGGAGCTGGTGGTGAAGTCGTCCATCTCGTCGTTGAGCAGGAAGCCGAAGCCGGGCACTTCCACGCAGGATCCCCAGTAGAGGTTGATGGTTTCGGAGCAACCGACGGCCATGCCGCTTGCGTCGAGCACCGACACGTGGCTGGTCCCGGCGTCACGGGGAAGCTGGGGGGCGCTGCCGTATTCCTCAGCGGGACGGGTGTGGTCCAGGTCGACGCGCGCGGCCAGCGAGTCGAGATAGGACGGCGCCGTCAGCTGGGCCACGGGCACGGGCGAGAAGGCGTCGTCGGCCAGCCAGCGGGCGCGGTCGGCAAAGGCGTGCTTGAACGATTCGATCAGTAGGTGCCGCCACTCGGGGGAGTTGATGGCCTGTGAGTCGGTCAATCCACCCAGGCGCTCCAGCAACCCGAAGACCTGCTGGGTGGCGATCCCTCCGCTCGAGGGCGGCGGCATCGAAAGGATGCGCCAGGGGCCGACCTCGCCCGTCAGGGCGGGGCGTTCTCTGACGGTGAAGTTTGCCAGGTCGTCGCGGGTCATGGGGCCGCCGTCCTGGGCCATCACCGCCAGGATGGCCTCGGCGATGGGGCCGTCATAGAAGCCGGCCGCGCCCTCGCCCGCGATGAGTTCGAGGGCCCAGGCCTGGGGCTCGTTCACGATCAGGTCGCCCACGGCAATGTGGCCTTCGCGTGCGAATCGTTTCCAGGCGGCGTCCAGGTTCGGCCGGAGTTCGGGATGATCCCGCCAGGCCTCGCTCATGGTTTCCACGGCGCCCACGTGAAAGGCGTCGGCTGCGAATCCTTCGCGGGCGGCCCTGATGGCGGGCACCAGCACGGTGGCGCGATCCAGAGTGCCGTAGTGTTCGAGGGCGTAGAGCAGCCCCGCCACGGTGCCGGGCACGCCGCAGGCCTTGGGGCCGAGCTCAGTTGCACCTTCGGGTAGGTTTTCGAAATAGTCGGGACCCACGGCGGCCGGGCTGGTCTCGCGGTAGTCCAGGGCGATCGCGCGGCCGTCGGGATCTTTCGCCGAAGGCGGCAGACTGATGACCATGAACCCGCCCCCGCCGATCCCGCAACTGAACGGCCGCACCACCGAAAGGCAGAATGAAGAGGCCACGGCGGCGTCGACGGCGTTGCCCCCGGCGGCCAGCATCTGTTCGCCGGCTTCGGAGGCCAGGACGTGGTCGCAGGCCACGGCCCAGCGGGTGAAGGTGGCGGCGTGGTCGGTTTGGGGCTGGGGGGTGTGGGAGCAGCTGGTCATGATCGGGAGGATCAGGAGACCAAAAACTACCGCGCTTTTGAGGGTCGATCTGGACATGGGCACTCCGTGAAAAAATCCCTGATGTTGATGCAGGTACCCTATCACTAGATGGTTGGGGCGCACCAGTTATCATTGCCCCTGCCCAACCACTTTGGGGCTGAAACGGGTAATTATTTGAGAACCCGGTTCCTGCTGATCCGTTGTGCAATCGCACTTTGTTTGTCGCTGGCCGGCAAGGGCCTCGAGGTCGGCACGTTCAGTCATTCCCGAAGCATGATCATGATGAATTGATTCGGCCTGGCCTTTACCCAGTGGGCTTCAGCATTCCCACGGTCATCCCCTCGCCCCGCTCATGCCAAAACCGATGGCAGGTCCCGCACAACGTCACCAGATTTTCGGGGTGGTTTGTTCCTCCGCGGGATCGCGGTACCAGGTGATGTACTTCCAAAAATCGAGTTCTGCCGCACCCCGGGGCCCGACAACGATGGCCATCCCGCGCCAAAACTCCTCTGCGTACGCGTGGTGGGATGGTGGCGACATTACGGCCGCCCGACTTGCAAACCGCAGCGTCACACCGCATGCGTTCGCTGTCGGCGGGACTCAGTTCGCGTTCCCCGGTTTCGGTGGCAACGGTCATTTTCCCAGCGATTTCATGGACATGGATCTGGACCGGCGGCCGGGTGGTGAGGGCCCCCCGGGGGGTCTTTTTCGCTTCGCTCAATTCCACCAGGGCGGCCAGGGCTTCCAGCATCAATTCGGCGCGATCGGTCGGCCCCGCCCCTATTTTATGCAATCGCTCGACCAGTGCCGCGCGCCGCGCTTCCTGCTCAGGGGTGAGGTCCAGCTGGAATCGGACAGGCAGTTCGTGGGCCGCGACAACCGGTGGGGTTGCCGGCATCAATTCCCCTTGTCCCGGATCCACCCGGGCTGCCCGCTTCGCTTTCTTCACCTCGAGTACGAGTTCCTTCCGGGATCCCTTGGCGGCTTCGAGCCAACGGTCCTGGGTTTCGGCGGTGGCGACCGACACGATCTCTCGAGCCTTGGTGTAACCCAGTTCGCCGGAGGTCAACGCTTGGCGCACCGCCGGCAACCGGTCCAGCTGCCGGGCGAGCCGGATGAAATCGCCGGTCCGCGACTTGGAGAAGCCCAGTCCTTTCATGGCGTACTGGTTGATGGTGGCATGTCCCAGATCCCGGTAGAGATGACGATTCATGACCTCTGCGAACCACAGAACGGAACACTTGTGGGCCTGATTCATGGCTTTCAGGGAGCGGCGCAAGGAAGAGTGGACCTTGGCGGGGGATTGGTCAGGGGCAAAGGGAATGGCGGTCATGATATTCCTCCATAGAATAAGTGAATGGGAGGTAAAATCAATATACGAACAAAAGACGAAAACAACAAGGAAAAAGTGGCGTAAATTTATTTTTTTCAATTGTTTGTAGATTTGAAATAATCAACCAAACCAGAGACAAAACGCCCCTCGTGGGCCCCCGATAACCCCCCTCACCAAACCGGAATGAATCCCCACTTGATGGCCTCGATCCACCCGAAAAGCTTCCCGGCCCGGAACAGGAACTCGAGTCCCACGATGATCACCAGGATCGCCGCGACCAGGTTGAATTTTCGCTGCACCGAAGGCGCAAGGCGCCCGGCTCCCAGCCCCACGGCGATCAGCACGGGCATGGTGCCCAGGCCAAACATCACCATGGTGTGGGCGCCGTGCAGGGGGGTCGGTGCAGTCAGGGCGGCCATGGCCACGGCGTACACCGGGCCGCAGGGCAAAAAGCCGTTGGCGACGCCCAGCATGTAGCGGCCCGCCATGCTGCGGGTGCCGACCAGGGACATGAACTTCTCGGCGGTGAAACGGCCCAGGCGGCTGCTCTCGACGATCCGGGTGGTGGGCAGCCAGCCTTTCAAGCCCAAACCCAGGAGGATCATCAGCACGCCCGAGATCGAAAACAGCACACCCCTAACCGTATTGGAAGGCCCGGCAGCCTGGGCGGCGGTGGCCAGCAGGGCGAACAGCAGACCGATGAGGGCGTAGGCATTCACACGCCCGAAGTGGTAGATCAGCAACGCGGGCAGAAGATTGCGGATCCGGTGGTCGGTCCGGCCCTGAGCCAGGGAGAAGGTGCTGATCAACGGGCCGCACATGCCGATGCAGTGGCCCAGGCTGGTGGTCACCCCGATGCCGAAGGCGGCCCAGACCGTGAGCATGGTGGTCATCTCGGGTGTGGATCCGCAGCAGCTTTCCATGACGCTCCCGGACGCGCGGCGTCCATCTTCAACAGGGTGACGGGTGGTTCACCAAAATAGGGCAACCACGGGCGGCATTCAACCAAGCGAAACGGTGGGAATGCCCCGGGGCGGAGATTGACGCCGCCAGGGCCGCGAACTACACTCCAGGCCGCTTCAATCCCCGGATCCCCTGATATCGCGAAAGGGCGCGGCGTGTCCGACACAGGCAAAAAGATCATCCTGCTGACCGTGGCCGTCGTCCTGGCCCTGGCCGCCGGCGAAGTCGTGCTGCGGGCCATAGGGTACGGCACCATCACGCCCGAGATGAACTTCGGGGTCAACACCCAGCTCGCCCTGGATCAGGGCCGCTTCCTGCCCGATGCGGATCTTTTCTGGAAATTGCCCAGCCACCCGAGCGATCGGGATCTGCGGGCCGTCCAGCCCGATGTCCCGGTGCCGACCAAGGGCCAGCGCCGCCGGATCCTCGTGATGGGCGATTCCTGCTCGCGGATCTCGACGGCCATCCCGCCCTATGCGGTTCTGCTGGAGGATTCCCTGCGCGGGTTCGGGGTGGAGGTTTTCAATGCATCGGTGCCGGGCTACACGAGCTGGCAGGGACGGGCCTGGCTGGCCAAACAGTTGCTGGCCATTCAGCCGGACGTGACGGTGGTCTACTTCGGTTGGAACGATCACTGGCGAGCCACGGGAATCACCGACCGTGATTACGCGGATCGGCTGAAGGACTCAGGGCTGCGGCTGGCCCTTCTGCTACAGAAGATGCCGGACCCGCCGCCGCTGCGCATTTCAGCCGACGAGTACCGGGACAACCTCGAGGCCATCACCGAGGACCTGGCAGCGGCCGGATCCAGGGTGATCCTGGTGGCCGCGCCCTCGAATCTGACCCAGGAGGCGCGGGCCCGCATATTGCAGACGCGCTACCTGATCCGCGGCGATGATGCCGTGGCCGTGCATCGTGAGTACCTGGCCAAGGTCCGCGAGGTGGTCGACAGTTCGGACGCCATGCTGCTCGACGCGGCTGCTGCATTTGACGCCGCGGGGGCGCCCCAGCAGCTGTTGATGCGCGACGGCATCCATCTGACCGACCCGGGCCACCAGCTGATGGCCTCGCTGCTGACCGCCCGGCTCTCTCCGGTCCTGACCGGTGGGAAGCGTTGATGGCCCGGAGGGAAAAAAAGCGTCCCGTCGGCGAACCGTTGCCCCTCAGGCAGGCCGCCATCGTGGTGGCTGCCGCTTTGACCCTGCGCCTGGTCTACTGGCTGCTGGCCTCCAAGTCGCTCTTTTTGCAAACCCCGGTGGTAGATGCTTCCTTCTTCGACATCTGGGGCCACACCCTGGCCGAAGGTCGCGTCTTCCAGGCGGCGGTTTTCTTCAAGCCGCCCCTGTATGCCTACCTGTTGTGGTGGTTCTACCAGGCCGGGTTTTCCATGACCGGGATCCTGATCCTGCAGATGTTGATCGGCGCGGTCACGGTTCTGCTGACCCTGACGGTCGGCCGTTTGGCCTTCACTCCGAAAATCGGATTCGCCGGCGCCCTGGTCACCGCGCTGCTGCCCATCCTGCCCTTTTTCGAGACCCAGCTGCTGGCCGAGACCTGGACCACCGCCCTGACCCTGGGGTCGCTGGTGCTCGTGCTGCGGGTTGTGAAGGGCCGGGCGACCTCAACCGGCCGGACCCTGTTTTTTGCCGGCCTGCTGCTGGGAATCGCCGGGCTGGGTCGGCCCAACCTGATGCTTCTGATTGTGGCCATCGCCGTCTGGCTCTGGTGGCAGGGCCGTTCGGGCGGCCTGCCCCGCCCCGGATTCGGATCGTTGGGGCTTTTGCTGGCCGGTTTTCTGCTGGCGATTTCCCCGGCAACGATCCACAACCTGAAGTACGGGGACTTCACCCTGATCAGCGCCAATCTGGGCGCCAACCTGGTGGCCGGCAATTCCGACGAGGCCGACGGCGTCTCCGCCATTCCGGTGGGTGTCCGCTGGGATGATCTGCAACTCCAGACCCGACTGGCGGGGGCCGGCAGCCCGACGGCGGCCTCCCGTTTCCTGTCCGGTCGGGCAATGGAGTGGATTGCCTCCCATCCTGCGCAGGCGCTGCAGCTGGTGGGCAAAAAAATCCTGCTGTTGGTGAATGCCCGCGAAGGCCGCAACAACATCAATCCGCTCTGGTTTGCCCGCGAAGAAGGCCTGTTCCTGCTGGCCCGCTGGTGGCCGGCCACCTGGCTGGTACTGCCGTTCGCGGTGCTGGGCCTGATGCGCTTTCGCCACTGGCGGCCGGGTTCAAGCCTGCTGGCCTGGGCTATTCTTGTCCAGGCCGTGGCGGTTCTTCCGTTTTTCGTGAACGCGCGCTTCCGCCTGCCGCTGATGCCACTGCTGGCACTGTTTGCGGCAGCGGGCGTCGCGACCTTGATCGGCCATTGGAAGACGCGGGACCGCCGGTCCCTGGGTTTTGGATTGGCCGTCGCCATCCTCATGTTCGTGGTCGTGAATGTCGATTGGTTCGATCTGGGAGCGGAGCGATGGCTGGCGCGGGACTGGTTCAACCAGGGGCTGATCCAGGCCCGGCCCTACGGTGACCGGCAACCCGATCCCCGGTTGGCCGAGCAGAACTTCCGTCGCGCCGTCACCCTGGCTCCCGATGAAGTGGATTTTTGCGAACGTCTGGGCGCCTCCCTGTTGAGACAGGCCCAACCCTGGATCAATGCGGCCGCCGCGGGCACCGACAACCGCGACTGGGCCCGCGCGGCCGCGGCCCTCGACCGCGCCGAACCCCTGGTGAACGAAGCCAGGGAACAGCACCAGCGGGCCGTGGAGATTTTCCCCCGCTCTTTCCGTTCCTGGAGCAATCTGGGTGTCAGTGCCACGTGGCTGGGGGATGTCCGATTCGACCGGATGGCCGCCGCCCTGGCCCGGGGGGATTCGGCGTCTGCCAGGCAGTCCGCCCTGGCGGCTCTCGAGCTTTATAAGTATTCCGTACAGGAATACCAGAAGGGTCTGGAGATCAATCCGGGTCTTGATGAATCCAAGCGCAGCATCAACGAAGTGTTCCGCACGGTGATGGACCTGCCGGGGCTGGATCCCACCATCGTTGAGTTCCAGCGGCGGGCGGCGGCCAGTATCGGCAACAGAAGCCAAGGACGGCGATGAAACAACTTT
>RCNG010000840.1_pt1 | contig 14734 bp, 12 predicted proteins | sample 2041371 | NCBI WGS metagenome assembly RCNG01 (sample SAMN09708227, study PRJNA481090) | Marine sediment metagenome, whole genome shotgun sequencing project. | biome: marine sediment; feature: ocean; material: sediment; isolation source: Sewage treatment plant 1 marine sediment (STP1) ... | reverse complement strand
AGCGTGGCGCCGGCCTGCGGGGGGGTTATGGAAAATAGAGAGCTCGAAAACCAGGTGGATCGTGCGGCCGCTCGTCTCGGCGAGGTTCAGCGTGCCGTTTCCGAAGTCATCGTCGGTCAGGACCGGCTGGTGGAATCGCTGTTGGCGGCGCTGATGTGTCGCGGGCACGTTCTGCTCGAAGGCGTGCCCGGTCTTGCCAAGACCTTGACGGTGCGCACCCTGGCCACGGTGGTGGGGGGCAGCTTCCAACGCCTCCAGTTCACCCCGGATCTGCTTCCCGCCGATGTGACCGGGACCCAGGTCTTCGATCCGCGAACCTCGGAGTTCGTCCCTCACCGGGGCCCGATCTTTGCCAACCTGGTGCTCGCCGACGAGATCAACCGGGCGCCGGCCAAGGTGCAGTCGGCCCTTCTCGAAGCCATGGAGGAACGACAGGTCACCATCGGTGAGACCACCGATCTGCTGCCCGTGCCCTTCGTGGTGCTCGCAACCCAGAACCCCATCGAGCAGGAAGGGACCTATCCGTTGCCGGAGGCCCAACTCGATCGTTTTCTCTTCAAGGTGCTGGTCGACTATCCGTCGGAGGAAGACGAGCGCCGGGTCCTGGAGTATCACCTGGCCGAGTCTTTCCCGAAGGCTGAGAGGATCACCGATCTCGACAAGCTGACCGAGCTCGAAGATGTGGTCCGGCAGGTCTATCTCGACGAGCGGATCCGTTCCTACATCGTCAATCTTGTTGCCGCGACCCGGAGACCGGCCGAGGTCGGCCTTGGAGACCTCGTTCCCCTCATCGGATTCGGCGCCTCGCCCCGGGCTTCCATCGCCCTCGCCCTGGGCACCCGGGCCTTCGCCCTCGTGCGTGGACGAGCATTCGTGACTCCAGAGGACGTCAAGGAGCTCGCTCCCATGGTCCTACGCCACCGGATCGTGCTCACCTACGAGGCCGAAGCCGAGGGCGTGAGTGTCGAAGAGGTCGTGGACCGGATGCTGCTCGCGGTGGAGGTCCCTTGATGACCCCGGAATCCTCGTCAGCCTCCTACCCTCGTCGCGGAACACGGTGACAAATGTGGGTTAGTCGTCTTGCCGCCTACTTCGGGCGTCCGCGCCCGGTGGACCCGGTCCACGAGGTCGGCGCCGAGCTCCGAGCTCAGGTTCGCCGGCTGGAGATCCGCGCCCGGCAGTCCATGGAGGCCGGGCTTGCGGGTCAGTACCAGAGCGCCTTTCGGGGGCGCGGCCTCGAGTTCGAGGAGGTTCGGGAGTATCGCTGGGGCGACGACGTTCGAACCATTGATTGGAATGTCACGGCGCGCACCGGTGAGCTTCACGTCAAACGCTATCGCGAAGAGCGCGATCTCACCGTCCTGTTGCTTGTAGATCTGTCGGCCTCGACCCGCTTTGGTTCCGGTGTGATGACGGTGCACGACCTCATCGCCGAGGTGTCGAGCCTCTTCGCCCTCGCTGCGGCCCGCCGCGACCGGGTGGGCGCCATCCTCTTCGATGAGTCCATCCGAGCGGTGATCCCCCCGCGGCTCGGTTGGCGGCACGGCCTCCGGGTGGTGCGCGAGGTCCTCGGTTCAGTGCCGACGGGGTCGAGAACGGCCTTTCCCGACGCCATCCGGGCGGCCGGCCACCTGCTCCATCGGCGGGGCATCGTGATCGCGGTAGTGGACCGGAGTTGTCCCCTTCCACGCCGCGAGCTCCTGGCCCTTTCGGCCCGCCATGAGGTGGTGTTGGTGCGTGCGGCCGACCTGCTCTCCCGGACCGGTCTCGAGGGTTCCCGGCTGCCGGTCATCGATGCGGAGACCGGGCGTCCGGGGGTCGTTCGCAGGCGACCGGGGGAGACCTCGGATCGAATCCCGCCGGGCATCGACGCCGTTGATCTTGTCACCGACACCGACTATTTGCCGGTGGTCCGCTCCATGCTCGAAAAGCGAGTGCAACGTGTCCACTAGGCGGATTTTTCGGACCCTCGCGGTGGCTTTCGTGTTTTCGGCCATCGTCGTTGCGGCCGATGAGCCGACCCTCGAACTCGAGGTCTCACCAACCTCGGTGCGGGTGGGCGACCGCGTCGAGGTGACGGCTTCGGCTCGCGGTGGCGATACCGGATTGCTCTGGGGAGAACTGACCGTGGCGCTCGAGCCGGGCGGCCCGTGGGAGCTCATCGATGGTCCGGTGCCGGTTCCCGGCGCCCGACCACCGGTGTGGAAGCTCACCCTGGCGCCCATGGCTCTCGCCGACCAGGCGTTGCCCTCCATCACCGTCTCGGCGCGGTCGGCCGACGGTGAGACCAGGGTCGTCGAGAGTGACGGTCCGGAGACCATCTCGGTGGTCTCCATCCTCAGCGGCGAAGAGGACGACCAGGCCCCGGCGCCGCTCCGCGATCCCATCGGCGTGCGTGGTCTTCCCTGGGAGTGGATCCTGCCCGTCGTGGGAGTTCTTCTGCCGTTGCTCGTCGGAATCGCGTGGTTGTGGCGAGGGCGTGGGCGGTCGGTCATGGCCGGCCGCGTGGTAGTGCCGCCGTTGGTCGAGCTCGAGGCCCTGGCTTCGGACCTCGAGGGTCGGGTCGGGCGCGAGCCGGCCGAGGGGGTATGTGATCGACTGGCTGCCGGTCTCAGACACTATCTCGAGCGACGCACCGGCGAACCTGCCGAAGAGATGACGTCGTTCGAGCTGCGATTGCTGGCCCGCGACCGGGGGTGGCCAGAGGCGACCCAGCGACTGGTCCAACGGGTCATGGGCGTGGCCGACGGAATTCGTTTCGGTCGCCGACCCTCCACCGACGACGAACTTCGCACGGCCATCGGCCACGCCATCGAGGCGGCCCGATCGGTCGAGGTCCACCTCGAAGAGGCGGAACGCGAACGATCCGCCGTGGATGCCGCCTCATGATGCGGCTGGCTTCACCCTGGTGGCTGGTGCTCATTGTCGCGGCGCTTGCGCTCATCCTCCTGTGGCTGATCCGCCGCCGGTGGCAGCGATTTCCCTTCCCCGATGTGGCCCTTGCCCTCGGGCGCGGCGGCCGGATCCCGGAGCGTACGGTGATGGCCGGGGTCCTGGCGGCGCTCGCGCTGGCGCCGCTCGCCGTCGCCCTCGCACGCCCCCAGGAGGTCCTGTCGCGACGGCTCGAACGCGCCGAAGGGGTCGATCTCGTGGTCGCGTTGGATGTCTCCGGTTCCATGTCCGCGCTCGATTTCGAGCCCACCGATCGCCTCGGGGTGGCCAAGGAAGTGATCGGAAGCTTTCTCGACGGACGCGTCAACGACCGATTCGCACTTGTGGTCTTCGCCGGAGCGGCGGTGACCCTGTGTCCTCTGACCCTCGATCACGTGGTCGCTCAGCACCTGCTCGATGAAGTTGAGATGGGCACTTTGCCGGAGGGAACCGCCGTCGGGCTCGGCCTCGGAACCGCGGTGGCCCGCCTCCGCCACTCCGAGGCCGACTCCAAGGTCGTGGTGCTGGTCACCGATGGCTCCAACAACACCGGTCAACTCGATCCCGTCAACGCCGCCGAGATGGCGGCCGAGCTCGACATCACCGTCCACACCGTTCTGGTGGGCCGGGGTGGGATGGTCCCCGTGCCGATCCCGGTCCGCGATCCACGAACCGGACGGGTGCGGCAAGAGGTCCGGAAGATGGAGATGGAAATCAACCCGGAGCTCCTGGCCGAGGTCGCCCGCATCGGTGGCGGCAGCTCTTTCAGAGCCCGTGATGCCGAAGCCCTCGAGGAGGTCTTCGAAGCCATCGACGCCCTCGAGAAGACCGAGTTCACCTCGACCAAGCTGGTGCGTTATCGCGAACGATTCGAACCCTGGGCCTGGGCCGCCCTGGTGGTGCTCCTCATGGGAGCCGGACTCGAAGCCGTTGCCGGGAGGACACCGTGGTGAGCTTCGGCGAGCCTCGGATACTCGGCCTCTTGGTCTTGCCCGCGGTGGTCGGTGCGGTGGTCGTCCTACGCCACCTGACCCGATTGCGACTGCAGCGCTCTCTGGCGTCACCTGCGGTGTGGGACAGGGTCATGGGCGGAGTGCCCGCCACCGGTCTGGTGCGGATGCTCCTGTGGTCCGGCGCCGCCGCCATGATCATCCTGGCGCTGGCGCGGCCGCAGTGGGGCGAGCTTCCGGGGGAAGAATCCGTCCGAACCCGCGATCTGGTGCTTGCTCTCGATGTCTCCGCCTCGATGCTGGCGACCGATGTGCCGCCATCGCGGATGGCGAAGAGCATCGAGACGGCCCAGAGACTGTTGCCGCTGCTCGAAGGCAACAGGGTCGGGGTCGTGGTCTTTGCCGGTGAGGCCTACCCGCTGGTTCCCCTGACCATCGATCTCGACGCCGTCGCCGCGTTCCTCTCGGGCATCTATCCTGGCATGGTGGCGCGACCGGGTTCGGATCTCGAGCGGGCGGTGGCCGCCTCGTTGGAGTTGCTGCCTCCCGATGGGGAGGGGAGGGTGGTGGTTCTGGTGACCGATGGAGAGAATCTGCAGGGCAATGTCGATGCGGCCGTGTCGGCAATCAAGGAGAGCGGAGTCGGTGCGCTGACCGTGGTGGCCGGCACCGAAAGGGGCGGCCCGATCCCCGAGGTCGGGCCCGATGGCGCGGTTCATCACAAGAGAGACCAGAATGGCCAGCCGGTGATCACCCGGGCCCACCCGGAGGTCCTCGGTGCCATCGCCGATGCGGTGGGTGGCGATTCCATCGAGCTCGCCGATCGCGATGTGGTGAATCAGCTCGCCGCCATCGTCGACCGTCTCCGTACCCGGGAGGCCGAGGCCAACCGGACGGTCCAGAAAGTGGAGCAGTTCCCGTTGTTCCTCATGATCGCGGCGGGGTTGTTGGTGGTCGGATTTCTACTGTCGCCATGGCGTCGTCTTGCGGCTGCTGCGGCCGTGATCGGCCTGGTCGCCGTACCCGCCGGAGCACAGCAGGGTCCACAGCAGGCCGCCGTTCCCCAGCCGCAATCACCACCTGTGGCCGGGGCCCCGGCGGCGACGGCCACCGAGCCCGGACCGGTGCTCGAGCCACCGTCCTGGCAGCGGTTCGTCCCCGGCGGGAGTCGGCGGATGGCCCGCCAGGGTGTCACCAAGTGGCGGGGTGGCGAGATCGAGGAGGCGGCTCAGTCCTTTGCCGGCGCAGCCATGCTCGATCCCGAGAACCCCGAGAGGCTCTATGATCTGGGAACGGCGCTCGGAGCCGGAGGCCAGCTCGAGGTCGCGGTGCCGATCCTCGAACAGGCCCACGCGGCCGGTGTCCCCTATGCGGCCTACAACTCCGGTACCTCGTCTCTGCAGTACAGCCAAGCCGAGGCGGCGGTGCAGTGGCTACGAGAAGCAGTGCTCCTCGACCCCGAAGACATGGAGGCCAAGCGCAACTACGAGCTCGCCCTCGCCATGCTCGAAGAGCAGCAACAGCAGGAACAAGAGCAGGAGAACGAGGACCAGGAGAAAGAGCAGGAAGAGCAGGAGCAAGAACAGGAGCAGGACCAGGAACAGGATCAGCAGAATCCGGAGCAGCAGCCGGCGCCGACCCCGACTCCCACCGACAACGAAGCGCTCTTCCAGGCCCTCGAACGGGCCGAGGCCGAAGCGCGCGAGGCCATGCAATCCCCGACACCGCAGGTGTCCACGGTGGAGAAGGATTGGTGAGCGTGCGTCTTCGATCGTTCCTCGTCGGCTGTGCGATGGCGGTCCTCGGCCTCGTGGCCCTTCAGGCGACCGCCGCCGACCCCGGTCTCGAGGTCCACCTCCAGCCGAGACGATTCGGCGTCGACGATATGACGCAACTCACGGTGCGGGTCACCGAACCCCCCGCCAATCTTCAGGCGCCCAAGCTGGGAGAGCTACAGAATCTCGAGGTCGTCGCCGGACCATCCACCGGATCCGAGTTCAGCTTTGTCAACGGGGTGGCCTCGCGCTCCCAGACCTTCACCTTTGTGCTGCGTGCCCTCAGACCGGGGCCGGCGCTGGTGGGGCCGGTCACCGCGCGTGCCGGCGAGATCAAACTGCGTTCGAGCCCCATCAGCGCCGAGGTCGTCGAAGGCAGTATCGCGCAATCCCCGCGGCGTGGGCGGCGTTCTCCCTTCACCAGCGATCCGTTCGCCGAAATGCTCCCGCGTCGGGCGCCACCACGGATCGAGGTGGTGCTCCGCCATGACCTCAGTAGCCGAAAGGTGGTCGTCGGTCAGCCCCTCGTGGCGACGGTCTATCTCGACTCGACGGTGAGTTCGCTTTATGACTTCGACTGGCGTACGGCGCCGTCCTATCCGGGTTTCTGGGCGCAACGGCTGGACAACCCCGAACAGGTCATGCCCGAGACCGTGGAGATCGATGGAACCCGGTTCCACCGCTACCGGGTCATGCGTTCGGTTCTGGTGCCGCTCAAGGCCGGAGAGCTCGAGATTCCGGCGGTCGAGGCGGCCATCGGTGTGCGCTCGTTTGGTTTTTTCGACACCGGCCAGCTCATCGAGCGCTCGACCCCGGCGCGGTCGGTGGAGGTGGCGGCGAGGCCGTCATCGCCGCCCGGGTTCTCCGGCGCCGTCGGTGATCTCCGCTACAGCGTGACCATCGAACCGACCGAGATCGAGTATGGCCAATCGGCGGTCATGACGATGAAGCTCGAGGGGCGGGGAAACCTCCCCCTGGTGGAGGCTCCGGCCGAGTGGCCGGGCTCCTCCGACTGCGACACCTATCCACCTGAGGAGAGCAGTCGAGTGAAGGTTGATGGAACCGGAATTCACGGCTCCCGAACCTGGCAGGTGACGGTGGTCCCGCAGACCTGGGGCGCCATCGAACTCGGGGCCGTCGATCTTGCCGTCTTCGATCCCGCCTCCGGTCGGTTCACCACCCAGACCATTGGTCCTCTCACTCTCACCGTCGGCGCCCCTCCACCGACGCCGACCCCGGTCGTCACTCCGACGCCCATCGACCAGGAAGGCGCTGGTCGAATGGAATCCGATGAGGGGAGCTCCGGGTCTGGACCTCCACCCTGGGTGTGGATCATCGGTGCCTTGGTCCTCGGTCTGACGGCAGGGGCGGGCGCAACCTGGGCTCTGAACCGTAAGGCGCGGATCGCGCTCCCTCCCCGACGAGCTGACCAGAGCCCCGCCGAACGGGCGCGCGAGCTCCAGGTGACTCTTGAGCGATGGTGGTTGGATGTACGCTCCACCGGCAAAGGTGAAGCACTGGAGGAGCAGATGCAGGAGCTTCGGCGCGATCTCGAGGCCGTTCGTTTTGCTCCGGGCCGGGCCGATCACACGCACACTGTCGTGGATCTCGAGGCGCGACTCAAGAATCTCATGCGGCGGGCGTGAGAATTTTTCGCTTGAGGTGCTAAAATATCGGGATGCAGCCTCCGCGGGTCTATAGTCTTCCCATAGAAGAGCTTGAGCCGTTTCTCGATCGTCGTCGGTACTCGGCTTTTGCGGTATCTCAGTTGGCCGTGAGTTCGTTCCTCGGCGAAATCCTCTCCAAAGCCAACGACTTCGTGCCATCGAGTTCGGGTTCGATTCTCATGGATCGCGCCTTCGATCGTGGTGCGACTCCCGCCGAAACCGCTCTCTATTTCGTTGCGACTTTCGGTTCGTCCGCGCAGACCATCCTCGGTCGTCACCTCACGGCCGATCGAGGTGTCGCCGGCGCCGTCTACCGCACCGGTGAGCCCTACGTGATGAATGATCCCGAGAACGATCCGACCTTCTACTCCAAATTCGACGAAGGGACCGACTTCAAGACCTCGAACGCGATCGCGGTTCCGGTGCGTATCGAACGGACCGTGTGCGGCGTGCTCGAACTCGTCAATCGACTCGAAGTTGGCGGCTACAGCGACCGCGATCTCCAGATGCTCGAGATCTTCGCCCGCTACACATCGGTGTCCATCGAGAATCTGCTCGACGCCCAACGTGCCAACGAAATGGCGCGGCGCGACGATCTCACGGGTCTCTACAACGACCGGTTCTTCCACCATCGCCTGACCGAGGATCTGGTTCGGGCGGATGTCACCGATGGAACGGTCGCACTTCTCTTCCTCGATCTCGACAATTTCAAGGCGGTCAACGACAACCACGGACACCTGGCGGGCTCGCAGGTGCTCAAGGAGTTCGGCTACCTTCTCAAACAGACAATCACCGCTGATCGGGCGACCCTTGCGCGCTATGGGGGCGACGAGTTCGTGGTGATTCTGCCCGGTTTCGACCTCGAACAGGCAATGAGCGCCGCGGCTGATGTGAAGGCCGCGTTGGAGAGGACGCAGTTTCTCCAGGGGAGCTTTTCGTGGTCGGATGGGCCGGTCTATTGGCGGGAGCCGTTGACCTGCTCGACCGGGGTGGCGGTCTACCCCGTCCACCTGCCACGGCAGGGCACGACGGACATGAAGAAGAACCTCCTGCTCCGGGCTGCCGATCTCGCCATGTACGACGCCAAGGCTCACGGCAAAGATCGAATCAACATCGCCGAGTAGCCCGGCATCGGGTCGAGTGCCAATCTGGCAGCTCGACCCATCGCGCGCAGGTGGGAACTTTGGCACGGTGATTGCTGTTACCCACGGACGAGGCCGCGTCGCGAGCAGCCCGCGGCCAGTATCCCTTGGAGGAAGAATGCAACGCGAAAAACAGCAGTATTACTCGTTGGCGGCCATCGTGGTCGCTGCGGTGCTCTTTGGCATGGTAATCGCCGGAGGTCTCGATCTGACCCCCCCGGTGGACGCCGAGCGCAACACCCAGGTCCCGCCGATGATGGAGACCATGGCGGCGCCGGATTTCGCCACCCTGGCCGACAGGGTCGTACCGTCGGTGGTGTCGGTCACCATCAAGGATGTTCGGGACCCCTCCGAGCGCCGGGGTCAGATGCCCCGAGACCCGTTCCACGAGTTCTTTCGCGGACCCGAGGGTCCCTCGGACGAACCCTCGGTCCGGCGGTCGGCGGGTTCCGGGTTCTTCATTTCCGGTGATGGTGAGATCGTCACCAACTACCATGTGATCGAAGACGCCGATGAGATCGAGATCGAGCTCGCAGACGGCATTCGATTCGACGCCGAGGTCGTCGGCCGTGATGAAGCCACCGATCTGGCGCTTCTCAAGGTCAGCAAGCCCGACCGTGATTTTGCCTATCTCGCGCTCGGCGAGTCCGACGCCGTCAGGGTCGGAGAGTGGGTCATGGCCGTCGGCAACCCCCTCGACATGGATCACACGGTGACCGTCGGGGTCGTTTCGGCCAAGGGGCGGGTGCTCGGTCTTTCTCGCGAGGGAACCTCGTTTGAGAACTACATTCAGACCGACGCCGCCATCAACCTCGGCAACTCTGGCGGCCCGTTGGTCAATACCCGCAGCCAGGTGATTGCCATCAACACCGCCATCAACGCCCGTGGTCAGAACCTCGGTTTTGCGGTGCCGGTGAACATTCTGCGCCGGATCCTCCCACAACTGCGCGAGAACGGGATGGTCGTCCGCGGTTTCCTCGGCATCACCGTCAACAATCTGGATCAGGACAGCGCCGAGGCCTTTGGGCTCAGCAGTCGCGATGGCGCTCTGGTGGCGGAAGTGGCTCCCGGACGCGCAGCCGACAAGGGCGGTATCGAGCATGGCGACATCGTGGTGGCCATTGATGGCGATCCCATCGTGGATACGAGGGAGCTCATCGACACCATCTCGGCCATGCCGCCGGGAACCGAGGTCGAACTCACCGTGATCCGCGACGGCAAGCAGCGGAAGCTCGAGGTCGAACTCGAGGCCCGTGATGCCGTCGGTGAGGTGGACGCACCCGACGCCGAGCCGCCCCGTGAAGACGACACGGCGGAGCGTCTCGGGATCAGCGTCAGCGAGATCGACTCGCAGATTCGGCGGATGTACGGTCTCGACGATGAGGTCGAAGGCGTCGTGATCACGCGGGTCATGCCGGTGTCGCCGGCCGCCGACGAGAATCTCATCCGCGGCGATGTGATCCTCGAGGCCAACGGCGTGAAGATCGAAACCGTCGACCAGCTGAGAGAGATCGTGACCGGTGTCTCCGACGGCGGCTACCTGCGACTCTATGTCCAGCGGCCGCAGATGGGCGGGCGGTCGTTCTTCGCCATCCTCAAGCTCAGCGACTGACGCTCGAGCAGCAACTAAAGATACGGGGGGTGCACCGGAGGGTGCGCCCCCCTTTTCTTTCCGGTGCCCGGGTTAGAGGACAGCGCGACACCGACGAGGTTCTGTGATCGCGGTTGCCCGTGATTGCCCCCCTTGACATTGTTCGGCCTGGACGCCCGATGGACGACGAGGATGATCCGGTTCCGAACAATGATCAAGGACGGCACGTCCGTTCGAGGCCAGAACCGCGGATCCTCATGAGAACGCGGGCTCGGTGCCTGGCATCCGACATTGTTTGCCGCGAACAATGTCGCGTGCCTGCGCACCGCTCCCATCGCGCAGCCGGGGCGCGATGAAACCTGGATCTATCTGCGCGATGGAATCTGTGTCATCTGTGTGATCTGTGGGCACTCCTGCGAGAGCTCTGCGATGGAGCTAACACCTAATACCGAAGACCTAATACCTTCCTCAGTTCGCCCCACCCACCGGCGGCTCCTGCGAAGTTGCCGGCGGTTCCTGGATCGGGCCGAAGTTCTGTTCGTAGAGCTTGAGGTTGTGGCTGAGGGCGCGCATGAGTTGTTTGGCGTGGAAAGGGCTCATGATGATGCGCGCGACCACGGGGATGTCCTGGCGTCCCGGCATGGTCCGGCCGAAGTCAAGCAGCACCTCTGAGAAGTTATGAGCGATACTGACGAAGTTGGCGTACTCACCGAGGGCGAGTTCCTTGTCGACGGAAAGTCGCGGTGCATTGGGTGGGGTGGTTGGATTGTCGGCCATGAATCCTCCTCGGGCTCGACATTGTACCCTTCTGTCCCATGAATTCACTCGATGCCCACTTCGATCGTGCCGCTGAGGACCGTCGTCACGGTGCGGTGGAGATCGAACGCCGCCTCATCTCGGGTCTGCCCGCCGACTCGGAACACTGGGCCGCCCCCGGCCTCGCCTCCGGGGCTCGGCGATTGCTGGAGGGGCAGCCGGCGATGGCCAATCTCCGCAACCTCGTCAGCACGAGGATCAGCGAGTAGAATCAGCCATGCTCTCATTCACCGTCACCCACAGCGACCCTGGGACCGCGGCGCGAGCCGCCGATCTGGTGACGCCGCACGGCACGGTCCACACCCCGGCCTTCATGCCGGTGGGCACGGCGGGCACGGTCAAGGGAATGGCCGGGTGGGAGCTCGCGCGCCTGGCGCCCGAGATGGTGCTTGCCAACACCTACCACCTGCTGCTTCGGCCCGGTGTCGATCGGGTGGAAAGGATGGGCGGACTCCACAGCCTCATGTCGTGGTCCGGCCCGATCCTCACTGACTCGGGGGGCTACCAGGTCTTCTCGCTCGCGGCCCGTCGCAAACTGGACGCCGACGGGGTGACCTTCCGCTCTCATCTGGATGGATCGAGGCACCGACTGACCCCCGAGAACGTCATTGAAACGCAGTCGAGGTACGGCGTCGATGTGGCCATGGTCCTCGATGAGTGCCTGCCGTATCCGATTGATCTCGGCGGCGCCGACGAGTCGGTCGCCCGCAGCGTCGATTGGGCGCGCCGTGGGCTCCTCCGGGCCCAGCAGCTGCGGCAGGACTCCGGCAGCTGGGGAGGTGGGCTCTTCGCCATCCAGCAGGGATCCCTCGACGAAGGGCTCCGGCGCAGGTGCACCGACGAGCTTGCCGGTCACGATTTCGATGGTTTTGCCATCGGTGGTCTGGCTGTGGGTGAACCGTCGGAGGAGCTGCACGAAGCCGTGGCCATGGCTGCGCCCATGCTTCCGGACCGGCGACCACGGTATCTGATGGGAGTCGGGTATCCGGAGGATCTGGTCCATGCGGTGGCCTGCGGTGTCGATCTCTTCGATTGTGTGTTGCCGACACGTTCGGCGCGGACGGGCAAGGTCTTCACGTCGACCGGCGAGATCAACATCAAGAATGCACAGTTTGCCGACGACCTCGGGCCCTTGGATGGCGGGTGCGAATGCCCGACCTGCGCCGGCTATTCGCGCGCGGCGCTGCGCCATCTCTACGTCGCGAAGGAGGTCACATCGGTCGTTTTATTGACCGTACACAACTTGACCTTCTTTCTGAGCTTGATGCGAGACGCTCGGGAAGCTATCATGGCGGGCCGCTACGGGCGGTTTCGGCAGCGGATCGACAGTATCCGTAATCACAGGCCGCGAAACCAGGGGCCCGTAGCGACTGTGAGGTGAGCCAATGGAAGGTGTAGCGGGGGGTAGCCCTCTGTCCATGTTGTTGCCGTTCGTGTTGATCTTTGCGGTGTTTTACTTCATCGTCATCATGCCGGCAAAGAAACAGCAGAAAAAGAAAGACGCGATGATCGCCGGACTCAAGAAGGGCGATCGGATTGTGACCGGTGGAGGCATCCACGGAACCGTGGCAACGGTCGAGGATCAGAGCCTCCTTATCAAGGTAGCCGAAAATACGAAAATCCGAATCAGTAAATCGGCGGTCGCCGGCCTCGTGGGCAGCGACGGAACCCCGAGCGAAGGCTGACCGGCGGAGGCGAGCGTGGAAAAAAAGTATTTGTGGCGAGTCATCGTGATTGTGGCTGTGGTAGGGGCCGCGCTGTGGTCGCTCTGGCCACCTGAGGAGAAGATCCGTTGGGGGCTCGACCTCGAGGGTGGAGTCCATCTGGTGCTTCAGGTCCAGACCGACGACGCCATCAAGGCCGAATTGGACGACGCGGCCCGGCGTCTGGTGAGTTTTGCCGGCGACGAGGGTGTCGAACTCGGAGCCACATCGGTGGATGCCGAGAGCTTCCAGTTCTCGGTGGAGGTGCCGGCGGGCTCCGATCGGGCGATCCTCGACGATCTCATCGGCCGGAGCTTCCCCGACTACGACGTCACCAAGGGTGGGATGAGCTGGACCCTGGCCTTCAAACCGAATATCGAGCGCTTCATCCGCGATCAGGCGGTTCGCAAGGGTCTCGAAACCATCAACAACCGCGTTGACCAGTTCGGCGTCGCCGAGCCCGTGATCCAAAGGCAGGGCATCGAGGGAGATCGGATCCTCATCCAGCTGCCCGGCGTAGACGATCCCGAGCGCGTCAAGAGGATCATCAAGTCGACGGCGTTCCTCCAATTCAAAGAGGTGATACAGGGACCGGCGTCGGATCGGCCGAGTCTCCTCGCAGGCTCCGCCGGCCTGCCACCCGCCGATGGTGAAGTGATGAGCGGTGCTCGGACCGGCATCGCGGGAGAAGCCCTCGGCCGCAACTACTATTTGGTCAAGAAGAGTTCGATCATCACCGGTCGGGATCTGCGCAGCGCGCGACGGAGCCAGGACGAGTACGGCATGCCCAATGTCCAGTTCGACCTGGTCCCCACGGCGGCCGAGAAGTTCGGCGACTACACGAGTTCCCATATCGGTGTTCCCATGGCCATCGTGCTCGACGGCAACGTGATGTCGGCGCCCACCATCCGGGCGAAGATCACCGATTCGGGCGTCATCGAGGGCAACTACTCGGTGGAAGAGGCGGAGGATCTTGCATTGATCCTTCGGGCCGGCGCGCTGCCGGCGACCATGGTCTATCTCGAAGAGCGGACGGTGGGACCTTCGCTCGGTCATGATTCCGTGGTCCGCGGCCAGCGAGCCGCCCTTGCCGGCCTCATCGCGGTGATGGTCTTCATGCTGGTCTACTACAAGCGCTCCGGACTCAACGCCGATATTGCGCTGATCATCAACATCATCCTCCTCTTGGGCGCCATGGCCTACTTCGGCGCGACCCTCACCCTGCCCGGAATCGCGGGTCTGATCCTGACCATCGGTATGGCGGTGGACGCCAACGTGCTCATCTTCGAGCGCATCCGCGAGGAACTTCGGGTCGGGAAGACCGTGAGGTCGGCCATCGACACCGGGTTCTCCCGTGCGTTCGGGACGATTCTCGATGCTAATCTGACGACCCTCATCGCGGCGCTCTTCCTCTTCCAATTCGGGACCGGGCCGGTCAAGGGCTTCGCGGTGACCCTCTCCATCGGGATCTTCGCCAGCGTCTTCACCGCGGTCTTCGTTTCCCGAACCATCTACATGATCATGCTCGCCGGCCGCGACCGGGTGCAAACGCTGAGTATCTGAGGTGCTCGAATGCGAATCATCGGCGATACCAACATTCCGTTTCTGAGCTATCGAAAGATCGCTCTCAGTCTGTCCATCCTCGTCATCCTCGGCGGGTTGGCCTACCAGTTCCTCGGGCCCGGCCTCAACCTCGGGATCGACTTTGTCGGCGGCACCCAGGTCACGGTGAAATTCCGCAGCGAACCCGATCTCGAACAACTCCGCCGGACCATGGCGGATATTGCGACCGGGACTCCCTCGTTGCAGCGATTCGACGAGCCCGAGAAGTTCGAAATCCTGATCAGAGTCGAGAATCCCGAGGGTGAAGAGGGCGACTTCACGGGTCCCATCATCGAACTGCTCAACCGAGACCTCAACGCGGGGATCGGGAAAAGCATCGATCTCAACACTCGGGGGGCCCTGGCGCTGACAAAGCTTCTGGTCGCCAAGGATCCGGACAACACCGGACTCGATGAAGAGGGGGCTGTCCTGCACTATGGCCCCATGGGCGATGCGGTTCTTGGTTTCCGCAAGGAGAACGGGATCTTCAGCTCCATGGACCAGATCGACGCCATCGAGGGTGTCTCCGACGCGATTCGGGCCGTGATCAAGGACAA
>RCNG010000839.1_pt1 | contig 14736 bp, 15 predicted proteins | sample 2041371 | NCBI WGS metagenome assembly RCNG01 (sample SAMN09708227, study PRJNA481090) | Marine sediment metagenome, whole genome shotgun sequencing project. | biome: marine sediment; feature: ocean; material: sediment; isolation source: Sewage treatment plant 1 marine sediment (STP1) ... | reverse complement strand
GTGGCACCATCCCGACGGTTTGAGCACACCGCGCCAGAGCGAGGGCGAGGTGAAGATTGTCGATCTGGTGAACACCGGGAAGCGGGACGGGGACCTCGAAAACGGACTCGTCCCACACGACCCGAGCACCTCCATTGTCCCCGGGATCGAGCTCGACAATCTCAGAAGCCGGCACCGCGTGCGGCGCCCCGAGGGCCGACAGGAGCTCGGGCGCGAATCCGGGTCCGATCACCGCCGCGGTCGCCGACCGCAACGGCGCACCCTTGTCACGGGCGCGATCCGCCGGTTCTTCTCCGAGCCAGGCGACATGGTCCGAACCGACGTTGGTGATGCCGGCGACGGCACTCTCGGCCACTCTGGTCGCATCCCAACTCCCACCCATGCCAGCCTCGAGAACGGCCACGTCGACGTTTCTTTCGGCGAAAGCGAGGAAGGCTGCACAGGTCAGAGTCTCGAAGAAGGTCAGGTCGTCGTATGGAACCAAACGTTCGAGGTAGTCTTCGAGATCCCCGCTGTCGATGGCCTCACCTCCGATCCGGATCCGCTCTTCGACCGAGACCAGATGGGGTGAAGTCGTGAGCCCCGTGACCACGCCGTTCGCCTCGAGCACCACTTCGAGCATGGCCGCGGTGGAACCCTTGCCGTTGGTCCCGACTATCAGGATGGACGGGACCGCGAGCTGGGGATCGCCAAAACGGCCCAAAACACGTCGAAGCGGGCCGAGTTCGGGACGGATCCGCCCCGGCCGACGGCTCTGGAGACTCAGTGGAAGTACTTGAGGCATCGGGCGACGGTCGCCTTGAGCTCCTGACGCGTCACCACGAGATCGAGCATGCCGTGCTCGAGAAGGAACTCCGAACGCTGAAAGCCCTCGGGGAGCTTCTGCCGGATCGTCTGCTCGATGACCCGCGGGCCCGCGAAACCGATGAGGGCTCCGGGTTCGGCGATGTTGACATCGCCGAGCATGGCGTAGCTGGCGGTGACACCGCCGGTGGTCGGATCGGTGAGGATCGAGATATAGGCGAGGTGACGGTCGCGCATCCGCGCCAACCCGGCGGAGATCTTCGCCATCTGCATCAGCGACAGGATGCCCTCTTGCATCCGCGCGCCGCCCGAGGCCGAGACGATGATCAAGGGCAACTTCTTGTCTAGACAACGTTCGATGGCGCGGGCGATCTTCTCACCAACCGCCGATCCCATCGACCCGCCCATGAAACCGAACTCCATGGCGGCCACGATGGCGCACTGCTTCTCGATTTCCCCCTGGGCGACCACCACCGAGTCGGACCCGGAGAACTTGTGGTTGTAGACCTCGAGTCGGTCTCGATACGGTTTGGAATCGGTAAAGTCCAGCGGGTCCGCGGAGCGAACTCGGCCGAAGAACTTCTTGTAACGTTGGTGGTCAAAGAGGAGATCGAGTCGTCGCGCGGCACTGATGCGAAAGTGATACCCGCAACGCGGACACACATCCAGATTGCTCGAGACCTCTCGGTGATAGAGAATCTCGCGACACGCGTTGCACTTGATCCACAGCCCCTTGGGCACGCCCTCGGTCTGCGCCATCGGCTTTGCCACCCTGTTCATCTCCCCGGTCGACGCAGACCCCGAATTTCGGGTGTGCCGCCGCCCCTCACTCAAGCAACGAGCCGGCCTCTTCAGTCAGCGAAACCCCGGTCGAGCCGGGGTCACGCCATTCTTCGAGGCCGGAGACCTCAGTCCTCGGTCGCTTCCTCTGCGAGTTCGTTCGGCTCGCCGAGCATGACGCAGGCCGCATCGTACATCTGACGGGCCGCTTCGGCCCCCTGCTTGAGTCCCTGGATACGCTCTCTCACCTTCGCGAGCTCGGCATCGATCTGATTTTGAAAATCATCGACCTCAGACTTGGTGCGTTGGCGCGCTTCTTCGTAAAACTCTCGTTGGTCGTCGGTTAAGTTTGATGGCATCTTTCCTCCACATTCAATTCAACGTGAGATTGACCTTGATTGGGACCCACATTCGAACCTTGACCCCGTTCTTGGTCGCGGGTCGGTACCGCCATTGACGGATCGCAGTTTCGGTTGCACGCTCGAACCCGACGCCCTCCTTCGAGGCCTTGACGCTCCGCACATTCTCCACCTTGCCATCGATGCCGATGAGAACCTCGGCAGAAACTCTCCCCGAGATCCCGGCGCGCTGCGCGATGGGCGGGTATTCGGGATCGACCCGATGGATCAGAACCGGCGCCACGACACCCGGTCCGAATTCGACGGTGTCACCTTCGATGACGACGGGCGTCGGGGTCGGGGGAATCGGGGTCGCCGTCGGCGGAACCCTCGTGGGTGTCGGCGGCCGCGGGGTCGGTGTCGCACTCGGAACGGGCGTTTCGGTCGGTGTCTCGGTCGGTGTCTCGGTGGGTGGCAGGGGCGTGGGAGTCGGAAACTCCTTCTCGAGCCGGTCTCTGAGCTCCTGCTCCTGCTTGGTCATTTCGGCAGAGGCCACCTCGCGGGCGCGTTCCAAGAGTTCGGCTTCATCCATCAGACCATCTTCGACAACCGGCGTCGGGGTCTCCTCGACGACGGCCGGCAAAGGCGGAGTTGCGCCGGAGGCGTCACCCCCGCCCGATCCCGGACCCATGAAGAACCACCACCCGGCAATGATCGCGACCAGCACCGCTGCAATCGCAATCCACAACCACTTCCCGGCCCCACCCTTCGATGCGGTGTCGGGCGGCGCCACTTTGGAAATCGGCTCGGCCACCAGCGGGGGATCCACCGCCGCATCCGGCTGTGGTTCCGGCGGTTTCTCCGGTGGCTCTTTCGGCGGCTCGGCCGGTGGTGTTGCCGCAACAGCCGCCACCACCCCGACCACCGGGTAGTCCGTGATCTCGGCCCCCGATTCCAGCTCATCGATGAGCCCGACCAGAGCAGCGGTATCCGGTTCCCAACCGTGACTCTTGAGGACCGCCTCGAACTCACGCTGGAGATCGAGGGCGGTTTGGTAGCGATCGGTCCGCTCTGGATTCAGGGCCTTCAAAACGATCCGGTCGATCTCCACCGGGATCGCCGGCACCAGAGTCGATGGGGCGGCGACCTCGGGATTGCGGACCTGCTCGAGAATCGACAGTTCAGAATCACCGGCGAAGACCTTGTGGGCCGTCAGCATTTCGTACAGCACGAGCCCGAGAGAGAAGACATCCGATCGGTGATCGATGTCCTTTCCCCATGCCTGCTCGGGTGACATGTACTGCAACTTGCCCTTGAGGGCGCCGACACGGGTGTGGGACGCCTTGGAGGCGGCCTTGGCGATGCCGAAATCACAGAGCTTGATCTCACCGACAGATGAAATCAGGACGTTCTGCGGCGACACGTCTCGATGAACCAACCCGAGATCGCGATTGTCGAAATCGCGTTTCTTGTGGGCGTAATCGAGAGCGCTCGCCAAGAGATTGGAAATGTACAGAGCGAGGGGAACCGGGATCGCAACGCTCCGGTCGCGACACTGATCGAGAAGCGACCGCAGGTCTCTTCCCTCGATGTACTCCATGGCGATGAAATGGGACGCTTCGATCTTCCCGAGATCGTAGATGTGGATGATGTTGGGGTGGTTGAGCTGGGCCGCCAACTTCGCCTCATCGACAAACATGTTGACGAACTCGATGTTGTTCGTCAGGTGAGGCAGGATTCGTTTGATGGCGACGGTCTTCTGAAATCCTTCGAGGCCCAGCATCCGGGCCTTGTAGACCTGAGCCATTCCACCGGTCGCGATGTGTTCCTCGAGGACATACTGCCCAAACGTCGTGCCCGCCGGTACGGGGGACGCCCCGTCGTCGCCCAGAGGCGTTGCGGGGGGTTTCTCCTCGACGGTCTCGGCCTTCGGCTCGTCGCCCTTGGGAGGAGCCGGCTCCGGTGCCGGCGGCGCAACCGCCGGAGTTTCTGTCGCTGGAGTTTTTGCCTCGGGGACTTCTGTTTTCGGGGTCTCGACCTTCTCTGCGGCAGGGGCCTTCGTGGCGGCTGGTGGAGTGGTGGACACCTCGAGCCCCGCCAAGGTCTCCGACAGCATGGCATCGACATCCGCCTTGGCTTTCGGCCGCACTGGTACGCGAGACTCCACCGCCTCACCGAGGACATCCGCCAAGGCGTCGTCAACGCTCGTGTCTTCCGCCTTCGGCGGTTTTCCCGCCGGGGGGGTCCGGGCCGCAACCTGGCTCTCAGCGGGCCCCGAGCTCTCGACATCCGAAAGAATGTCTGCGAAGAGATCATCTGAGCTGAAGGATCCTTCATCACTCTCGGTGTTCCCGCGGCGCAGAGCGTCGAGGGTCTCCTGCGGCACCGCCTGGGTCGTCAGGATCTCGGCCGATGCCCGAAGGAGAGTGTCGACCTTCTGCTGGATCTCGTCATCGGTGAAAGGTTGCGCGAGAATGTCCTGGGCGCCGTGGCCCTCTGCGTCGGCCTCCGAATCCCCTCCCATGTATCCCTGCATGAGGATCAAGAAGGGCGTGACTCGAAGACCGGCACGAGCTCGGAGCTGGGTGATGGCATCACCGACGGTGACCTGCGCCAGCGCTGAGGTGATGACGACGATCTTCGGCTCGAAATGGGCGCACACCTCCACCGCGGCGTTCAGATCACCCGCCACCTCGAGTCGGTGTCCTTGTCCGGCAAGTGCGTTGCGAACACTCTCGACGGAACTCTGCTCGTACTCGATGAGTAAGATATTGGCACTCATTGATATCGTCCCCGGATGCTCCCTGGATTGTAAGGGCCCGTTCTCATTATCTGCGACCGGTATTTAAAGTCAACCGCAGCCGCACTCCTTATGGATGCACAAGACGGCTATACTACCCGGACTCGACCCCTCAGAACAGGGGCGCAGACGGGGAGGCATGATGTCCGGCCACAGCAAGTGGAGCACAATTAAACACAAGAAGGGCCGAGCCGACGCCAAGCGCGGGAAGATTTTCACCAAGCTGATTCGCGAGATCACGGTCTCGGCGCGGGAATCCGGCGGCGACCCCGACGCCAACCCGCGTCTCCGCTCGGCGATAGCCACCGCCAAGGCGGCAAACATGCCGGCCGACAACATCAAACGGGCCATTCAACGCGGCACCGGCGAGATTCCCGGGGTCATCTACGAGGACGTTCAGTACGAAGGCTACGGCCCCGGCGGGGCCGCGGTGCTGCTGCAGACCCTCACCGACAACCGCAACCGGACCACGCCCGAGGTCCGCCACATCTTCACCAAGAACGGCGGCAACCTGGGCGAGAACGGATGTGTGTCTTGGCTCTTCACCCGAAAGGGCCTCCTCCTCGTACCACGCACCAACGACCTCGACGAGGACACGCTCCTGGAACAGGCCCTGGACGCGGGAGCCGAAGACCTCGACACGGAAGACACCGATTTCTTCCGTGTCTACACGGCGCCGGAAGAACTCCACATGGTCAAGGAGAGCCTCGAGGCGAACGGTGTGGTGGTGGAAGGGGCGGAGATCGACATGGAGCCATCCACCACGCAGAAGCTCGAGGGCAAGAAGGCGCAGCAGATGATCCGGCTCATGGAGGCCTTCGACGATCAGGACGACGTCCAGAACGTCTGGGCCAACTTCGATATCGACGACAGTGAACTGGACAACCTCTGATCGCGCCCGCATCCGGCCCGCGCCGGCCGGATTCCACCAGATGGAGCAGCGATGCGCGTCCTAGGAGTTGATCCGGGAAGCCGAGCCGCCGGGTGGGCGCTGATCGTGGCGACCGGCAACCGGGCCCGGCTCGAGTCTTTTGGGACCATTCGACCAAAAGGGGCCGACCACGCGGCGCGGCTGGCGGATCTCGGCCGGCGATTCGCCCTCGTCGTCACCGAGCTTGCCCCCGATTGCGCGGCGGTGGAATCGGGTTTCAGCGGGCGAAACCCAAAATCGGGTCTCATCCTCGCCGAGAGCCGTGGTGTGCTCCTCGCCACCCTCGGGAGCGCAGAGGTTTCCGTCCACCCATACACCCCCGCCCAAGTCAAATCCGCCATGGTCGGCCACGGCACCGCCGAGAAGCAGCAGGTCGCCTTTATGGTCGTTCGTCTGTTGGGCCTGACCGAGGCCCCGCCCAGCGATGCGGCGGATGCCGCCGGCGTCGCGCTGACACACATCCACAGCCGTGCCGTCACGGCGGTTCGCGGACGTCGAAGTTAAGCGCTGTAAAACCGTCCGGCTCGTCGTTGACGGTCACGAAAATCTCATGCTAGGATGCACTGCCTTCATCATAAAATGAAAGAACGTTCAAATGATGAATGGTCACCGGTGGCTTTGCCACTTGTGTCGGTCAATTCGCTCGTTCACAATAGACCGTCGGTCGGGATGGAACTTCTCCCGAACTTCGGACTCTAACTAGGAGGAGGCAAGAACGTGGGACAGGTAGCAGATCTCTTCACCCAAGGTGGAATGTTCATGTGGCCGTTGCTCTTCTTTTCGGTGCTGGCGCTGACCGTCATCATCGAGCGATTCATCGTGCTGACCAAGGCGCGGATCAACGTCAATGAGTTTCTGACCAAGATTCGTAAGGCTCTGTTGGTCAACCGCAACGTCAAAGAAGCCATCAAAGTCTGTGAGGGCAATCGCGGACCCGTGGCTTCGGTGATGAAAGCCGGTTTGCTCCGCTATGGCCACAGCCGTGAAGACATCGAGAAGACCATCGAGAACGCGGCTCTGTATGAGCTCGACCGTTTGGAAAAACGGATGGGCGTTCTTGCAACCACCGCCAACGTGGCGCCCATGCTCGGCTTCCTCGGAACGGTTGCCGGCATGATCAAATCCTTTGCCACCCTCGCGGAGCAGGGTCTGACCAATCCGGCAGCGGTTGCGGTTGGTATCTCCGAGGCGCTGATCACCACCGCTGCAGGTCTGATCATCGCGATTCCGGCCCAGCTCGCCTACAACTGGTACACGACAAAGATCACCCGCTTCGTTCGCGATATCGAAACCGCGACCAACATGCTCCTGGAAACCTTCACCGAGATGGACGGGAGCGGTGAGAACAAAGCCTGAGGAAGGGAGTCCGCGATGGCACTGATTCGCGGCAGAGACCGAGGAACCGGGGCGGCGATTTTCACTGCCTCCATGGCGGACATCGTCTTCCTCTTGATCGTTTTCTTCGTCCTCACCTACAAGGTCGAGGTCGACAAGACGCAGATGAACCTACCCGAAACCTGGATCCGCAATAAGATCCCCGAGAAAGCGGCCGTGATCTCCATTGCGCCACCCGACCGAGGATCCACGATCCGGGTTTCCACCGGCGAGGAAATGGCGTTGCCGGTCGCCACCATCGAAGAGGTGATCACCTTTGCCTCGACCGAGGTGGCCAAGAATCCCGACAGGAAGTTCATCCTCAAGGCGGACAAGGATTCGCCTTACGGAACCGTGGATGAGGTTCTCGATGCGCTAAAACAGTCGAAGGTGAAGAACATTTTCCTTCTCTCCGAGCAGCTCACGGCGACGGAACTGTAGGCCGGGGGACGACGATGAAAATCAAAAAAAAGGATATCGCCTCCGAGATCTTCACCGGCTCCATGGCCGACATTTCGTTCCTGCTGATCATCTACTTCATGATCACGTCGGCGTTTTCGACTGACCGTGGTCTCGACTTCGCGTTGCCCGAAGAGACCGACACACCGGAGATCAAGCAAGAGGACGCCATCGAAGTCCATGTGATGCCCGGTGGCGCCATCGAGGTCGACAAAAAGGGCCTACCGATCGAGGGCTTGCTGCCGTACGTGCTTGAAAAGCTGCAGCAGAACCCGGACAAACCGGTCATTCTCCGGACCGATCCCGATGCCACCTACGGTGACATGATCGCGGTCTTTGACCTGCTCCGCCGAGCCCCCGAAGAGTGGACCGATGATTTAGGCAACCCCTTGTACAAGGATGCGAAAGGCGACCCGCTGACCGAGATCAAGACCATCTCGATCCCGACCCAGCGGGAAATCGAGAACATCTGGAACCTTCTGGGTATGGGGTGAGGAGAACGGCATGACCGAGACGCCCAAAGCAGCAGCATCCAAGGCGCCTGAGCCCAAGATGAAACCGACGGTCATCGAGATCATCGCGCAGGAAGAGCAACAGGACAAGAAGCTCACCCGCGTCGCGATCTCCGTCGCCATCGTCTTGCACCTCTTCATTTTCTGGTTCAACTGGCCGACCTTAGCCGGAGGTCTCAAGGACGCGACCGAGAAGAAGACTAAGATCTACGTGGTCAAACAGGTCAAGTTCAAACAGCCTCCCAAGCAGGAACTCCAGCAGATTCCGAAGCCGAAGAGTAAGAAGGTCCCGATTCCGGATCCAACGCCCGATGAGCCGGAACCCATTCGTGATGACGAGCCCGACGAGGACATTGACTTCGTCCCCGATGACAATCTGGTCCTCGGAATCCCGGACGCACCTCCGCCACCTGAGCCCGAAGGCCCGGTGCGCTTCGTGGTGGGCGGGAATATCACCGAGCCCGAGAAGCTCAGCGGACCCAATCCGGTCTACCCGGAAGCGGCCCGCCGCGCTCGAATTCAGGGAGTCGTGGTCCTCGAGTGCACCATCGGTAAGCAGGGCAACGTCCAGGCCGTGAAGGTCCTCCGGCCGTTGCCGCTCGGACTCACCGAAGCGGCGGAGGACGCGGTCCGCAAGTGGAAGTTCAAGCCGTCAACCCTCAACGGGAAACCGGTGGAGGTACTGTACATTCTGACTGTACGGTTCAACCTGCAGTAAGGCGCCGACAAAAAGTCCATGGCATTACAAGGGTCTCTCTCTGAGCTCTCTCTACCTGACGTGATTCAGATGGTCAGCGTCTCTGGGAAGACCGGTGTGTTCGCGGTCGCACGTCACGATGAACTGGGAAAGATCTATCTTCGGGAAGGCCAGATCGTCGATGCCGTCGTCGGCTCCTTGCGCGGCGACAATGCAGTCTACGAGATGGCGATCTGGTCCGAGGGAGATTTCAGCTTCAACCCCGGTGAGGAGTGCGAAACAGTCACGATTCACCTGTCCAACGCGAACTTGATGATGGAGGCGGCGCGCCGTCTCGATGAATGGCGGGTCCTGTCGCGAAAGATCCCCTCTCTCGATCTGATCCCCTTCTTCACCTCGAGGGATCAGTCGGATCAGGTCACCCTGAGTCCCCACGAGTGGATTCTGGTCACCCGCATCGACGATGAACACACCATCGAGGAGATCGCCGAGCAGCTGCATTGGTCCGCCTTTGACGTTTCCAAGCTTCTCTTCGGGATGATCACCTCTGGACTGGCCGCTTTACGTTCCGCCACCGACGAGTCGGCAACCGACAGTTCGCACCAGGGCCCGAGCCCGGTCACCCTGATCGGGCTTGCCAACCGGATCAGGACCGTGGCCCTCGATGTGGTCGGCGAAAGCGGTGGGCACACGATTGAAAAACAGTACGCCGGCACCCGGGTTCTCATCGAACAAGGGGCCGGTTTCGACGCGATCCGATCCATGGTCGAGCAACACAACAATGCGATCACCCTGCTCAAGGGCTCAGACATCGCCGCCATGTTCGACGAGCAGGTGCGACCACTACTCGGAGACGTCAGCATCGCCCCGGCGCGGTGACAAATAACCAGGGAGGCACGAAGACATGAAATCAACGGCAAGCCGGTGGACCATCGGTGTCGCGCTCATCATCGCGATCGGAATGGTCGCACCGGTCAACGCGGAGTGGAACAAGGGGCTCGAGGCCTACAAGGCCAAGGACTGGGCCACCGCATCCACGGAGTTCGCGGAGGTCACCAAGACCAACCCGGACTATGTCGGCGGCTACTACATGCTGGGTCTGAGCCAACAGGAGCAGAACAGTCTCTCCGCCGCACTGGGGAATCTCCGCAAGGCTGTCGAACTCGACGCCACCAACGAGAAACCGAACCCCATGTATTCGATCGCTCTTGCCGGGGGCCTCAACAAGGCCAAGCAGGACCAAGAGGCTTACCGAACATTGAAGGCGTTCAGCTTGGGGAGCCTTCCGGCGAACTACCGAACCAGGTACGCCCTCCTCTTTGCAGACGCGGCCAATCAAACCAACCGTTCGGGCGAGGCGGTCAACGTCCTCGAAGCCCAGGTCCCCGCGGACTCCTCCAACGCGTCCCTGTATCAGGCTCTTGGTGTTTCCCAGGACAAACTCGGCTACGACAAAGAAGCCTACGCCGCCTTCAAGCGGGCCTATGAACTCGCAAAGAATGAGACCATTGGGCGCTATGCGGTGCATTCCGCCACCGAAGCCGCGAAGCGCGGTTCTCCGTCGGAAAAGACCCGCTATTACAAAGAGGCCGCGACCACTGCCGAAGCCCTCGCCGCCGCCAAGCCGACCTTCGACAACAACCTCTTGGTGGGCGAGTCGTGGATGGGCGCCAAACAGTATTCAAAGGCTCTGACCTGGTTCAACAAGGCGAGCGCTCAGAAGAGTCAAAACGCCCTCGTACGGTTCTATATCGGTCAGTGCTATACCAAGACCAAGCAGTACAGCAACGCAATGTCATCCCTCAAACAGTCCCTTGATTTGGGGGGGAACAACAGCGATCTGCGGAAGAAGATCTACAATCAAATGGGCTACGTGTACGAAACGACCAAAGACTTCCCGAAGGCCAAGCAGGCCTATCTCGAAGCCGGATACTCTTCAAAAGCCGCGGCCATGGACGCCAAGGCGGATGCTCAGGCAGGCAACCTCCAGCACGAACGGGACTGCCGCGAGTTCAAGACCAAGATCGACGCCCTCGCCATGCAGGCCGAGGAGTTCGAGAAGCTCGGCGACATGGAAAGCGCCCGCCAGATGCGCGAACAGTTGACCGTGCTTCAGCGTCAGTACACCGAGACCTGCAGATAGATCCGATCGTCTACATCCAACCAACGCAACGCGGCCTTCGGGCCGCGTTTTTCTTGGCTCACCCTCAGTCGTCGGCCGAGGCGTGTCGTTCCAGGGTGATCAACGCCGCCGCCATCGGCAGACCCACGGCACCGACGATTTGGGCGAGGAGAATCGACGCTGGAACCCCGGTCGTCGTCAGACCGAGGGGGGCGGCCAACCGCGCCATGAAGCCCACCGCCAGCACCGTGAAGACCACCGATGCCACGGCGGCGAGCAGTGCCGGCGCCGCAACCGCAACCAAGAATGGCCCTCTGACCGTCGCTTCGGTGGCGCCCATGAGCCGCATGATGGCGATCTCTTCGGAGTGCCGGTGGAGCTCGAGATGGACCCAGACCGCCGCCAAGAGAACGGCCCCGGCGATGAGCGCACCCGCCACCGAGATCAGCATCAGGGCGAACTGCCGCGCGACCCTGCCGACAACTCGGTTGACCGACGAGGTGGGTCCTACCGCCAGGACGGCGTCCTCATCCTTGAGCACCAGCACGCTCTGCGGATCACGAGTTCTGATCTCGACCATGGCCGGCAGCATCTCGGGTCCGCCGCGTTCCAGAACTTCTTCGAGGTAGGGGAACCAGGTCGCCAGACGGCCGGCGAGCTCGCCGGGCTCCACTGCCACCACCTGCCACCGGGAGTGTGTTCGACCCTGATCCCTGATCCAGGCCAGACGCTCGGCATCGCCTAGCCGCGGGTGAAGCAGCACCGTGACCACGCTCTCTCGATCACCGAGTTCGATGACCGGCGCCAACCACTGACGAACACCGAGGGTCACCCCCGCGAGGCTGATCGGGATGGCCAACGCCATGGCCAGAACAGGGCTGATGAGCCCCCGACTGCGAAGGATGAGCCACCCTTCGGCAAGCGCGTGGCGGATCATGGCGGCCACATCCCGTCATAGTCGATGACCCCGCGGCGCAACACCAGGGTCCTCGCCGGCAACGACTCCAGCAACGCGTGGTCGTGGGTGGCCAGAACCACCGTCGCGCCCTGGTAGTTGATGTCGCAGAGCAGACTCAGGAGCTCGGAGGCAAGATCGGCGTCGAGGTTGCCGGTGGGTTCGTCGGCCAGGATCAACCGGGGTTGGTAGACCAGGGCGCGGGCGATGGCGACCCGTTGCTGCTCGCCACCCGAGAGGGATTCGGGCAGTGCCGATTGCCGGTGATGGAGACCGAGGCGCTTGAGCACCTTGTAGGCGCGTCGGTGGGCCTCGCGCGGCGGAATCCCGTGGAATCGCAGCACGAAGGTGACGTTTTCCAGGACCGTCTTACGCCTGAGGAGCTTGAAATCCTGGAAGATCACCCCGATCTTTCGTCGAAGCTGTGGCAGCTCGGACCGTGGGAGGGTATCGACCCGACTCCCGGCCACCCAGATCTCACCGGCGGTCGGTCGTTCTGCGGCATAAAGAAGACGCAGGAGGGTGGTCTTGCCGGCCCCCGACGGGCCGGTCAGAAACACCATCTCTCCAGGATCGACGGAGAGGTCGAGACCGCGCAGGATCTGACGCCGGTCATAGTCCTTGGTAGCGCCTCGGATTCGAATCACGAGCCCGTGCACTCCTCTTCGGCCAACCACCAAAGACGATTGATGAGCGGGCCGGGCAGATCTCCGCCGGCAGGGAGACAAGGTCGTGACGCGCGGGCCTTTCGATCCGTTTGTTGGACCACGTACACTCGTGAAATCACGCTGCCTCCGGGGCCCGCATTGTACCATTGGGGTGACGACCGGATCGCCATGGAGACACCCATGAACCACGGATGGAACGAGCGCGAATGGGGCGATGATCGCACCCTAATCTCCAGGATCGGATCAGCCACCATGGTCTTCGCCCTCGGACCCGCACGGGGTGTGGCCAAGGATCCATCGAGACTCTCATCCATCCTCGGCGACCGGCTCGGCTCGCTGAGACACTGCTCCCAGATCCACGGTCGAACGATCCACCGGGTCACCACCGGCCCCGAACCGGTGGTCGAGGTCGGGCCCGGTGACGGACTGGTCACCTCCGCCCCCGGAGTCGGGCTTTTGGTGTGGACCGCCGATTGTGTCCCCATATTGCTCGCCGCCGAGGGTGTCGTCGCCGCCGTCCATTCCGGTTGGCGGGGATGTGCCGCCGATATCGTCGGCGCAGCCATCGACCGGTTGACCGGGAACCACCGGGCGAACGTCGAGGATATTCGGGTCGCCCTCGGTCCCTCGGTCTGCGGCAGTTGCTATGAGGTCGGCTCCGAGGTGCCCGGGGCGCTTCGATCCTTCGACCTTGACGAATCCCGGTGGTTGAACGGCCGCCACGTCGATCTCCGTGGCTTTCTCACTGCCCGTCTCAAGGCCCTGGGGGTCCCCACCGAGAACATCGAGATTGTCGGTGGCTGCACGGTCGAATCGAGCGATCTCGCCTCCTTCCGACGCGACGGTGAAGCCGCAGGCCGGCAGTGGTCGATGGTCTTCCTCAGCCGCTGAGGATACTCACCACAACGGCCATCGCAGAAACCACGAAGACTCAAAGACACGAAGCATTCACGAAGAAGTGTGAAGGTGTTCGGCCCCTGGCCGAGCACCTTCACGACCTTTGTGATCTCCTTGGTGTCTTTGTGCCTTCGTGGTTGCGACGTGTGGTGCTGCGCTTCCCCGACGGATTCGCGTTTCAATCTCGATCGAATCTCCGCCCAAGGTGGCGTCCCTTGAGCTGACCGCAGGCGGCATCGACATCGAGGCCTTTGGACCAGCGCACGGTGACGGTGAGGCCGGCATCCCGCAGGGCGATGGCGAAACGGTTGATGGCCTCGTCATCCGGCCGGGAATGCTCCGGGAAGTGCTGCGGGTCCTCGTTGAGGGGAATGACGTTGACCTTGCATGGGATGCCGCGAATCAGACGGGCGACGGCCCCGGCATCGGCCACAGAATCGTTGAGATCGCGGATGAGGACATACTCGAATGTGATCCGCCGGCCGTGTTCGAGAGGGAAACTTCGGAGCTCGGCCATGAGGTCCGTCAGGGGGTAGCGACGTGCGATGGGCATCAACTGCTGACGCCGCTCCTGATCGGGAGCGTTGAGCGAGACAGCGAGCTTTGGTCGTCGACTCAGCTCCGCCAACCAGCTGATCCCGGGGAGAACGCCCGAGGTCGAGACCGTGATGCGCTTGGGGCTCACCCGTTCGTAGAGGGTTTCGAGAGCGGCGCCGAGGTGCGTCGTGTTGAGCAGCGGTTCGCCCATGCCCATGAAGACGATGTTGACCCGCTCGACCGGAGACTCGAGTTGTCGCAGCATGACCCGGTACTGACCGACAATCTCATCCGGTCTCAGGTTGCGGCCGGCGCCGAGTGCACCGGTGACGCAGAAAGTGCAGCCGACCGCGCAGCCCGTCTGGGACGACAAGCACATGGTCAGTTTGCCATCCACGGGCATGGAGACACCTTCGATGGTGAGACCGTCCGAGAGCCCGAAGAGCCACTTGACCGAACCGTCGCCGCTGGCGCTTTCTTCGAGGATTTCGGGGTCGGTGATCCGGAAGTGACACCCGAGCTCGGCCCGCAGCTCCTTCGTAAGATTGGTCATCTCCTCGAAGCCGGCGGCGTTGCGATCGATGATCCACTGCCCGACCTGACGCGCGCGGAACGATCGATCGACGTACGGCGCGAGGAGGGCCGCGATTTCACTCGGCGGCCTGCCGACGAGGTTGGGACGGGAATCCAGGATCTTGTTCACCATGTCGGGCTGCCCGGTCTTTTAGTTTTCGTCGCACACGGGTGGGAACGGTTGATTCAGTGGTGGGAGGACGCGCTGTGGATGAGATCGGTGTCTGGTGGGAGAAATCCCGATCGCGGCGAGCCCCCGGGCATCGCTGGCGTCGATCCGATACTCGGC
>RCNG010000838.1_pt1 | contig 14741 bp, 11 predicted proteins | sample 2041371 | NCBI WGS metagenome assembly RCNG01 (sample SAMN09708227, study PRJNA481090) | Marine sediment metagenome, whole genome shotgun sequencing project. | biome: marine sediment; feature: ocean; material: sediment; isolation source: Sewage treatment plant 1 marine sediment (STP1) ... | reverse complement strand
AACGGCACCCAGGGGCAGGGAGAACGACGCGATCAACCAGAAGAAGAGCGGTGGTTTGTGACTGTTGACGACGCCATTGACGTGGGTCACGAGCCACTGGCCGTCGGCCACCATCTCGCGGGCGCCTTCGCCGAAGAAGGGCTCGTCGGGGGCCCACAGATCGTGCGCGCCGAGAAACCACAGGAAGAGCACGGCCGCAATGACGAGGACTGCTCGTTCCGCCTTCATATCCGGTTCTCCCGTCCGCCGCACGCCGATTGATCGACAGCAATCATGGTCGTCGCAGTGTAGAACACCCTGTTGTTGATAGAATCCTCCACCTCGAGAGGAGCCCGGAGAAGCAATGGACCGACGGCAGGAAACGACCTCCGCCGACAACCTCGGCGAGCTCATGCGCGCGACCTTCGGTCATGAGGCTTTCAGGCCGCTCCAAGAGGAAGTCTGCCGCGCGGTCGTGGATGGTCACGATGCCCTCCTGGTCATGCCCACGGGCGCCGGCAAATCCCTCTGCTACCAGCTTCCCGGCCTTGCCAGGGGCGGCACCACCCTCGTGCTCTCTCCCCTCATCGCCCTCATGGAGGACCAGGTCCAGGCGCTGCAGCAGCTCGGACTCGCCGCCGAGCGGATCCACTCCGGTCGCGACCGACTCGACTCGAGAGCGGTGTGTCACGCCTATCTCGCCGGCGAACTCGACTATCTCTTCGTCGCACCCGAGCGACTCGCCGTCCCCGGTTTTCCCGAGATGCTCGCCAAACGGAAACCGACCCTCATCGCCGTCGACGAGGCCCACTGCATCTCTCACTGGGGCCATGATTTCCGCCCGGACTATCGAATGATCGGCGAACGCCTTCCGCTCCTACGTCCGACCCCCGTCATTGCGCTCACCGCAACCGCGACACCCATGGTCCAGCGCGATATTGTCGAGCAACTCGGCGCCCCCGATGCCCTCGAGTTCATCCACGGTTTTCGCCGGACCAACATCGCCGTTGAAGTGGTGGAAGCCAAGCCATCGGCCCGACCCGCATTGGTCCACAAGATCCTGGCGGAGAAGGCGCGCCGTCCCGCCATCGTCTATGCACCGACCCGGAAGGAGACCGAAACCCTCGCCGCCGGACTTTCCGGGGACTTTCCCGCGGCCGCCTACCACGCCGGAATGACAACCACCAGACGGGACAACGCCCAGCGCGGGTTCCAGTCGGGAGAGACCGAGGTCATCGTCGCCACCATCGCTTTCGGGATGGGCATCGACAAGGCCGATGTCCGTACCGTGATCCACACCGGCCTTCCCGGCAGCCTCGAGAACTACTACCAGGAGATCGGCCGCGCGGGACGCGACGGCAAACCGTCGCGGGCGATCCTGCTCTACTCCTGGGCCGACCGTCACACCCACCAGTTCTTCCTCGACCGCGACTACCCGGAGCCGCAGGTCCTGGCCACCCTCTACGCTGCGCTCGAGGAGAAGCCTCGCCCGGCGGAAGAGATCCGAGCGAAGGCCGGGATCGAGCCGGGGGTCTTTACCACCGCGCTCGAGAAGCTGTGGATCCACCACGGCGCCCTGGTCGAACCGGACGAGAGCGCTGCGAGGGGCCGAGTGGACTGGCGGGAGCCGTACGAAGCCCAGCGCGCCCACCGCCACGCCCAAATCGAACGGATGATCCGGTTCGCCTCGGGCGCCGGCTGCCGCATGGTGAGGATGATCGAGCACTTCGGCGACCGAAACGACCCCAAGACTCCCTGCGGCATCTGCGACCAGTGTGCCGCCGATGCCTGTCTCGTGACGACTTTCCGCCCTCCCACGCACCGGGAGATCGAACAGCTCTCATCCATCATGAGCACATTAAAAGAACGGGACGGCGCCACGTCAGGCCAGCTCCACCGCGAGATCGGGGTGGCGGGCACCACGGGTCGCAGCGACTTCGAGGCCCTTCTTGACGGTCTTTCTCGTCAGGGTCTGGTCGAGATGCGGGCGGACTCCTTTGTCAAGGGCGGCAAGACCATCCGCTTCCAGCGGATCTTTCTGACCCGATCGGGTCGCCTGGCGAAGGGGGATGTCGTCGACTCGATTCGGGTGGTTGACACGCCGACAGAGGCCCCGAAAAAGAAAGGAACCCGATCCAAGACCCGGTCGACAGCCACATCGAAAAAGCCGACTCGTCGTGAAGAATCCACGACTCTCGAACCCGACCAGGTGCGGCTCTTCGACCAACTACGAGAGTGGCGTCTTGCCGAAGCCCGCAAACGCGGCATACCGGCGTTCAGAATTCTCACCGACCGCGTTCTCGTCGGGATCTGTCGAGCCCGTCCCGCCGACGAGGAGGAACTCCTCGATATTTCGGGTATCGGTCCGAATATCGCGCGCAAGTACGGGCGAGGAATCCTCGGCGTGGTCAACCCGACATGACACCGCACCAACAAGGTGGCGGCCGGCTTCCACCCGGATCCGAGATGATCGATCAGTGGACCCTCGATCCCACGATCGTTTTTCTCAACCATCCGGGAACAACAATGGAGGATGGCGTCCTCAAGCTTCTGCTTGCGGCCGCGGTCGCCCTTCCGGCATTCGCGTTCAGAACCGCCTCGTACCAAGGCGAAGTCGTGGCGGTCCTCTACCGGGAGCCCAAGAAAGACGCCATCACCATCTTCTTCTGGGCACTGGTACTCCTCTTCCTGTGGCTCAAGGGGAGACGGCTCGACCGCGACCGGCTCGCGAGCATCCTCACAGATCCCTCGGTGGTCATTCTGGCCCTGCTCCTGGGATGTTTCAGCTTGACTCGACTGTGGGTCACGGTCCCGGCGAACTGGGGCTACGAGATGTCCCAGTACGCTCTCCTCTTTCTCGTGCTGCTGGTCCTCCTCGCATGGACAACGGTGGATCCGACGATTCCGAACCTGGTCGAGAAGGTGCTTATCGCCAGCATCGGCGTCATCGTCGGGATCGGCATGATCCAGAGTTTCTGGCCGGGCATCGCTCCCCCGCCCATCAACCCATTCGGCGAAGTCGGGAACCCCTCCCTCATGGGGTACAAGAACCCCGCCGCCCTGTCGGTCCTGGCCCAGGTCTTCCTTCTCGCCGGCTCGGCGTCGTCTTACCGTGGCGGCTCGGTCGGCCGCACTCTGCTCGCGGCCCTTCTCGCGATGGAGATCTTCTATCTCATCGGCCTCGAGAGTCGATCCGCCCTCTTTTCCCTGGTCATCGGCGCCGTGGTCCTCACGGGATTGTCGGCGCTGGCGAGAAACGGTTCGTTTGGCCGAGTCCTAGTCGGAGTGGCGGCAGCCGCTCTGATCGCCGCAGCTGGTCTGGGCCTGAGCCCCACGGTCAGGGCCAAAGCGGTCTCGGCCGCGACCACCGTCACCCATCCCCGCGTCTATCTGGACACCGACCGAGGCACCTATTTCCTGAACACATTGACCATGGTGAGACACCACCCCTTCGGCGTCGGACTCGGGGACTGGCAGACCATGTATCCGATCCATCGAAGCGTCGACCGCGAGACCGCGTTCGATGATCGATTCCAGGTGCGGCGAGCCCACTCGGATCACGTCCAGATCCTCGGCGAAAGCGGCTGGCTCGGTCTGGTTCTCTGGGGTACGCTGCTGGCTGTGCTGTTCTCCCGCGCCGCCTTGGTGGCGGTGCGCAGGAAAGACCATCGATCCGTCTTCCTGACAGCTCAGATCGCGGCTCTGTCGGTGGCCATGACCACCGACTTCTTCACCGAAATACCGTACAACAAACTCCAGTTCTTCCTCCTCGTCTTTCTTGTGGTCAGCCGATCGATGAAAAGGCAGCCCGACTCGACCGGCGCCCTGCCCCGGGGGCCGTGGATGCTGGTTGCCGGTCTGGTCACGCTGGCATCGGTCGGTGGGATCGCGATGGCCCTTCAGACCGAATCCAAGCTCATCGGCTCGGCGACGTCCACAGCTCTTTTCTTGAAGGCCTCCGAGCTTGGTGTGGAGAACACGGTTTCCCGGCGCCTGTTGAATGACGGGACGAAGATTGGGGACACGTGGATCAGCCGCCCCGGACACTGGAAGTCTCTGTTCCGCGATCACCTGGCCCTCGCTCGATCCGAGGCCTCCCTCGGCCGGCGTCATCGCGCGCGCCGGCGAGCGACCGAATCCCTTAAGCTTCAGCCGTTCAATCCCCAGGCGCTTCGCCTCATGGCGTACCTCAGCGAAAACCCGGTCGAGGCGAGACGATGGAGCCTCGCGGCGGATCACGTCGAGGCCTCTTCCGGCTCCGGCTTCCGTATTCACCATCCACTTGGCGTCAAATACAGCGACGTGACAGAATAGGCTGGAAAGAACAACTCTCAAGGCGAACAATCGACCCTTCGCGGCCAGGGAGAACAACCGATGCACGAGAATTCGGATCCCCTCCGAGACCACTCACCTGTGGCCTGCAGAAAAAAAGATCGGAGAATTCGCCGAGCGATGAAGATCGTCGCCATCTGCCTGGCCTTCGCTTTGCCCGCGACCGGGAGCATTCTGGTGATGCTCGACGTTCTCTACAACGGACAAAACGGCACTCAGGGTCTCCTCGGTGCGAGCGGCGTCGCAGTCAGCGGTGACGGGCTCAACGTCTACACCGTCGGCAATCTGGACGATGCGGTTTCTGTGTTCGAACGCGACCTCGAAACCGGTGCGCTGACCTTCCTCGAGTCTCACCACAACGGGATCGATGGGATCGAGAACCTGATGAGCCCCACCGACGTCGCCGTGAGCCCCGATGGAAGGCACGTCTATGTGACCTCCGAGCTCGATGATTCACTCGTCGTCTTCAGAAGGGCGACTTTCGGACGACTCGGCTTTGTCGACTCGTATGTCAGCGGCATCGACGGGATCTGGGGCATCGGCGGCGCCTCGGCCGTCACCGTGAGCCACGATGGAACTCTTGTGTATGTCACCGGGCGGCACGAAGACGCCCTCGCCGTCTTCAGCCGAAACTCGACATCCGATGAGTTGGTCCTCGTCGATGTTGAAACCTGGTATCTCGGCTCCCCGGGGCTCACCGGCGCGACCGACGTCACGGTCTCACCCGACGACCGCCACATCTACACCAGCGCCGAGATTGACGACGCGATCGCAGTCTTCGCCAAGGACCCGACCCAGGACGCGATCGCATTCGTCGATTGGCTTCAGAATGGCGTCAACGGTGTCACGGGTCTGAGTGGCGCCTCGAGCATCACCATCGACAGGACCGGGTCATTCGCTTTCGCAACCGGCAGGTTGAGCGACGCCCTGGCGGTGTTTTCTCGAGATGAAACCACCGGATACCTTTGGCCCGAGACCGTTTACGCCAACACCCAGATCGCCATCGAGGGTCTTGGAGGTGCGTCCGACGTCACCCTGGATCGATCCTCCGAACTCGTCTGTGTGACGGGCTCGATGGATGACTCGATCGTTCTCTTCAGGCGGGCGCCGGACTCTCCGGAGCTCAAGTTCACCGAGCTGCTGCAGAACGGAGACGGAGTCGCCGAAGGACTGGCGGGGGCGAGTTCCATCGCGGCAACCCCGGATGGTCGGCACATCTACGTCACCGCGGCGTACGATGATTCCATCGTGACCCTTGCGACCACGAGCAATCTGTTTTTTGACGGATTCGAGTCGGGGGATCCCTTCCGCTGGACCGGCACCCTCCCGCGTATGGAGCCCTGAAATCCCGCAGAAAATTGAGCGCAGATTGGCGATGGACCCACCCGATCTCGAGCAAGACCCGGTCCATCCGCACCAACCTCGTTGTTGCCGTCGCAGCAACTTCGTGATTGAATGATCTCGTATGAGTGGCCTCATCGACAAGATCGCTCTCCTCGGCAGGGAGTTCACGATTCAATCCGAGCTCATCGAGGGTGAAGAGATCAAGATCCGCACGCTTGTCTATGACGGCGGCCGGCTCGTCACGAGTCGAGAGGTCGCGCTCGACGACGCCGACACCTCCGCCGAGATCATCGAAACACGCGTTCGAGGGCAGCACAGGCTGATCACCGACACGCTCATCAAGCGCGCCACCGATCTCCAGGCGACCAAGGGTGGAAGTACCGATCGTCGAGGGGCCCCACCACCCGCCTCGAAACCGGCTCCTCCCGAACCCAAGGGAACACCGAGGCCCGACATCGAACCGGGCTCACCGCTCGAGATCGGTATCGCCATCCGGCAGACCATCGGTCCCTTCGGTCTCGCCTTCGCCCGCCCGGCACCCACCACCGCCGGGGAGTATGGCAGCACTCTCGAGGCCGTCGAGACCGCCATCGACGCCATCATGAAATCGCCCAACTACGACCACGTTCGCCTCGACGAACAGTTGACCATGATCGCCATCCGAGGCCAGCTCGCCACCTGGCGTCTGGCTGACGGGGACATGACCCTGGCGACCGAGATCTGGCCGAGCATCGAGCGTTTCGCCTACCACCAACAGAAGATCAACGACCGGCGCGATCTCGTGACCTTCGACCACCGGATGTTGACCTGGGCCATGAGCCAGCTCGGCAAGGGCAAGATCACCGACGAACTCATCGACGGGCTCGATGGTCTTCGGGGTCGCGACGCCGAGCTCGATGTCCTGCTCGAAAACCCCGACGCATCCAACCCCATGGAGCTGCTCGAGATTCTTCTTCGATTGATCGACCAGACCCTCGTCTGAGTTCGAAGACCAGTTCCCAACGACACTCAGTTGACGATCTCCGGACCGGCTTCAAAACCGGGATAGTCCCCGGTCCGTCGGCAGGTCGAGGGTGGCGGATTCTCGCCGAGTGAAATCTGGGACAGCCGCCCGCCGATGACATCGAAGAAGACCGTTGCGAGCGGCATGCCGTCCTGTTCGATCAGCGCGCAGGGCCTCCCCGGCAACCCGGAAGAATCGCAGGGCGCCGCGACGACTTCGACCCGCACGACCGAACCCTTCTGTTCGAAGGTTGCGAACTTCCGGGTCAGATACTCGACATAGGTATCCCGTCCCAGGAGATCATTGACCACCCACCTCGACATGACCCGCACATCGGAAGCGAGGATCGACTCCAACACCGATGGATCGTGGGTGTTGTAGGCGAGGGCCCAAGCCCGCGCCGCGTCGACCTCGGTCAAGATCGAATCGTTCATATTCTCATTGTCTCGCGCCCGCGCCGGGAAGCAGCGCCAGCGACCGTGACCGTGACCGTGACCGTGGACTGACGTGGATCGCCACAACTTGCCTGAACGATTCTGAAGGTGGGGTGAACCCCACCCTACGGTTCTTCCGGCGCCGTCATGTCCGACGTAGGGCTGGGCAGGCCCCACCTTCAGAGCCATCAATATCGGAACAGCGTTGTCACGCCACTCAGACGACCTCGACACCACCCCTCGCCGACCCTCAATTGCGATGTCTCCGCTCCCGCGCTCCCTGCGGTTCAACATGCGATGTCTTCGTGACCCCTTCGTGTCTTTGCGTCTTCGTGGTTGCGACGGTGCGATGAATGCGATGGGTCTGGTATCAAGCATCGAGGATCGGGTTTCGAGTATCCTCTCCGGATGGAGCACGTCACCCAAGTCCTCGCGACCACCAACGAGATCAGCCTCAAGGGCGGAAACCGCAAGTGGTTCGAACGCACCTTGACCGAGAACGTCCGCCGGGCTTTGGATGACCTCCCCGTCGCGGCCGTCACCCGACCCGCCTGGCGGGTTCTGATCAGCTTTTCCAAACCGGTGGTCTTCGCCGAGGCTGCGCGCCGGCTGCACACGGTCTTCGGTCTCGGCGCCATCATGGCGGTCGAGCACGCCGGCTTCACAATCGAGGACCTCCAAGGCGCCATCGAACCTCGTCTCGAAGGCCTTTCTCCGGCCACGTTCGCGGTTCGTTGTCTTCGCTCCGACAAGACCTATCCAATGACCTCGCCCGAGATCGAGCGGGCGGTTGGGACCTTTGTCCAGGAAAAGACCGGTTGGCCGGTGAAGCTCCACGGTCCCGACCTCACCATCCACATCCTCATCGACGAAAACGGTCTCTTTACCTGGACTCGGAGGGTGCCCGGACCGGGCGGCCTCCCCGTCGGAGTGAGCGGACGCGGGACATGTCTTCTTTCCGGCGGTATCGACTCCCCCGTCGCCGCCTACATGATGATGAAGCGTGGGATGCGGCTCGATTTCGTTCACTTCCACTCGGTGCCGCGGACCGATCCGGCGAGCCTCGAGAAGGTCCACGACCTGGTGCGGGTTCTCAATCGCTACCAGGGAAAGGCTCGTCTGGCCATGGTGCCCCTGCTCGATATTCAGGAACAGATCGCTGCTCGGTGCCCGGCCCCGCTGAGGGTCCTGCTCTACCGCCGATTCATGTTCGGCCTCACCGAACGGGTGGCTCGCCGATTCAAGGGACGAGCCCTGATCACCGGCGAAAGCCTCGGCCAGGTGGCGTCCCAGACCATCGAGAACATGGCGGCGGTCGAGTCAGTCACATCGTTGCCGGTGCTCAGGCCGCTCATCGGGCTCGACAAACAACAGATTATCAATATCGCCAAGATGGCGGGAACCTACGAGCTCTCGATCCTCCCCCACTTCGACTGCTGTTCGTTTCTGACACCCGAGAAACCCGCCACGAAGTCCTACGCTGACGAACTCGACTCGGCAGAGTCGGTCCTCGATGTCAACGCTCTTCTCACCGATGCCCTCGACCGAACGGAGATCTTCCGGATCAGCGAAACCGCGGCATGGGAAGAGATCCCCATCCCCGTGGAGGCGCTCGAATGAGCGATCGCGGCCGCTCCTCCCGCCGGGACTTTCTCACCTCATGGTTCGATGCATTCAAGGAAGCCAAAACGGCGGTCGCAACCGCAGGGAAACCCGATCCCGACAAGGTCCTTCGTCCCCCCGGCGCCCTCGTACCGGACGAAGACTTCCTCGCCGCCTGCACTCGCTGCGGCGACTGCATCCCGGTCTGTCCGGTCGAAGCCGTCATCACCATCGAAGAGGACGACGGCCGCACGTTGCCGGCTATCAATCCTTCGGTCAAACCATGCCGGCTGTGCGACGACCTACCTTGCATCACCGCCTGTCCTGACGGGGCGCTGGTCGCCCCCGACGAGGGGCCGGAAAAGGTTCGGATCGGCATCGCTAAAGTCGACCCGCGGACCTGCATCACCTTCAAGGGCGAGCTCTGCACCCGCTGCTACAACGCGTGCCCCTATCCGGACAAGGCTCTGATGATGATCGGCAGCCGTCCGCTGGTCGGTTCGGGCGCTTGCACCGGTTGCGGCCTCTGCGAGTTCGCCTGTCCGACGCACCCGAAGTCCATCATCATCGTGCCCGAGCGTGATCTCGTCCCCGGGCTCAGAATCCCGAGGAACGAATATTCGGGGCCGGGAAAGTGGATGGGGTAGGGCGGGCCGACGCTGCGCGTCGTCCCGAATTATGAATTTTGAGTTTTGAATTATGAATTTCATCGCATCGCCCTTTGCCGGGAGGCGACACGACTGTCGTGGAATGCGCTACCTACTTGATCGCCCGTGAAGCGGGGCGTGCACGGCATTGCGCACAGACACAGCGATTCGGGCGCCCCATCGGGCGTGCCGTCCTTGACGTTTTTCCACGGCTGTTCCCTGACGCAACGCCACACCTCGCGAAAAACGTCAAGGGGGCAACCACGGGCAACCGCCTTCCGGTCCGGCTCTCCTGGCTACGAAAGAGGCCGCCGGCGCGAGAGCAGCGTGGTCGCAGCCCTTCCCGTTTCCCACCGAGTGACCGTGCTGCTCGCGCGACGCTGGGTCGCCGGAGGCGAACCGGAAGGCCGGGGATGAGGAATCCGAGGCCGCGACCGCTAGCCTAAAGCTGAGTCTCTACCTTGAGTTGCCTGGTCATGAGCTCTTTCAGGGCATCCTTGGGGTCGATCTGGCCCGTAAGGATCCGCGCCATGCTCTGGGTAATGGGCATCTCGACCCCGAGCTTGGTCGCGAGCTTGGCCGCGGCCGGGGTGGTGCGCACGCCTTCGGCGACCTCGCGCATGGAACCGAGAATCTCATCGAGGGTCTCTCCTCTTCCGAGGCGCTGCCCGACTTGCCGGTTACGCGACAGTCCACCCGTGCAGGTGAGGACGAGGTCACCCATCCCGGCGAGACCGCGGAAGGTGTCCGGCTCGGCGCCGAGTGCGACCCCGAGTCGGGTGTTTTCGTGCAGTCCACGGGTCATGAGCGCGGCCTGGGTGTTGGCGCCGAGCCCGAGGCCGTCGATGATCCCGGCGGCGATCGCGACCGTGTTCTTCAATGCGCCCGCCAACTCCACCCCGATGAGATCACCGCCCGCATAGCAGCGAAGGTGGTAGTCCGAAAACTCCTCCTGGAGTCGGGTCGCCAGCCCCATATCCGAACAGGCGAGGACCGCCGCCGACGGATCACCCCGCACGACCTCGATGGCGAAGGTGGGTCCCGACAGACAACAGAACCGCCCGGCGGAGATGCCCAGTGCATCCGCCGCCAGTTCGTCCATCCGTCTCAGGCTCTCGGTCTCGATTCCTTTGGACGCCGACACCACCACAACCTCGGGCCGAAGCGCCGGTGCGAGTTGGTTCATCACGGCGCGGCTGAACTGGACCGGCACAACCCAGATCCAGACATCGGCGTGGGCCGCCGCGGCATCGAGATCACTGGTGCTCTTGATGGCGGGATGGAGTTCGGCGTCGGTGAGGAAGATCGGGTTGCGGTGATCGGAGTTGATTCCGGCGGCAACCTCGGGCTCGAGCGCCCAGAGCAACACATCGTGGCCGCGTCGAGCCATCTGGTGAGCCAGGGCGCATCCCCACGAACCGGCGCCGAACACAGTGATCCTCATGCATTACCTCCAGAAACCGGGGCCGAGACGCGTTTCCCTGCCCGTGACGAGGTTTCGGATATTCGAATGGTGTCGAAGGATGATCAGAATCGCCGCCGCGGCCACCGAAACCAGGGTGATCCAATCCGGCGAATCGACGATCTGCAGCAACACCGGGAAGCTCGCCGTGGCAGTCATGGATGCCAGCGACACCCAGCGAAAGGTCGCCAACATCACAAGCCAGACGCCGAATGCCGCGGCGGCGCTCAACGGGGCGATGACCAGAAAGGCGCCGAAGCCCGTGGCCACCCCCTTGCCGCCGCTGAAGAGAAGCCACGGCGGGAAGCAGTGGCCGGCGACCACGGCCAGCATGGACGCGGCAAGCCAGGCGCTTTCCGGGTTGAAGACCATCATGGCCCAGACCGCCAGCGAGCCCTTGGCGATGTCGAGGATGGTGACCGTCACCCCGACCTTCCACCCCGCCGTTCGCAGAGCGTTAGTGGCGCCCACATTGCCCGATCCCTCCCGCCGGACATCGCGTCCGGTGACATGGCGCACAAAGATGAAGGCAAATGGAATCGAGCCCACGAGGTAGGCAAAACCGACCAGACCGAACTCGATCATCATTCCAGTGGAAACCTCTCCAGGGGAGTGTACAACGCGCCGCTCGGTTGGAGCTTGCTGCTGAAGAGGATGACCTCGCGGCAGGTGAACGGTTTGAAATCGAGGCCGCGCCCCCACTCGAGAAAGGTCTCGACCGCATCCTTCGGCCACGGGCGGTTGAGCCGCGCCTGGGTCAGATGGAGAGCCCACGCTCGGCGATCCGCTTCGAAACCGGCCTTCGCAGCGGCCGCCTCCACCGCTGAAGCGACACCCGAACCGCCTCTCGCCCTGCCGCCGATCCAGGCGACCCGTGACCTCCGGACGGAGGGAAAGAACCCGGCACCCGAGAGTTGAACCGAGACTGCGGGCAACCCGGCCAATCTTGCGGTAATTTCGGGCGTCAGCTCGGAAAGCGCATCGACCGTCGCCTCACCGAGAAACTTCAAGGTCAGATGCTGTCCCTCGGGCCGGGTCCACCGCGCACGCGGCAGTTGGTGCTTGATGGAGTTCTGCTCCCGCCGGATCGTCTGTCGAACCGAGTCCGGAATCTCGAGGGCGAGAAAGGCACGGATGCGATTCGGTCCGGTCATTCGACCCCGGCCACCCGACGCCGCAGAAGATCCAGGGAGCTGTTGAGACTCCACTCGCGCACCACCGACCGATCGCCGCGAAAGACCCTCTGTTCGGCCCACACCCCACTTGGCCCGGCTACCGCCCAATGGACCAGCCCCACCGGCTTGTCCTCGGTTCCTCCGGTGGGACCGGCGATCCCGGTGATGCCGATCCCCCAGTCGGCCCCGAGCCGGGTCCGGGCGCCGGCAGCCATGGCTCTCGCCACCTCTTCCGACACCGCGCCATGCTCGACCAAGACATCGAGGGGAACGCCCAGTTGATTCTCCTTGACGTCGTTGGAGTAGGACACCACCCCACCGACAAAGGCCTCAGAGGCGCCGGCGACATCGGTCAGCCGCGCACTCACGAGACCACCGGTACAGCTCTCGGCCGTGGCGAGCGTCTGACCTCGCCGCCGGAGATCGTTGATGACGACCTCGGGCAGACCGGTGACATCGATCCCGGCAAGATCATCGCCGAGCACCTCTTGGAACACGCGCTCCATCACATCCAGGTGGTGGCGGGCGCTGGCCACTTCACCCTCGGCGGTCAACACCAGACGGACCATGCCGTACGAGGCGAGGATCGAGATGTTCTCCCGGCCGTATCTCTCATAGAGATGACGCACGCTCTCCTCGACATCGGACTCGAAGACCCCCCCGAGCACGAGGATCCGAGAGACACGAACCGCGCCCGGATTCCACAGAACCAGCTCAGGCAGGAGATCGCGTTCGAGCATCTCTTTCATTTCCCACGGAGGGCCGGGCAGGACCGCCAGCACACGGCTCCGGAGATCGAAGAGCATTCCAGGGGCGGTGCCTCGGGTATTCGGCAGGACCCGACTCCCTTCAACGACGCGGGCCATGGCCGGACCGTAGACCGGCATGGCGCGTCCGTGGGCCGCGTATCGAGCCCGGATCAGATTCTCGACTTCATCGCTGTGGGTGATCGGGCGATCGAGGGCGGCAGCGACCGCATCGCGGGTCACATCGTCGGCCGTGGGACCGAGGCCACCGGTGACGACCACCAGATCGTGTCCGGCGACCAGCTCGCGGATCGCGAGGGCGATACGGTCGACATCGTCGCCCACTACCCTTTTTTCGGTCACGGCGATGCCGTAGCCGGCCAACGCCCGGGTGACGGTCAGCGAGTTTCGATCGAGTTTCTCTTCACCGAGCAACTCCGAACCGACGGCGAGACAGGCTGCGGTCCTTTCTTGGTCCGTCATCTGACCTCCGGGAGAATCATACGCGGGCTTGGTGGCGAGCTACAGGTTGCGACCCGCGATTTGTGTTTCCCATTTACACATCGACGCGGCGACGATATATTCATCAGCGGTACATTCTCTATTACTGGGGATCATCGCGATTTCGAAGGTCGGCTTCGCGTTGATGTCAGCTTTGTTGGAAGGGAGCGAAAGCATGAAGGCGTCCGTTTGGAAAATATCTCTGTTGATCGTGGCCGTGGCGGTTTGCGCCAACGGCCAGGCCGTCCAACCCAACAGTTCTGGCATGGCTACTACCGACGGTATCCCGAGCGTCGCCGACGACCCGGTGACCACCACCCGTGACAGCCAGGGAATCTGGTTCATCGAGGGCGGCGATCTGTACGACGTCTTCGAGGCCATGGGCTACGCCGTCGCCACGGACCGCCTGTGGCAGATGGACATCTTCCGGCGCCAGGGGCGCGGGCGGCTTTCCGAGCTTTTGGGCTCGAGCATGATCTCAACCGACGTTTTTCTTCGCACGATCGATTATTCGGACGACGAATATGCCGCGATGTTCAGCGGGCTATCGGAAGATGCCCAGACCGTCCTGAGCGCGTACACGGCCGGCATCAACCGGCGGATCTCCGAGTTCTATGCAGGCAACTGGATGCAGATGCCCTACGAATACTGGCTTTTGGGCCTGAGTTCCGTCCTCCAGGGCCCCGGTCTCCCGGTGCTTCCGGCACCATGGGGACTCAACGATGTGATGGCCACTGTATCGCTGCACCTGCGCGGATTCGACCCCGAAGGCCAGATCGGTCCTACGGGCCAACTCGACAACGCGGGATTGGTGCAGGCACTCGGTGCCGCCTACCCAACCGAGTACGGCGCGATATTTCAGGATCTGCGGTGGATCAACGACCCTGACGCCCAAACCATGATCCCATCGGGCGTCAAATCTACTCCGACTCAGACCCTCGATCCCGCACTCGCACAACAGATCATGGCGTTGCCGAGCTTCTCCGAGGTCACCGGGCGGTTGAATTCCCGGACCACCACTTTGATTCGGCAGATGGAGGAACTCAACGCCCGTGTGAAAATGGGCAGCTACGCATGGGCTGTCTCAGGTGACAGGACAGCCACCGGCAACCCGATGTTGTATTCCGGGCCGCAGATGGGCTTTTCGACACCGTCGATCATCCAGGAAGGTTCAATCCGCGGCGGCGGGCTCGAGGTTTCCGGGATGGCCTTCCCAGGCACACCCGGCTTCCCGATCGGCCGCACCCCGCACCACGCGTGGTCGATGCAGGTGGGTCACGCCCACACCGTTGACTTCTATATCGAAGCGCCCCAGAGCGTCAATATCGTCCGCTTGGAGACCATCAAGGTCTTCGGCGGAGGAGATGTGGTGATTCCGATCCCCCGCATGCCCCGCACGCTCCTGCTGATCCTCTGCTCCGTCCTCGCCTCCGCCGCACACGCCGCGGCCCCCGTCCTCGAATCCGCCCGCCTGAAGGTGACGCTCCGCGGCGATCTGGCCGGCATCGCCAGCGTG
>RCNG010000837.1_pt1 | contig 14742 bp, 11 predicted proteins | sample 2041371 | NCBI WGS metagenome assembly RCNG01 (sample SAMN09708227, study PRJNA481090) | Marine sediment metagenome, whole genome shotgun sequencing project. | biome: marine sediment; feature: ocean; material: sediment; isolation source: Sewage treatment plant 1 marine sediment (STP1) ... | reverse complement strand
GGAAACCGCCGGCGGCAGCGCAGTGAGCTCAGGCCTCATCCGAAGGAGGAGGCCATGAGCCACGCGCTGGCGACGGTGCTTCGCGACGGCCGAAGGCCGTCAGCAATTCGGAATTCGGAATTAGAAATGCCGCCCGGCCGTCCCGCGTACGAAAGCCATCAAGAACGAATCATCAAGTGTTAACAGCAACGAATTCAATTGTTTGTCGGTGCGACTGGAATTCCGAATTCCGAATTCCGAATTCCGAATTCTCGACGCGGAACGCGTCGGGGTACAATAGTGGGTGAAGGATTGAAAATGATCGAGGACGAACTCACACCCACGCGACGACAGTTCCCCAGGATCCCGACCGAAAACGTGGTGATGATCCACCGCATGGGGCTGGCTGAGCATCAGGAGGTGGCGACCGCGCGCCAGATCGGCCTTGGAGGTCTCATGATCTCCAGCCTCGAGCCGCTCGGTGTGGACTCGTACCTGCGGCTCAAGATAAACATCGACAACGATGTCGTCGAGGCGACCGGCAGGGTGGTGTGGGAAAGACCGGCAGACGACGGTTCGACCGACGTTGGGGTCGCTTTCATCTCGATCGACAGCGCCCATTCGGACACGATCCTCGCCCAGATGTGGCAAGCCGACGCGGGCTGAGGCTCGACGAGTACAGGGCACAGGGCACAGGGCACAGGGTCGCCCGCTCACCCGCTCGATGCTGGATGCTGGATCAGTCCATGCGCCAACCGCTTGACAAGATCGTCCAATAATTCAATCTGTTGTGGAATCTGGAATCTGGAATCCAGCATCCAGCATCTAGTTAAAATTACTGTGGAGGTCGACCATGATTGACGTAAACCTCTTCACCGGCCGCTGCCTGTGCGGCGCCGTGCGGTTCGAGATCACGCCTCCGACCAAGTGGTGCGCCCACTGCCACTGCTCGCTGTGCCGCCGCGCGCATGGCGCGGCCTTCGTGACCTGGTTCGGGGTGGAATCATCACAGTTCAATATCGTAGCCGGGGCCGACCGTGTCACCTGGTACCGGTCAACACCCGAGGCAAGCCGAGGATTCTGTGATCGCTGCGGCAGCACGATGTTCTTCAGGAGCGACCGCTGGGCCGATGAGACCCACATCGCCCTCGCCCACATGGAGGAACCGATCGATCGCGAACCCACGGCGCATGTCTTCTACGACGCCCACGTCGATTGGGTCGAGTTCGGCGACGAACTACCGCGGCTCGGTGGATCGTCGGGGACCGAGACACCCAATTAAGAATTAAGAATTAAGAATTAAGAATTGAGGATTAAGAATTGAGGATTACTCCGGATCACGCCTCTTCCGCCACCGTCTCGGCCCGCCCGTGCTTTTCCCGTTTGCCGCGCAGTCTCGCTCCAATGCGGTCCATGTAGGAGTAGACCACGGGCACCAGGAAGAGCGTAAGCAGGGTGGAGGTGGTCATGCCGCCGGCGGTCGCCACCGCCATCGGCGCCCTCGCCTCGGCACCCTCGCCGATCGCCAAGGCCACCGGCAGGACGCCGAAGATCATCGACACCGCGGTCATCAGGATCGGCCGCAATCGGATCGGGCACGCCGCGCGCAACGCCTCCTCGCAGTTGAGTCCGGACTCCTGCTTCTGGATCGTCAGGTCGACGAGCAGGATCGAGTTTTTGGTCACCAGCCCAAAGAGCAGGATGATGCCGATCACCGACATGATGTTGATCGTGTAGCCGGTGACGAAGAGGGCGAGCAGCGCGCCGACCATCGCCGGCGGCAACGCGATCATGATTGTGAACGGTTGCAGGAGTGAGTCGAACTGACTCGCCAGCAGCATGTAGACGATGAGGATGGCGAGACCGATGGCGAAGAGCAGTGAGTTCATCGACTCTGCGAACTCCTCGGCCTGGCCGGTGGCCTTGGCGTGGTAGCCCTCGGGCAGCTCCTCTGAAAGGACGCGGTCGACGGTCTCGAGGGCGCGGTTGAGGGGCACCCCCTCGAGGTTGGCGGTCAGGAGCACACTGCGCTCGCGGTTGGTGCGGTTGATGTTGATGGGGCCGACGCCGTAGCTGATCTCCACAACGGAGTCGAGGCGCACCATCTGGCCGGAATTGGTCCGCACCTGCAGCCGCCCGATGTCCTCGGGAGTCAGCGCCTGTGACGGGTGGACCTTGATTCGCACGTCGTAGCGTTTGCCCTGGTCGGTGAAGGAGCCCACCTCGCGGCCGGCGATCAGCGCGTAGACGGTTTGGAAGATGGTTGCGGCATCGAGATCGAGGTCGGCCGCCCGTTCGCGGTCGACGGTGACATAGAGCTGCGGTTGTTCGAGGTCGAGGTTGGTATCGAGATCGACGAAGCCCGGTTCTGCGGCCAGCCGCTCCATCACCCGATGGCCGATGCGGTCGAGCTCCATCAATTTGGGGCCGCGAATGGAATAGGCGAGAGCGCTCTCGCCGCCCTCGCCACCCACATTGTAGAAGCTGAACTCGATGACCGCTGTCTGGACCCCCTCGACCTTGGCCACCTCTCGTCGGAGTCGCCGCACAAACTCGGCCTGTGTCGTCTCACGTTGCGATGGTTTGTACATCTTGCAGAACATGATGCCCGAGTTGACCTGTCCACGCTCCTCCATGTCCACGGCGGAGAACCCCGAACGGATCTCGGGTTGTTCGAGCACGATGCGTTCGATCTCCTGCATCTTGCGGTCCATTTCCTCGAGCGAGGTTCCAACCGGCGTTTCGATCTGCATCATGAATGCCGACATATCCTCGGCGGGGGCGAACTCGGCTCCGATGAACGGCACCAGTGCGAGGCTCGCGACGACGATCATGGTCGAGGCCAGCAGGGTGATGGCCTTGTGCATCAGGACCCAGTCGAGAGCACGGGAGTAGGCCTGTTCGAGCCGTTTGAAGCCGCCCTCGAGGATGTCGTACAACCGTCCATGCTTGGGTTTCACCTTGAGAATGCGCGAGCAAAGCATGGGGGTCAGGGTCAGCGCAACAAACAGCGAGATGAGGATCGCCGCCGCCACCGTGATGCCGAACTCGAACAGGAACTGGCCGATCATCCCCTTCATATAGGCCACCGGGATGAAGACCGCGGCAATGGAGAAGGTGGCGGCCATGGCGGCGAGAGCGATCTCCTTGGTTCCCTTGAGTGCGGCGGTGAACGGGTCCTCCCCCTCCTCCTGGTAGCGGTAGATGCTTTCCAGGACAATGATGGCGTCGTCGATCACCACCCCGACCGACAGTGCGAGCGCCAGTGTGGTGAGGTTGTTGAGCGAGAAACCGAAGAGGCGCATGAAGCCGAAGGTGGCGATGAGCGAGGTCGGAATGGCCAACGAGACGATAAAGGTAGAGCGCCACGAACGCAGAAAGACGAAGACCACCAGCACGGCCAGCACGGCGCCGTAGACGATGTCTACCTGGACGTTCTCGATGGACTTTTCAACGTACTCGGCGCCGTCGAAGGCAACGTCGTAGAAGAGACCGGGCGGGAAGTCCTCGGCGAGCTCATCCATCCGCTCGCGGGCTGCGCGGTTGACGTTTACCAGGTTGGCGCCGGAGCGGGGGGCGATCCCGAGGCCGAGGGTCGGGGTCAGGTTGTAACGCGCCATGCCGCGTTCGTCGGCAACCCCGAGCTGGGTGAAACCGACGTCGGCGAGACGGATTGGTCGGCCGTCGACCGTGGCGACGATCATTCGGTCGAAATCCTCCACCGTCTCGAACAGACCGAGGTTGCGAACCGCGAGCTCGGTTAGGGGCCCTTCGATAAAGCCGCCCGGCAGCTCGAGGTTCTCGCGACCCAAAGCCATGATGACGTCGGTCACCGCGAGACCGTGAGCGGCGAGCTTGTCGCGGTCAACCCAGATACGGATCATCGGCTCGCGGTAGCCGGGCATGATCACGTTGCCGACCCCGGGCACTGACTGCAACTGTGGCTTCACCACCTGGTCGGCGTAGTCGGAAAGCTCACGAGCATCAAGGCCCGCCAACGCCATCCACAGCATGGGTTGGGTATTGACGTCGAACTTCTGGACGATGGGCGGCTCGGCGTCGAGCGGTAGCTGGCCCACCGCTCCCGAAACCTTGTCGCGTACATCCTGGGCGGCGATGTCGATGTCGCGATCGGAGGTGAACATCACCGTCACCTGCGACACGCCCTGGCCCGAGTAGGAGGTGAGCTGGTCGATGCCCTCTATGGTGTTGACCGCCGCCTCGATGACGTCGGTGACATCCGACTCCATAACCTCCGGTGAAGCGCCGGGCAGAATGGTTATGACCGTGACCATGGGGAAGTCGATGGAAGGCAGGAGGTTGATCGGCAATGTCTGATAGCCGAGGATTCCGAAGACCACCAGCGCCACCATCAGCATGACAGTGAAGACCGGGCGGCGGATCGCGATGTCATACAAGTTCATTGATCTTCCTTCGAAAAAGAATTCTCAATTCTCAATTTTAAATTCTCAATTGCGCTCCGGGCAGCTTGGGGATTTTCGAGTGTCTCCAGATCCTTCATTGAGAATTGAGAATTGAGAATTGAGAATTCTGCCAATGTTCAGCCCTCGCTGACCACGGTGACGGGGATGCCTCGGCTCAGCCCGGAGACATCGGCGACGACGGCTTCGTCCGGCGACAAGCCGCCGACGATCTCGATGAGACCGTCGTCGCGACGGCCGATTCTGACCTTTCGAAAGACGATGGCTCCGTCTTCCACCATCAGCACCTGCGGCAGATCGGAGGTTGCTACCGCTGTCGCCGGCAGCCACAGCGACTGTTTGGAGGTGGGCGCCTCGAGCGTCACGTTGGCGAACATGCCGGGCTTGATTGAGCTGTCGTTGGCGGCGGTGCCGATGATCTCGAACGAGCGGCTGGCCTGCTCGACCACCGGTTGCACGCTGTAGAGCTTTGCGGTGTGGACTGGACCGGATACGCCGACCGTAAAGGTGAACTCCTCGAGGCCGGCGAGCTCGGGCGCCCACGCTTCGGGCACTCTTGCCGACACCTTGATCCTGTCGCCGACGGCGAGGTGGAACAGACCGACCCCGACCTCGGCCCACTGACCGGCCACGACCAGGCGTTGGGTGATGGCGCCGGCCGCCGGTGCGCGGATGACGCTGCGGTCGTAGTTGCGTTTCGCAAGGTCGAGGGCCGCCGAAGCAGCCGCCACTCGCGCGGTGCCGAGATCGTGGGCCGCCTGCGCCAGGTCGAAGGCGGATTGCGGGATCGTCTCGTCCGAGCGCAGATCCCGCTTGCGTTCGAGGTCCTTGTCAGCCAGCGCCAGATCGGCGTCGGCAGCAGCGAGGTTGGCTTCCGCCTGCTGCAGGTAAATCTTGAAGGTCTCGCGGTCCACCCACACCAGGGGGGTGCCGGCGGTAACGCGGTCGCCCACCTCCGCGAGCACGCGATCCACCTTGCCGGCGACCTCGGAGGAGATGGCAACGGTGTCGAAAGCGCGGACCTCGCCGACCAGTTGCACCGAAGCTCGCTCTTCACGGACTTCCGGGCTGACGATCCGAACCTCGCGCGGTGCGAGGGCCCGTTCGAGGGTCTCGGCGGCGGCGGCGGGGTCATCGTCATCCGCGCCGTGGCAACCCGCGAGTACGGTGACGAGGAGAGTCATGGCAACAACGGTCGGAACACGGCGTCTGATGCTTTTCATCTCAATTCTCCTGGGGGTCGGCCTGGCTCATCTGGCGGAAATCGAGGTCGGGGAGTGGCGGCCAGCCGACCGCATAGCGAAGCGAGATTGCCTGGAACTCCCGCCGGGCGCGGGCGACGATCTTCGAGGTCTCGGCGTCGGTCGCCTCGGTGGTGGCGTTGAGGAGGTCAGTGGTCGAGGCTTCGCCGACGCGGTAAGCCCGCTCCACCTGGCGGTAGGCCAACCGCGCCGCCTGGGTGCGTTCACTGGCGGCGTCGAAGACGGCGTCGGCCGCACGGAAGCCGAGGTAGGCGGAATCCACCTGATCGGCGATAGTGCGCCGCAAGGTCTGCTCGAGCAGCTCGACCTGGCGCAAATCCTCCTTGGCCTTGGCGACCCGTGCCTTGGTGATGCCGCCGCTATAGATCGGCACCTTCAGCGACAGGGTGAGCGATAACCAGTCGTTGGCTGGGAAGCCTGCGTTCTGTTGGAAATATTGGGCTGCGGCATCGACCTCGGGGTACCAGGCGCCTTTTCGCAATCGGACAAAAAGACCGGCTGCCTCGAGCTGATGGATCAGGGTCTGCATCTCGAGACGTTGGCCGAAGGCGTTTGTCGTCAGCTCATCCTCGGTGCCCGGTGGGATGGGGATCGGTCCCGGCGACGTGAGCTCGCCGACGTTGGCCAATCCCACCAATCGCTCGAGCCGGTTGCGAGCGAGCGCGGTGTCTCCCATGGCAACCACCAGCGCTTGTTTGGCCGCGGCCACCTGCGCCCGCCAGCGGGCGACGGCGGCGATCGCGATCTCACCGACCTCGAAACGGCGTTCGGCAACTTGGAGCTGTTTCTGATTTTCCTCAAGCACGGTTTCGCGCACCTTGACCCACTCGGCGAGCGCCACGGCGTCGTAGAACGCGCCCGCTACCTGGAGGGTGAGGTCGTTGATGGTGGTCGAGCGGTCGAGATCGGCGATGTCGCGATTGAGCCTGGCAATGTCTCGGGCGCGCCAGTCCCGAAGGCCGTAGAAGAGGGTCTGGCGAAGATCGATGCTCGCTGCCCAATCCTGCTGAGGCCGGACCACAAACCGTTCGCCTGGTGACAGCTCGAGTGAAAGCTCGTCGTCGAAAAAAGTGTAGGCGCCGTTGAGGTCGATACTGGGGAGGAGGGCGGATTTCACCAACTTGATGTCGGCCTGCGCCCGGCGAATCTGGCTGTCCGCCAGCTGCACCGCCTCGTGGGTCCGGATGGCCTGCAGCACCAGTTTCTTGAGGGTCGCCGTTTGCAGCTCCTGCGCACCCGCGGCGCGGGGTGAAACGGCCGAGCAGAAGACGAACAATACAAGAGCCGCTCGTATATTCTTTTTGACCATGGTCACTCTCCGTTGGCTCACTGATATCGAATGTGCTGAACTCATGGCGACTCCGTCGTCAGGACCTCGTACAGCATGTGAGCGAAGGTTTCGACGACCTTGTGTGGATCGATCGACGGATCGAAGAAGAGTTGGATACCGAGTCCGTCGACGGTTGCGATCACCGTCGTTGCCAGGGCCTCCGCATCGATACCGGCCTTGAACTCACCACGTTTCTGCCCACCGCGAATAAAATCGGAGATCATCCTTCGAAAGAGCCCGTAGCTGGCGATCACGGCCTCACGGTAGTGCTCCTCAAAGTCCTTCCCGCGAGATGCGGCCCAGAAATCAAGGATCACCGGTTGCAGCTCCACTTGCTCGGAGATCACCTTGGCGCCGAGCCGCAGGAGGGCGAGAAGCTTTTCCCTCGCTGATCCGTTTTTCGAGAGCGCCGCGCTCACACGAGTGGAGATCTCCTCGTTGATCGACTCGAAGACCGCGAACAAGAGCTCCTCCTTTGACGAGAAGTACTCGTAGACGGTTCCCTTGCCGACCCCGGCGCGCTCGGCAATATCGGCGACCCGGGTCGAGGCGTAGCCCTTCTCGGCAAAGACGGCGGTTGCCGCCGTCACGAGTCGGGGACGCTTGTCGCCGCGGGTTGTCACAGTCGAAATCACGTCTCACTCCCAGGACCGACTGACCGGTCGGTCAGTGGAACCGGAAAGATATGCCGGGGTGCGGCGGATGTCAAGGGCGTTGAACGTTAGAACGTTGAACGTTAAGCGTTTCCGCCCACCGGACCGTTATCGCGTTGGATCACATCGTCTGAATGGCCTCGCTCCAAGGAGCTATTGCGGATCCCGACAGTGGAACGCTGAGGAGCACAAGGTTCAAACGTTCAACGTTTAAACGTTCTAACGATTGGCGCGTCAGACTTCCCGCAGCTTCCATCGGCCGCGGCGGAAGACGAGGATGCCGATAACGGCGATCAGCGACTCGGCGACGGTGATGGCGATGAAAACGCCGGTCGGGCCGAAATCTATCCCATACGCCAGGGCATAGGCGATGGGAAGCTGGAAGAGCCAGTAGCAGAAGAAATTGATGACAGAGGGAGTGTAGGTGTCACCGGCGCCGTTGAAGGCCTGCACCATGACCATGCCCCAGGCGTAGAAGGGGTATCCGAAAGAGACCCACCGCAGGCAGGCCACACCGTATCGCACGACATCGGGCTCGTGCGAGAAGATGCGGATCAGCGGTCCAGCCAGAATGATGAACACCACCGCCACGCAGAGCAGGAAGAGGCTGTTGTAGATGCCGGCCCGCCACACCGAGGCCTCCGCGCGATCGGGTTGCCCGGCGCCCAGATTCTGGCCGACGAGGGTGGCGGCGGCGTTGGCCAGGCCCCATGACGGCAGGATCGCGAAGACGACGAGCCTGATGGCGAGAGTGTAGCCGGCGACCGCGGCGGGACCGAAGCCACCGATTATCCACACCAGGAAGACCCAGCTCGTGGTGCCGATCAAAAACTGGAGGATGCCACCCACCGAGAGGCGAAAGAGACGAAGGATGATGTGCGGCTGCGGCACGATGTCGGAGATCCGAATGCGGATCCGGCTGCCGCCTCGAAAGAGGATCCAGAGCTGGATCGCGACGCCGACGCCGCGCCCGATCGTCGTGGCGACCGCGGCCCCCATCACTCCAAACTCCGGAAAGGGCCCGAGACCGAAGATCAGACACGGATCGAGGATGATGTTGACGCCGTTGGCGATCCACAAGACGCGCATTGCGATGGCGGCGTCGCCGGCGCCGCGGAAAACCGCGTTGAGCAGAAAGATCAGCATGATGGTCGCCGAGCCGCCGAAGAGCACGCGGGTGTAGCCGTGGCCGGTGGCCACCAGCTCGGGGGACCCGCCCATGAGGGCGAGGAGGTCCTTGGCAAAGACCACACCGGGCACCGCGACCGCCGCCGACAGCACCAGACCGAGGAGGATCGACTGCGCTGCGGCGGTGCGAGCGCCTTTGATGTCGCGCTCGCCGACCCGTCGCGCCACCATCGCCGTGGTTGCTATGCCGGTGCCTATGGCGATCGCGAAGAGCAGGGTGATCATGGCCTCGGTAAGGCCCACGGTCGCCAGGGCATCGGTGCCGAGCCGGGAGACGAAGAAGGCGTCGGTGAGCGCAAAGACCGACTCCATCATCATCTCCAGCACCATCGGGATGGCGAGAAGGATGACCGCCCGGCCGATCGGACCGGTAGTGAAGTCCAGCTCCTTGCCGGTCAGGGCGAGCCTGACTGTCGCCCGCACGCCGAGCGTGGGCGGAACTTCCCGCTCGGGCTCGGTCGGAGTTTTGGTTCCTGCCATGGTCGCCTACCATACGTGAGCCGCGGACAGGTGTTTCGGGGACGGTAGAAACGTCTGAACGTTTAACGTTGAACGTTGGAGATCGGGAACAACTCATGCACAATCGGCGTATTGTGAGACAGGGGCGCGATCGCGCCGGGGAGGAACACATGGCTCAGACTTCAAAAGGGACGGTAGCCGGCGTGCTCGACATCATTGCCGGCATCTCGGGGCTCGTGGGCGGCATACCATTGCTCGTGATCGCGATTGTCGGCAGCGGTGTATTGGGGACCCTTCCCGATCCTGAAATTCGTCCATTGGCGATTCTCCTGCTGGCCATCTTCCTGCCGCTGGCCCTGCTCTGCTTTTTCTCGGGCGTGATCGCGATCGTCGGCGGCATTGCCGCTTTCAACCGACGAAGGTGGGGGTTGGCCGTGGCGGGCTCGATCGCGGCGGTCTTTGGTTTCTTCCCGGTCGGTATCGCGGCGGTGATCTTCACCATCCTCGCCGAGCCCGAGTTCCGCTCGGCTGGCTGACGAGGCCGGTATGTCCAAGACCACCTCGAAAGTCCTGACAGGGTGTGGAATCGGCTGCCTTCTGGCGATCGTCTTGGTCGTCGGTTTCGGATGGATGGGTTACCGGTGGGCGCGGCTGGCTGCGGATGCCGCGGAATCAGCGCTACAGTCCGAGGCTGAGCTCGACGAGAGGTTTGGCGCAGTTCGCGATTTCCGACCGCCTATCGATGGCCGGATCAGGGCCGATCGCATCGAGGTGTTCCTGAAGGTGCGGGAAGAGATTGCGTCGACGCGGGGGGAACTGACAGAGGCCATCTCCGCATTTGCGCCGAGCGAGGACGACGGCCGTGTGACCGGCGGGCTGCAGATCGCCAGGGCGGGCGCTGTGATAGGTCCGCGCTCGCTCGATCTCGTCCGCGCCCGTAACCAAGCCCTGCTTTCGGCCGGCATGGGACTCGGAGAGTATGTGTGGATCTACTGGCTCACCTACGACGCGTGGCTCGGGAATCCCGCCGATGCGTCCACACTGCACGAGCTCATGGCTGAACGCTCCGCATCCGACGGCTCGCTCCAGATTTACATCGGAGGGGGCATGGAGCCCGAACATATTGCCCGGAGTCTGCGCAGTGATATCACCGCCATGCTGCAAAATCTCGACGAGGATCTCGTCGCCGCGGCCGACCGGAATCCATTGCGGGAGACGGTGGCCGGGGAGCTCACACAGCTCGACGTCGACCTCGCGAGAATCCCGTGGGAGGATGGCCTACCCGAGCCGTTCGCGGTCGGGCTCGAACCCTACCGGGAACGGCTCGAAGCGACTTACTCGCCGGCAACCAATCCCTTCGAGCTGTTGGAGCTGGACTGAGGCCCTCCCGCCCATCTCACCACCAAGACACCAAGACCACCAAGATATTCTCTTTGTGTTTTCTGGGTGTTCTTGGTGCTTTGGTGGTTCATTGCGACGATCGGGCGCGCTAGAATCTTTCGCAGAGGTTTCTTGAATGGTCGACTCCGAAAGACGCATCCGTCTCAACCCGGATATCGCCAAGGTCGTCTGTTCGGTCACCGGCTCCGAGACCGAGGCCAGAGAGTCCAGCCGGCCGCTCGGCCTGTGCGGCTGCTGCTCCCCCCCGGGCAAACCCTTGGTGGTCGTCTACAAGCTGGACGCAATTCGCGAGCGGATGGGGGACGCGGGCTGGGGGATGGCCCCTGGTATCTGGCGCTACGGCGCCCTGCTACCGGTGCTGGGGCTGCCCTCGTCGTATGCCCCCGATGTCGGGCTGACGCAGGTGGTCCGGAACGAGCCGCTCGCCGGAGAGAACGGCGTCGATCTCTATCTGAAGAACGAGGGCTCCAATCCTACCGGGAGCTTCAAGGACCGCGGGCTGGCGGTCGGAATAGCGCTCGGCGTCGCGTGCGGCGCGAAGCGCTTCTGCCTTCCAACGCAGGGCAACGCGGGGGTGGCGGCGGCCCTGTTCTCGACTCGCCTCAGTCTTCCGGGATGCCTGGTCTATATGCCGGAGGACTACAGGGGCGGCCTCTACCATCGTGAGGCGGAGCTATTCGGCGCCGAGGTACGGTTTGCCGGCGCCAATATTGCGGCCGCAGGAAAGGTCATGAGGAAAGCCCATGCGGACGAGCTCGCGAGCGGCGAACTGGTCGACATGTCGACCTTCTTCGAGCCCGGTCGCCTGGAGGGGAAAAAGACCATGGGCTTCGAGATCGTCGAGTCATTTGGACCGGAGAAGCTCCCCGACTGGATCATCTACCCAACCGGTGGGGGCACGGGTCTGGTCGGCATCTGGAAGGCCTTCCAGGAGTTCATCGCCCTTGGCCGGCTCGATCCCACCGAGCATCACCTTCCGCGCATGGTGGCGGTGCAGTCTGAGAACTGCGCGCCGGTGATCGAGGCGTTTCAAAACGGTCTCGACTATGTGAAACCGGTGGAGTCGGAGGGCACCGTCGCCGACGGGCTCGACGTGCCCGGGGCAATCATGGGCCATGGCATCCTGGCGACCATCCGCGAGTCGGGCGGCACCGCGGTGGCGGTGTCTGAGGCAGCGATCCTCGACGCATTTCGCGTCCTCGGCCGGAACGGGATTGCTACCAGCTACGAAGGGGCGGCGACCCTGGCGGCGTTGCGCAAACTGCGCGCGGACGGGCTCATCGCGATCGGTAGCCGGGTGCTCCTGCTGCTGACCGCGAACCACTTCGTGTCGCTGGGGCGGGAAACGACCTAGCCCGCACCGCCGAGCTTGCAGGCCCCACGGCCGTGCTTCTCCAGATATCGCTGGTGCGACTCCTCGGCCCGCCAGAAGGTCGGCGCCGGTTCGATGACGGTGACGATCGGACGATTGAAGGCGCCCGTGGTTTCGAGCTGTGCCTTCGAGGCCTTGGCGGTCTCCTCCTGCTCCGGTGTGTGGAAGAAGATCACCGACCGGTACTGGTCGCCGACATCCGGGCCCTGACGGTTGAGCTGGGTCGGGTCGTGGAGGCGCCAGAAAGTGTCGACAAGCTCCGCATAGGAAACCCGTGCCGGGTCGTACTCAACTTGTACCACCTCGGCGTGGCCCGTACCGTGCGCACAGATCTCGGCGTAGGTTGGCTTTTCGGTCGTCCCTCCCGCGTAGCCGGCTTCAGCGTCGGTCACCCCCTCGATCTGCCGGAACGCCGCCTCGATACCCCAGAAACACCCTGCTCCGAACGTCGCTTTCGCCATGGATCATCCCTCCTGGTGTCATAACGCTCAGCAGCGGTTCTCTGTTCCAGACCCGCATCCGTCTCCGTGCCTGTGCTCCGGCGAGGCGCTCCCGCGGGAGGATGCCAGGCACGCCGACATGAGGTAGAGGACAACATCATGTCGGGATGCCAGGCACCTCCGGTGAACGCGCCCTCGCGACGAGACCCTCCGCGACAGCGCCACGCCGACTGGGGCTTCCCGGTGCCGGATGCAAGCTGGGGGACGTCAAATTCGAAATTCGAAATGAAAGAACCCCCCCCCGGCCTCGAAAGACCAGGGGGATGGGCTGGCATTCTGAATTCCGAATTCCGAATTCCGAATTCAAAGAGTTACTCGTTCTTCCACTCCGGCAACCGTCCCGGTGTCCAAGGCGCGCCCGCGGCCTCGAGCTGATCCTCGAACGCATCGAGATCACCGGCGAAGTCGGTCAGCCGGCCGAGCTGGGTGGCAAAGGCGGCGGCCGCCCACCCGTAGGCGTCCCGCTCGGTCTGCGTCGGTGCCGAGGTGGTGTCCCACTGCGATCCAACGATGCGGTCCACGCGGTCCGAGATCGACGGCGGGGTGAAGACGTTGCGGCGGCTCTTCGTGCGGTCGCCGCGAAGCTGGACGAGGATGTCGTCGAGTTTGGTCTGCAGGTGCTGCGACTCGGTGAGCAATGCGGCGTCCGCGCTCGGCGTGTCATACAGCGCCTTGCGGGTATAGTCGAGCCGGTTCGAGGCCTCATCCGCCCACTCGAGAGCGCCGCGCACCGCTCGCTCGAGGCGGGCGGTCTTCTGCTGGAAGGTCATCGCCTCGGCGAAGTCGTCGGCTGCAAAGGTGTTGAGACCGAGCTCGACGACCTCGAAAGTCTGTGGTCCGGCAATGTCGGTGACTGCTCCGTCGATGTTCTTCGAAAGGGTCACTGAGTAGGGGCCGGGGACGGCCAGCGGTCCCGAGGGTTCGCGGTCCCAGGGGTTCCTCTCGGACTCCTCGAGCGAGGTCGGCCGCGAGCTGGGCCAGCGCAGGTCCCAGCTGACGCGGTGAATGCCCTTCGCGGTCTTGCCGTCGATGCGGCGGACGACTTCGCCCTCCGCGTTGCGCACCGTAAAGAAGACCTTGGGATCGATCTGTTCCTCCTCGGCGCGGAGTTCTTCGTAGCTTGGAATTTTCGGTGCCTCACCGGCCTTGATCGCCTTCTTCTCGGCCTCGATGCGCTGCTCCTCGAGGGTCTTGAAACCACCCTTCAGGTAGTAGGTGAAGGAGGCGCCGTAGGGCGGGTTGTCGGCGGTCCAGAAAGAGGCGCCCCGCGAACCGACCCGCGAGCGTTTCTCGACGTAGCGCAGGGCGTCCTTGGTCGGGTAAAGGACCACATCCTGTTCGAGCGAGGTGTCGGAGACCTCGCGCAGCGGCGAGTAGTCATCGAGGATGTAGAATCCGCGGCCGAAGGTCGCGAGGGCGAGGTCGTTCTCCTGTCGCTGAATATCGATGTCGCGCACCTGGATGGTCGGCAGCTCACCCTCGAGGCGGATCCAGTGCGCTCCTTCGTCAACCGTGAAGTACAGCCCGAACTCGGTGCCGGCGAAAAGGAGCTCGGCTTTGACATGGTCCTGCATCAGCGAGTAGACGATTTCGCGATCCGGCAGGTCGCCGGTGATTGACGTCCAGGTTTGGCCACGGTTGCGACTGGCGAAAACGTAGGGTGAAAAATCACCCTGTTTCTTGTTGTTGAAGGCGGCATAGACCGTATCCTCGTCGTGCAGAGATGCCTCCAACCGGTTGACGTAAGTCATTCTTGGTACGCCGGAAACCTGGTCGACCTCGCGCCAGCTGACGCCGCCGTCCTCGGTCACCTGGATAAGGCCATCGTCGGTGCCGACGTAGATCAGGCCCTCCACCAGCGGCGACTCGGAGAGCGAGACGATGTTGCCGTAGTTGGAGGTCGACAGGTTCTTGGCGACCGCGTCGATGCTCTGGATTCCGCCGAAGACGGGAAGCGAGTTGGGGTCGATCCCGCGGCTGAGGTTGGGGCTGATGGCCTTCCACGAATTGCCGCGGTCGTCCGAGCGGTAGAGCCGTTGGCTGGCGATGTAGAGCCGGGTCGCCGAGTGCGGACTGATCATCAGCGGCGAGTCCCAGTTCCAGCGGTCGGCCGCCTCGCCCGGCGCCTCCTGCGGCTGGATGTTGACGATCTCGCC
>RCNG010000834.1_pt1 | contig 14755 bp, 17 predicted proteins | sample 2041371 | NCBI WGS metagenome assembly RCNG01 (sample SAMN09708227, study PRJNA481090) | Marine sediment metagenome, whole genome shotgun sequencing project. | biome: marine sediment; feature: ocean; material: sediment; isolation source: Sewage treatment plant 1 marine sediment (STP1) ... | reverse complement strand
AGTTTCTGGGCAGTGGTTTTGCTGGAGGAATGGCAGGTGGACTTGCCAGTAGTCTTCTAGCCAGTAAATCAGGGCGAAAAATGGGTAAAAGTGTACTTAAACTAGGTGGTGTAGCTGCAGTTGGTGCGCTTGCCTATACCGCTTATCAGCGTTTTAATAATTCTGAGAGTGTTATACCAAAACCTGATATTCCTGATCAAAATAACAGCATGAATAGGGTGTTACTTGCACCTGCTGGTTCTGCTTTTTTGCCAGAGAAGGATAATCAGAGTGCCAATGAAGTGCTTGGATTGACACTGGTTCGGGCTATGATTGCTGTGGCACGTGCAGATGGACGACTGGATGCTCAGGAAAGTCAGGTTATATTTCAAAAAATTAGCTCACTGGGACTGGATAGTGATAGTCAGAACCTTCTAGTTCAGGAGATGGGGCATCCTGTTGATGTTGATGCAATCGTGAACAGTGCCAGTAGTCCTGAAATTGCTGCAGAAATTTACATTGCTTCATTAATTGCTATTGATGTTGCTAACACCGCTGAGAAAGCGTATTTGGCTATGCTGGCAGCACGCTTGCAACTACCTCCAGCTTTAGTCACAGAGCTGGAGGCACAAGTTGAAGCTCAAAAGAATGCTTTTTCCCAATAATGCTTTTTATTTCAAAATTAAAATCAATTGGTATGAATTAATTTAATCTTAACAACCATTAAATTTATAGACACAAATAATTGATATAAGAATTTAAATATGATAAACACGATTAGAAATATTATTGAAAGTAGTCAATTTCAACACTTTATTATGGGTCTTATTCTATTAAATGGTATGACAATGGGGTTTGAAGTCTCATCCTATTACAAATCGGATTATAATGATTTTTTTGAGATATTTAATTCCATCGTTGTATTGATATTTACCATAGAAATTATTATGAGAATATTTGTTCATAAAAAAGCCTTTTTTAAAGATCCATGGTCACTTTTTGATTTTACAATCGTCACGATATCTCTGGTACCAACGGCAGAGGGATTTGAAATATTCAGAGTCTTGAGAGTGTTAAGACTCTTTAGACTTATTACCGTTGTACCTCAAATGAAAAAAATTGTCGTTGCACTACTAAAAGTAATACCGGGTATTGCTTCAATTGGAACGTTACTAACACTCATTTTTTATATTTTTTCTATTATGGCCACGCAACTTTTTGGTGACAAACTTCCTCAATGGTTTGGTACATTAGGAGAATCTTTTTATACATTATTCCAAATTATGACATTAGAGTCCTGGTCGATGGGAGTTGTTCGTCCCTTAATGGAAGTCTATCCTTATGCCTGGGTGTTTTTTGTTCCATTTATCTTTTTAGCAACTTTTATTATTATCAATCTTATCATTGCAATTGTTGTCGATGCGATGAATGAAATGAAAGGTGAGAATAATATTGCAAATGATATTGTATGTAGTGAGCATGAAACAAAATTTGAAGTGATAAAGCTAAAAAATGAAATAAAAGAGTTAAAGGCGTTGATGATCAACAGAGATAAACAGATAAAACAAAATACTTAGAGATGTCCAAGCGTTTACTCCGACATCGGTATTTACGAGTTATATATCAATTATATTCGACTTTTATTAATTGAAAATATTTTTTATTATATAAAATTGAAAATATAACACTAAATTAAAAGGGGGAGTTTTTACTGACCAAAGCATTTGGTTATTTTAAGGGAAATGTTTCTAAAAATATTTTGTGCGTTTTTTCTAGTGCAAACAGATAAATTAATATGGCTAAGAACTGATATTAGAACTTATTTTTTAAAATAACATCCTCTAAATTTACAAAATATATTAATGGAGAACTGTGATGTATAACTTAAATTCTAACATTGAGAATAAAAAACAATCATTTGGGTTTGCTATTATCCTTTTGGTCGTATCAGTATTAAGTTTATTTTTTGGTATTTTGGGCATAGTCGAACATAAATCCCCACATAATTTAGAATCATTATCAACGCTAGGTATTAGTTTTATTACTTATTTAGAATATCATGCGATGATACTTTTAGGGACTTTGGGGATTACCCTATCAGTTTGGCTTAGTCAACATAGCCAAAATAGATAAATTTGATATTATATAGCGTAAGGGAGATGCCAGTCAATCTGGCATTGTTGCAAGGTCTGAACGAATATGGTTGTAAATGGAAGGTAGCAGTAACGGCGCATCTACCCCTAATGCAGATCAATTAAAACAGGCGGGTGCTTATCCCTATACTGATGCTGATATAGAGGCTGTTGACTTTCAGTTTGATGACAGCTGGTAACTTAAAAAACATTTCTTTTTCCTTTAATTAAATATCACGGATTCAAGTCGCAAGTGCAACTTCCGGTTTGAATCCGCATATAATTTTAGGTCATTCTTTTAGTCTTGTATAACCGGTGAAGTACGCAGAAGACACCCCACACCACCCAATGACATGAGCGTATCAGAGTGTTCTACCACCTCCACAGGGCGTTCCAGTTGACCCGCGAGACGTAGCAGCTCTTCTTTAATATCCAGAGGTCGTACGGTAAGTTTTCGACATTGTGGACACTCGTGTGTTTCTGGTGCTTCAGTACCTGAGACATTACAATTTGTACAGATCCAGCCAGGCTCGGGTTGATAATCACTGGCCATGATCAGCATATCCACCTCACCCCTGATCATTCGGCACGGACCAGTTGTTCCAGAACTGAAATCTTTTCATGTAAAAAACGATCCCCGCGATGCATCTGGTGGACCTGATAGTGACTGCGAGTCCATTCTGAGCCCACCCGCATTTGAAGTTCTGAATGGTTGAGCCAGGCCTGTGTAGTCACTGCGCCCAGATTGACTTTCAGAATGTGAGCTCGATCCGCCATCGCAAGCAAGATGATGTAACGGTGGTAGTTGTCCTTGAGTTTCATCAGATGGTATATGTTAGGTGTGGGATTAACAACAATCCAGTCTGGCAGGGGCGTGGCAAACTGCATCGGCATCATAAAAGTGCCTCCCAGGATCCCTCTTGAAAAAATGGCAACGCCTTTTGTCTCAGGGATTAATTCAGTCATCAGGTATGCCTTGATTTTGCTCAGAGCCTCTTCGAAATCAGTCAGATCATGCCCTTTTAGAATGCGCCTCAAAATATGAACTCGATTATTGAGTGTTTCCTGCCAGCTTGTTGGTCCGCCTTCAAGGTTGAGGTAACAGCTGATAAAAGGGGCATCCGATTCTTCCACACTGGCCAGTAGTGTGATGTTTTGTTTGAGTTCGTCAAGAGTAGTCATCTGTGTCATTCTAAATGCCTTATATTTAAGTAGGAGAGTAATTTTTCAATTATCCTGAGTGCTACTTTCAGTGGTGTTTCAACTTCAGCTTAGCGTATAAACATATTAAATAAAAACAAAGCTTTATAAAAGCTGAATATACTTGCAATACAATTCGTATAATTCGATGCAATAATAATTTAGGGATAAATAACTCTAGACATAAATTAAACTTTATTGGACGAATACTAACTATTCGTAATATTCGAATAGTTAGCATATAAGATTCGACTTTTTAAAGTGTTGACTCTTTGTTAGTCTGTAGTTAAAACAAAAATATTTATTAAAGGAAGGAGAACGATATGCAACGATTCAAAAACATTCTTCTGGTATTGAGCCCTGAGGTGGAGAGCATTGCGACTTTGAATAAGGCGGTGTTACTGGCCGAAAGCAATGGTGCACGTCTGACACTCATTTCTGTGGTTGAAAGACATCCCAAACTTCGTAATTATTTAGAAAAGCCCCCTCCATCAGTGATAAAGGCAATCACTTCAGAGCGCCGTGTATGGTTGGAACAACAATTAAAACCAGTACAGAAAAAGGGTCTTGATGCTCTGTCAGTAGTGGCGACAGGCATTCCTTTCATTGCGATTATTCAGGAGGTATTACGACAACAACATGATCTGGTGATCCTGACAGCGGAGAAGGAAAAAAGTATTAGTATGCGTGTATTTGGATCCACTTCCATGCATTTAATGCGAAAGTGTCCTTGTCCCGTATGGGTGGTCAAGCGGGCGCAAACTTGGCCTTATACTCGTATACTGGCCGCAGTTGACCCACTGAGTCCAATGTTGCAGCAGGATTCACTCAACCCATTTATTCTGCAACTGGCGGCCAATATGGCTCGAAAGGAAGAAGGTGAATTTCATATAACTCATGTGTGGAATAGCTTTGGTGGCAACTATGGAGTCAACCTGAGTTTAACTGAAGAAGAAATTGAGCAAGATAAGATTCTGTATAAAAACAACTTTGATGCTCTGTTGGAACAGGCTGATGTGACTGATTTGAAACCCTATGTACACTTTATTGAGGGTGAACCACAAGCCTGTATATCGGAACTGGTCGTTGAGAAGAATATTGATCTGCTCGTCATGGGTACCGTTTGTCGTACAGGAATTGCGGGGTTTCTAATCGGCAATACCGCAGAAGAGGTGCTCAACCAGGTAGATTGCTCAGTATTGGCGGTCAAGCCTGAAGGTTTCGTGACTCCCGTTGAACTGGAATAAAGGGCTATATTTTCAATGTCCGGGAATTCTATGTATAGTGTGTAGGAGTGGGGGTTAGAACGGTTTGGACTCAATGAATTGCTGATCGGAGTGAATTGAAGCCATGAAACGCTTTTAAAATATAATTTTTGTTGCTGATTCTGAACTGAAGGGTGGCGATGCCTTTGAGCGTGAGGTGATGTTGGCTGAGCACAATCAGGCCAGGTTGACTGTGGTGTCAATTATGGAAGAGTTTCCAACAGACAGTAGTGATGAAACTCAGGGTATATCCATGACAAAGCTGCGAGAGGCCATATTGGACAAACAGCAGTTTCAACTTGAAGCAATGGTGACATCAATTGGGGAAAAACAAATACCGATCAAGACCAAAGTATTAACTGGTGTCGCTTTTCTGACACTTATCCAGGAAGTTCTTAGCAATAAAATAGATTTGCTTATAAAAACAGCAGGAGAGGACGGTGTTATAGAAAGATTATTTGGTAGTTCAGATATGCATTTGCTGAGGAAATGCCCTTGTCCGGTCTGGCTGATTAAATCATCCAGACAGGGACACTACCAAAAAATCATGGTGGCGATGGACTTTAATCCCTTTAATAATAAACTCAAAGATGATTTACTTAACCATCAGCTCCTTGAAATGTCTGTTGCATTGGCGTTGTCTGATTTTAGCGAATTACACATTGTACATGTTTGGCATGCCTATGGTGAAAACAGAATGCATTCTGGCCTTGCCTATCAACCAGAGACTTATGTTGACGCCTATGTGGAAAGAATACATGCTAAGCAAGATGATTTTTTAAAACAATTAGTGGCTGAAGTTGTCAACAAAGATGGCAAAGAAATTGCTAAGCAACTTAAACCAAAACTTCATCTGGTTAAAGGCCTGCCAAAGACAAGATCCCGGAAATTGCAAAAGATCAAAAAATTGATCTCCTTATGATGGGCACCTTTGGGCGGACTGGGATCCCCGGTTTTATTATGGGAAATACCGCTGAGACAATGCTTAACCGGATCGATTGCTCAGTGCTTACCGTTAAACCTGAAAGCTTTGTTACACCGATCAGATTAGAGCAATGAGTATCCATAGATTAACTCTGTTGATTTGATGGTCAGTACCAATGATAAAAAATTTTATTGAGAATTGACAACTATGAGAGCTCTGTAAATATGAACACAGTAAAGGTCTTTTTTCAAAAAGGATGGTTGCGTGCACTTCTTTTTTCCCTGTTATGGTGGGTACTGACGAATGGTGCCATGAATTCATGGCTGGTTGGTGTGCCAGTCGTCTTCTTTGCGACGCTGGTCAGTGTGACACTACTACCACCAAGTGCCTGGTCATTTAACGGCATCGTACGCTTTATTCCATTTTTTCTCTGGCGCTCTCTATACGGCGGTGTTGATGTTGCTATGCGAGCCCTGCATCCCCGTCTGCCGATCTCTCCGGGGATGTATGACCATCAATGGCAGTTGCCGCCAGGCATGTCCAGGTTTTTTATGGCCAATACGGTCAGCCTGCTGCCGGGGACATTGAGTACTGAATTGGATGACGACTATCTTCGTGTTCATATTCTTGATCATACTGGTAATTTTGCCTCAGAGTTGAAAGTGATAGAAGCACATGTGGCAAACATATTCGGGTTGGCTCTGGCTAGTGAAAAAAATGGTTGAAAATGGATGTTGACTTTGGTTATAAATAGTAATTATTGATAAGAGTGAGAAAAACATGAAACGTTTTAAACATATACTTTTTGTGGCTGATTCAGAATTTCAGTGCAGCGATGCCTTTGCAAGAGCGGTGACGTTAGCCGAAAATAATCAGGCTAATTTGACTGTGGTGTCAATAATGGATGAGCTGCCAGGTGGATACCGTCAGAAAATTCATGGTATTTCTCTGGCTGATCTAAACGACCCTATAAAGAACAACCAGCAATTGCAACTTGAAAACCTGATAACATCGACTCAAAAGAATATCCAGATATCTATCAAGATCCTGACAGGTCCATCTTTCATTGCAGTCATTCAGGAAGTTCTCAATCATAAAATGGATCTGGTGATAAAAACGGTGGATGAAGAAAAATTCATGGACCGCTTTCTGGGCAGCTCAGATATGCACCTGTTGAGAAAATGTCCCTGCCCGGTTTGGCTCATGAAATCGTCCAAACAAGGCTATTTCAAAAAAATACTGGCCGCAGTGGATTTTGACCCATTCAATCCTAAACCTGAAGATGATACGCTTAACGGGCAGATTATACAGATGTCTCTTTCCCTGGCACTATCGGAATTCAGTGAATGGCATGTTGTCCATGTTTGGCACGCTTATGGAGAAGGCAGCCTGCGCTCCGGCCTTGCAAAGCAGTCGGAAGCTGATGTTGATGCTTATGTGGATGAAATACGCATCAAGCACCAAAATAAGTTAGATGAATTGGTGACCGGTTTTATTGATAAAGCAGGAAAAGAGGTTGCAGATTATATCAAGCCAAAGATCCATCTGGTTAAGGGGTTTGCCAAAGACAAGATCCCTGAATTGGTTAAAGAACAACAAATTGAGCTGATTATGATGGGCACGGTTGGCCGGACTGGACTACCCGGTTTTTTCATGGGCAATACCTCAGAAACCATTCTTAACCGGATTGACTGTTCGGTACTTGCTGTCAAACCGGAGGGATTTATTTCACCTGTCACTGTATAGGAGTCTATCGTCATGGAAAAATTGTATCTGGGTATGGCACTGTTCCTGTTATTGACCCTTATGGCAGGGTTGTGGCGTGTCTTGCGTGGTCCGACACTGGCTGACCGTATGCTTGCTGGCCAACTATTCGGTACCACTGCCGTTGCCTGTTTGTTATTGCTGGCTCAGGCATTTGAGCGCCCGGCTTTACGTGATGTCTCACTGGTGTTTGCACTGCTGGCAGCAGTAACGGCGATTGCTTTTGTACGGCGAGTATGGGGAAAAGGGGATCAGAATCATGTCAGCCATTGATATTTTTACCACATTTTTTTTGCTGGCCGGAGGCTTTTTTTTTCTGGCGGGTACGGTTGGTTTATTACGCTTTCCGGACGTCTATACTCGTTTACATGCTCTGACAAAGGCCGATAATGTGGGATTAGGATTGATAGTCGCAGGCCTTGTGTTGCAGGTTGAATCCCTGGCGGTAGCAGGTAAGCTGGTGCTGATCTGGTTATTGGTTTTGCTCGCAGGTGCCAGTGTTGCTCATCTGGTTGCTAAAGTAGCACAACAAAGAGGCATCAAATTATGGACACGTTGAACCTGTTAACGTGGTTTTTTGATGTATCGCTGGTCATTGGCGTATTATGGTTAGCATGGCAGGCACTGGCGAGTGAGGAATTATTTCGGGCCATTGTGCTGTTTATCGCTTTTGGACTGTTGATGTCGCTGGTCTGGGTACGCCTGGCAGCACCTGATGTCGCCTTAGCCGAGGCCGCTATTGGTGCCGGTCTGACGGGTGCTCTGTTACTGTCTGCACTGGCAAAACTTAAAGCTAAAAATCAAACTGAAGCAGTCAATGAGAATGATCATGAACTCAAAAATCATCACTAAAAACGATCAACAAAATCAACAACAGCAGCCTTTTCGATTCTTGCTCATTGCACTTTTGTTTGTGATGATGAGTGGTTTAACTTATGCCGTATTAACACTTACATCACAGGCTCCCGGTTTGAGCGTATGGGTAGCGGATAATCTCGATAATAGCGGTGTGAGCAATCCAGTCACTGCCGTTCTGCTTAATTTCCGGGGCTATGATACTTTGCTGGAAATGGGCGTGCTGCTGCTAGCTCTGATTGGGGTCTGGTCACTCGGTGATGTCCCGGAACGGCGACATTCATTACCTGGCCCTGTGCTGGATATTCTTGCACGACTGATGGTTCCTTTACTTATCCTGGTTGCTGGTTATTTGTTATGGGTTGGAGCCCATGCACCAGGTGGTGCCTTTCAGGCAGGTTCAGTGTTAGGCGCTGCGGGAGTGCTGTTGTTACTGTCTGATTGGCATTTTGATAGCCGTTTTTCCGGATTGTCTTTACGCATTGTTTTGATAGCGGGTCTCGGGATGTTCGTGGCAGTGGGTTTGTTACTGGTAGTCGTGGGAAGCCAGTTGCTGGAATATCCACCACCGCTCGCCGGAGCGCTGATTCTGATCATTGAGGCTGCGGCTACACTCTCTATCGGCTTCACTTTGGCGGCTCTGTTTCTTGGTGGCCGGCCAACAACACAATTAACAAATAGGGAGTCACAATGACTCCGGTTTTTCTCTATACGCTCACTGGCCTGGGACTCTTTACCCTGGGTCTGTATGCGCTGATTGTCCATCGTCATTTGCTGCGTAAAATCCTGGCAATTAATGTGATGGGCAGTGGGGTGTTTCTGGTGTTGGTGGCTCTGGCTGATCGTACTCAGGCTGCTCTTTATAAAGTGGCACCTGATCCGGTACCTCATGCTATGGTGATCACTGGCATTGTTGTTGCTGTATCAGCAACTGCTCTGGGTTTGGCACTGATGTTGCGAGTGCAAACTGAAACGGGTCAGGCTGACTTTTCTGATGAATTGTCTGATGAGACAGAGTAGAAGAATGTCTGGAATTTCTACTCATGGTTGAAATTCCCTGGATAATACTGATTATTTTGTTGCCATTGCTTGGGGCAATGAGCTGTTTTTTATGGCCCAGGTATTCCATTTCATTGGGTTTGATCACTGCGTTGACTATTGTTCTCTGTGTGACAGGTCTGACCTGGCAAGTGATGGAGCAGGGTGCACAACGCTATATGGTTGGTGGCTGGGGTGCGCCTCTGGGTATCGAACTTTACGTCGATGGACTGAGTTTGCTGATGCTTATTATTACTGCCCTGGTGGGTTTGGGGATCAGCATCTATTCTATCCATTATTTCAAATCAAAGAAGGCTATCTTTTTTTGGCCAATATGGATGTTTCTGTGGGCTGGGTTGAATGCCTTATTTCTTTCAGCTGACATTTTCAATCTTTATGTGACTCTGGAATTGCTGGGCCTGGCTGCGGTCGCACTGGTGGCACTCGCAGGTGGTGCAGAGGCTGTGACTGCGGCGATGCGCTATCTGCTGGTCAGCTTATTGGGTTCCTTGTTTTATTTACTCGGTGTTGTACTGCTCTATCACAGTTTCGGCACTGTCGATATTGCGATATTGGCTGTTCGGGCAGAGCCATCTCCCGCAGTGTGGGCCGCTATGGGACTGATGACTGCCGGTCTGTTGCTCAAGACTGCTTTGTTCCCACTTCACTTTTGGCTGCCACCTGCACATGCCAGTGCTCCGGCACCCGTGAGTGCACTATTATCCGCTCTGGTAGTAAAAGCATCGTTTTATATTTTACTGCGCCTGTGGCTGGAGGTTTTCCCCATAGCTTCTGCTTCATTGGGACAGCTATTGGGCCTGCTCGGTGCCGCCGCTGTTCTGTGGGGTGGTGTACAGGCACTGCGGCAGACCCGGCTGAAAATGTTGATTGCCTATTCGACAGTTGCACAACTGGGTTATCTTTTTCTGGCTTTTCCACTGGCAACCACCATGGCCTGGAAGGGGGCTCTTTATTTGTTATTGTCCCATGCACTGGCCAAAGCAGCGATGTTTATGGCGGCGGGTAACATCTTGCGTTTTGGCGGTCATGATCGAATTGCTGATCTTGATCGGGTGGCGCAGCGTCTGCCCCTGACTTTAAGCGCATTTGCCCTGGCAGGTATCAGCAGTATGGGTCTGCCGCCCAGTGGCGGATTTATCGCCAAATGGCTGCTGCTGGATGCCGCTCTGCGCACGGGTCAATGGTGGTGGGCCATCATTCTGATCCTGGGTGGATTGATGGCGGCAGCCTATATTTTTAAAGTGGTGGGCTATGCATTTACTCAGGCGGAACTATCCCAGCAGACAAGTACGGTACCCATTAGTATGGAATGGACGGCATTAGCACTGGCACTGGCGGCCGTCTTATTAGGTTTATTAGCTCCCTGGCCTCTGGCATTGATGGACATAGGTTTACCACTGGCTGTGGAGATAACGCAATGAACTGGGATGCCGCATTACCATTGCTGATTGTGCTCAGTTCTTTATTAGTCGGTCTGGTGATTTTTTTTCTTCCGGAGGAACGAACTGCCACTCGTATTTCCTTGAATCTGATTGGTGCGGTATTCAAACTGGTCCTGGTTGGCGTGATGATCTGGGGTGTTTATAACGGGCATCATTACGAAATTCGATTGCCAATGCTGCCTGGATTGGATCTGGTTTTACGTGCTGATGCTCTGTCACTGCTGTTCGTCATCCTTTCCACTGTCCTCTGGTTGGTGACCACTGTTTATGCCATAGGCTATCTGGAAAATTCGCCTCATCGCAGCCGTTTTTTTGGATTTTTCAGTCTGTGTGTAACGGCAACGGTAGGTGTGGCACTGGCAGGCAACTTGATCACATTTTTGCTTTTTTATGAACTGCTGACTCTGGTCACTTATCCTCTGATCATCCATCGCGGTACTGAAGAAGCACGACGAGCAGGGCGTACTTACCTTATCTACACCGTTGCCGGAGGCACCTTGTTGTTAATAGGCACAGTATGGCTGTATGGCATTACCGGAACACTGGAATTTACTTATCAGGGCTTTGTTTCACTCTTCGTGGATAGTCATCGGTTATCACTCATTACTATCTTTGTGCTGCTGATTGCCGGCCTGGGTGTTAAAGCCGCATTGGTACCCCTGCATGGCTGGCTGCCACTGGCAATGGTCGCTCCGGCTCCAGTGAGTGCCTTGCTCCATGCAGTAGCGGTAGTGAAAGCCGGAGCTTTTGGCATTGTGCGGGTGGTTTACGATGTCTACGGAGTTCAGACGGCAGCCAGCCTCGGTGTTACAGGGCCGCTTGCAGTAATTGCAGCGGTGACGATTATCTATGGCTCAGTGCGTGCCTTATTTCAGGATGATTTAAAGCGCCGACTGGCTTATTCCACGGTGAGTCAGGTCTCTTATATTATTCTGGGTACTGCCATCGCCGGTCCGATTGCTACTGTTGGCGGTCTGGTTCATCTGGTACACCAGGGTGTCATGAAGATCACCCTGTTTTTCTGTGCCGGTAATCTTGCAGAGACTCTGGGCATTCATAAGATCAGCGAAATGAATGGTGTCGGACAACGTATGCCCTGGACCATGGCGGCATTCACTCTGGGTGCGTTTGGTATGATAGGTGCGCCGCCATTGGCTGGCTTTATCACTAAATGGTATCTTGGATTAGGTGCACTGGAAGCTGGACAGGACTGGGTTCTTGTTGTTCTTGCGGGCAGCAGCTTGCTTAATGCTGCTTATTTTCTGCCCATACTTTATACCGCCTGGTTTAAATCACCGCCTGATTCCTGGCCGGCTGAACGTTCTTATGACAGCAGAGTTGAAACTGCCTGGGCACTATTGGTTCCGCCATTGTTTACTGCTCTTCTGACACTGGTAATAGGTTTGCTGGCGTCAGCTCCATTCAGTCCGTTGTATTGGGCGCGTTTTATTACTACTCTGGAATATCTGCCATGAATAACTTTTTAAGTATTTTTATGCTGATTTCGTTGCCGAGCTTACCCTTATTTCTTGCATTTTCATCGTTACGATCGCGTTTCTCCAGGCCTTGTCTTTTTGCGCTCTTACCTGCCATTGTTTTAGTGGTTGTGCCGGTCGATTTTTCGGTTGAGATCCCCTGGTTGTTGTTGGGTTTCGGATTGGGTATAGATGACATATCACGAGTGTTTCTTGCCATGTCAGTCATACTCTGGATTGCGGCCTTGACATATTTACACAAACCTTCTGAACAACCTGCGAGTTACCGTCTCACGACCTTTATACTGCTGACTATGGCGGGTAATTTTGGTCTGATTCTCAGCATTGATTTAGTCAGTTTTTTTACCTTTTCAACATTGATGGGTTATGGGTTTTACGGGCTGCTGGTTGATGGTGGTGATGTGACAGCACGGCGGGCTGGACGCATCTATCTTGGTTTCATGATCCTGGCTGATCTGGTGTTATTTGAAGCCTTATTGATTGCGGCGGCAACAACGGATGATCTGAGTTTTGCGGCGGTGCAGCAGGCAATGCCTGTATCATCTTCCTCAGGCCTATATTTGTCGATAGTACTCATCGGTTTTGCAACCAAAGCAGGGTTCTGGCCACTGCATTTCTGGCTGCCGCTGGCCTTTCGTTCATCCCGTCCAGCAATCGCTTTATTAATAGCAGGTATTCCCATTGCTATGGGATTATTGGGGACTTTGCGCTGGCTTCCCCTTGGCGAAATCAACTCACCCGTTCTGGGATTGATCATCAAGAGCATGGGAGTAGTTGCTATGCTCTACGCCATTTTATTCGCAATGATGCAGGCGCAACTAAAAACACTGCCTGCCTATATCATTGTCTTCTTCACAGGATTATATGCTGTTGTACTGGGTACGGGACTGACTGAACCCGCTGTATGGCGGCAGTACGAATATCTGGCTCATTTTTTTATCGTTCTGATGGCTATTGGCCTGTCTGTAATGGTGACTATTATCGGTTGGCTGCAGACAAAGTATCACTATCCTGTTGTGTATGAAAAGCAGACAGATAAATTGAATTTGCGAGTTAAACGCCTGACCGAGAAAGTTGTGAATTGGTTTGCTACAATGATAACAGAGATCTTTCCCAAGATGCGTGCTGCATGGCTGACTAAAGCAGACAGTCTCTGGCATACTGTATGGTGGAAAAAAACATTGGCTAGCAGTGAACGTTTTCTACAAAGCTGGACCATTGCAATTACCCTGTTTCTCTTACTGGGTCTTATTGTGGTATTTACAAGTGCATCATCATGGATCCGGTGAACTTTTTATCCTCCCCCTTTATTTTACTCCTTGTTCCAGGATTACTACTATTGCTGGGGATGAGCCTGATGTCAGGCGTATTGAGTCGGGTGACACTTGTGTTCTTTTGCCCTGGGCGAAGTTATTGTTCATTCTCGATAGTGGTGAAAAACGATTGGGATACTGGATTGTCAACATCACTCTCTTTTTACTGCTGGGAATGATTTTTGTATTTCTTGCAGCTTAGGGCAGTCGCAAAAAACTAGTTCGATAATTACTGTTTAAGTGCATTAAATATTCGAATATTCTTTCGCACTTTATATTGCTAAACTGGGTTTATAGAAACTCAGTTTTTTTATCATAGTTTTTAGCATCACTGTTTATCACCTGAATGGTAGAAATATTCGGAGGTATCATGAAACGATTTAAGAACATTCTCCTGGTTTGTAATTTTGAGGTAAAACAGCGCAGGGCTGTGGAGCGAGCTGTGTCACTAGCCAAACAAAATGACGCGCATTTGACGGTTTTTTCCGTGGTTAAGGATCTTCCTGCGAATGTGAGTATGGCAATTACTATCATGTCACCACAGGAACTTCTGGATTTGGTGCTCAATGATCAACAGGAACGTATTAATGCAATGGTTGAAGACATGAACCAGCAAGGAATTAATGCCAGTGCACAAGTGATGATCGGTACGCCTTTCCTTGAAGTTATCCGTCAGGTATTACGTGACAAGCATGATCTGGTTATTCTGGCTGCTGAAGGAAAAGGCGGCCTCAAGGAACGTTTATTCGGTAGTACTTCCATGCATTTAATGCGTAAATGTCCCTGTCCCGTTTGGGTGGTTAAACCTAAAGGCGATGTAAATTACAAGCGGATCCTGGCTGCTGTCGATACAACCATTAATTTTCCTGATCCAGAACATAAATCACTGAATCCGTTAATTCTGCAACTGGCCAGCTCTCTGGCACAGATTGATAAGAGTCAATTTCACGTCGTCCAAGTATGGTCAGTGTTTGCAGAGGGATATATGGAAGGGCGTGGTGGGTTGGATAATGACAGTATCCACAGGGTACGCAAGCAAGTTAAACAGCAATATAAGATCTGGCTTGAACGTCTTTTAGCGAGTGTTGGTCTGAAAAAAACGGTCACCCAGACACATATGCTCAGAAATGAAGATACAGCCATGGCCATTGTTAAACTGGTAAAAAATGAAAAAATCGATCTGCTAGTCATAGGGACAGTTTGTCGTACTGGCCTGGCGGGATTTTTTATTGGCAATACGGCAGAAAAAGTATTGAGTGAAGTCAATTGTTCTGTATTGACAGTCAAACCAGAAGGGTTTGTGACACCGGTGATGTTGGAAGAGA
>RCNG010000833.1_pt1 | contig 14756 bp, 11 predicted proteins | sample 2041371 | NCBI WGS metagenome assembly RCNG01 (sample SAMN09708227, study PRJNA481090) | Marine sediment metagenome, whole genome shotgun sequencing project. | biome: marine sediment; feature: ocean; material: sediment; isolation source: Sewage treatment plant 1 marine sediment (STP1) ... | reverse complement strand
CGGTTCGTGCCGCCAAACGCAGGGGTGATGCACTTTCCGGCCCGATTCATGGCATTGCTCCGTACAAGCCCGCCCGAGGCGAGGAGTACATGAGCGACGAGCAGATTGAGCATTTCCGGGAAATTCTCACGGCCTGGAAGAACGAGCTGATGTTCGAAGTCGACCGAACGGTTCATCACATGCAGGACGAAGCCGCTAACTTCCCTGACCCGAATGACCGAGCGACACAGGAATCAGAATTCGGTCTGGAACTTCGAACGCGTGACCGCGAACGCAAGCTCCTCCGAAAAATCGATTCGGCTCTTGCCCGACTCGATGACGGCTCCTACGGCTTTTGTGACAAAACAGGCGAAGAGATCGGTCTCAAGCGACTTGAAGCTCGGCCCGTTGCGACTCTAAGCCTGGAGGCTCAGGAACGCCGGGAACTCTCGGAACGACAATTCCGCGATACAGATGACCGGTATCGGTAGTCGATCGAACTAATGCAGACGCGCGAACCGACCCCCTATGTCGGACGGTTCGCCCCGTCACCAACAGGCCCATTACATTTCGGTTCGCTGGCCGCTGCCGCCGCCAGCTATCTTCAAGCACGCGTCAACAACGGCGCTTGGCTGCTGCGTATAGAGGACATCGATCCTCCACGCGAGCAAGCCGGTGCGTCGGCAAGCATCGTTGAGGCATTGGATCGGTACGGCTTCGAGTGGGATGCCACCGGCCTTTTTCAAAGCACCCGAATCGACGCCTACGAAGCTGCGCTGGCGACACTGCTCGAAAGGGGCGTGGCCTATCGCTGTCATTGCTCCCGGCGTGACTTGGCCGACGCTCCCAGGGGGCCGTTGGGGCCCATCTACCCCGGAACCTGTCGAGAGGGCTGCCCGCCTGGCGATGCCGCCATTCGACTGCGAACCGAGGATTCAGACGTCGCTTTCGACGATCGCCTACAGGGTCGCATTACCCAGAACCTCGAGAAGGAATCCGGCGACTTTGTTGTTCGACGTCGTGATGGCCTTATCGCTTACCATTTAGCGGTCGTTGTCGACGATGAGTTTCAGGGCGTTACCGAGATTGTTCGCGGTATCGATCTATTAGACTCGACGCCCCGACAAATTTGGCTGCAGCAATTACTGGAATACGGCACGCCTGACTATGCCCATGTCCCGGTCATCACTCACCCCGACGGCGACAAGCTCAGCAAACTCACCGGGGCCCCGGGGATCTCAATGGAATTCGCCGAAGCAACACTGCTTGAAGTACTCGTCGCTTTGCGACAATCGCCTCCGCCAAAACTGGTCAAAGAATCGCTGCCCGCGATCTGGTCCTGGGCGATAGAAAACTGGAAAATCGAAAAACTCTGCGGCCGCGCAGCCATCGTCAAAACGTCTTGACAACATCCCATTCGTGCCATAGCTTAATCATTGTGACAGGGATACGCTCCCCCGCCCCCTGTTGCAAAAGCCTGAAGGGATAACTACTCCACGGCAGGCCCTCCGCGTAAGCGGAGGGCCATTTTTTTTGCCCAAAACACGCAGACGTTAAACGTGGCAGAATCGCGACAATGACTTTCGAATTGCAGAATAAACAAGTGACAAAAAGCGCTTTCAAGGCGCCGTGGTGGCTGCGAAATGCCCATGCTCAAACCATGTTTCCCAGTCTCCCGTGGGCGTGGAAATCGCGCCCGAAATTACGACGGGAAACGCTGGAGCTGCCAGACGGTGACGTTACTGCCGTTGACTGGATGATAGAGAGTGACTCACTACCGGATGCGGCGCCGTTACTGGTCATACTTCACGGCCTGGAAGGATCAGCCGAGTCATCCTATGCCCGAATGCTTATGGACGCCGTCTTCGCGAGAGGCTGGCGGTCCTGCGTGTTGCATTTTCGCGACTGCGGCGACTATCGCAACCGCCTGCCACGTCGATATCATGCCGGTGAAACCAATGATCTCAAGTACTTTCTGACCCGCCTGCAAGCACACCGAGAGGGGTCCGGGAACCCCGGTCCGGTGCTCGCAGTTGGCTACTCATTAGGCGGAAATGTGCTCCTAAAGTACCTCGGAGAGTCCGAATCCGAGACTCCGTTGGCCGCTGCGACCGCTGTTTGTGTGCCGTTGGACCTACACATTTGTTCCGAGTCTCTTAACCGTGGTTTTTCAAAGACTTATCAGTATTATCTACTAAAACGCATGAAGCGAGCGGTTGCAGGCAAGTTTGACCGTCATACGGCGGCGTTCGATTGGGAACGGGCCATGGGCGCGAGGACTTTCGCCGAATTTGACGACGCCGTAACGGCGCCTCTGCACGGCTTTACCGGCATGCAGGACTACTACGATCGCTGTAGCTCGACGCACTTTCTATCGCGGATAGAACGACCGACGCTGGTCATTAACGCGCTTGACGACCCGTTCATGTCACCTGACGTCGTTCCAGCCTCTGACCAGATCTCTGAAGATGTCACGATCGAGGTTTCCGATGGCGGAGGCCACGTCGGATTTGTGAGTGGTGGCACACCTTGGCGGCCGACATTCTATTTGCCCGACCGAATTATTGAGTTTCTCGAGCCCTTTGCGGCAAAACCCGGGCTATAAAAAAGGCCGAACCGCGTGAGCGATTCGGCCTTTTGGTTTACCTGGGGAAAAGTCTTACTCGGCGTCAACCTCTTTCATGGAAAGGCGAACGCGACCCTGACGATCAACCTCCAGAACCTTAACCTTAACTTCGTCGCCTTCGGCCAGCTTGTCACTGACTTTCTCGACGCGTTCGTTAGAGATCTGAGAGATGTGTACGAGACCGTCTTTGCCCGGCAGGATTGTGACGAATGCACCGAAGTCCATGAGTCGTGCAACCTTACCGTCGTAGATACGACCAACTTCGACGTCAGCGGTGATCAACTCGATGCGACGATGAGCTTCCTTACCAGAGGCTCCATCAATAGACGCGATACGAATTGTGCCGTCATTGTCGATATCAACAGATGCACCCGTCTCTTCGGTGATGGCGCGAATAACAGAGCCGCCTTTACCGATGACATCGCGAATTTTCTCAGGGTCGATTCTCATGGTCATGATTGTCGGAGCCCACTCGGACATTTCGCCGCGCGTCTCGCCGAGAACCTTGTTCATCTCGTCGAGAATGTGCAAACGACCGTCTCTGGCCTGATCCAACGCCGTGCTCATGATTTCTTGAGTAATGCCCTGGATCTTGATGTCCATCTGCAGTGCGGTAATTCCGTCTTTGGTACCCGCTACCTTGAAGTCCATGTCGCCGAGGTGATCTTCATCGCCCAGAATATCGGTAAGAACAGCGAAATCGTCGCCTTCCTTAACAAGCCCCATCGCGACACCGGCAACCGGTGCTTTCAAAGGAACGCCTGCGTCCATCAGTGCGAGGCTGGTGCCACAAACCGACGCCATTGAGCTGGAACCGTTGGACTCGGTAATCTCCGATACAACGCGAATGACGTAGCCAAACTCATCCATATTCGGCATCACAGCTTCGATACCACGTCGAGCCAGCTTGCCGTGGCCGATTTCCCGACGCTTCGTTGAGCCAATAAATCCTGTTTCGCCTACGCAGTACGGAGGGAAGTTGTAATGCAGCATGAACGGATCTTTGCGCTCGCCTTCGATAGCATCAATCATCTGTGCGTCACGACCTGTGCCGAGCGTTGCGACCACAATCGCCTGCGTCTCACCACGCGTGAAAACAGCGGAACCGTGTGCGCGGGGAAGAGTACCAACTTCAACGTCAATAGGACGGACGGTGCTTTTGTCGCGGCCATCAATACGCGGCTCGCCTTTGATGATACGTTGGCGAACGGTGCTCTTCTCAAGCTTGTACAGCTCGCCTTTGACCTCATCAGCAGACCATTGAGCATCATCACCGCCAGCCAGCGCTTCAACAGCGGCAGACTTGGCTGCGCCAACGGCTTCCTGACGTTCTTGTTTGTCAGTGATTTGGTAGGCGCTGGAGAGTCCGTCAGTTGCAGAGGCAGCTACGGCTGCTGCGAGATCTTCGTCAACTGCCGGTGCAGACCAATCCCAGGCAGGCTTGCCAACTTCCGCAGCGAGCTCGTTGATTGTGTCGATAGCCACCTGCATCTTCTCGTGACCGAACATGACTGCGCCCAGCATGATTTCTTCAGAGAGGCCGGAGGCTTCTGATTCAACCATAAGAACGGCGTCTTTGGTGCCCGCTACGACGAGCTCGAGGTCGCCCTCAGCAATGGCTGCGCGACCCGGATTGAGAACGTATTCACCATCTTTGTAGCCAACCTTCGCAGCGCCAATCGGTCCAGCGAACGGCATACCGGAAATGGCCAATGCCGCGGAGGCACCAATCAACGCCGGGATATCGGGGTCGACGTCCGGGTTCAATGACATCACCGTGGCGATTATCTGAACTTCGTTCTTAAAGCCTTTTGGAAACAACGGGCGAACCGGGCGATCTATAAGGCGGCAAGTGAGAATTTCTTTCTCGCCAGGACGACCTTCGCGCTTGAAGAATCCGCCTGGGATCTTGCCGGCCGCGTATGTCTTTTCCTGGTAGTTGACAGTCAGCGGGAAGAAATCTCTGCCCGGATCTGCCTTTTTCCTGCCAACGGCGGTTACCAGAACCGTCGTATCGGCCATATCAACCATGATGGCGCCGTCAGCTTGACGGGCGATTCCGCCTGTCTCAAGTGTTACTTCATGTTCCCCGAATTGGAAACTTTTCTTTGTCGAATTCACGTTATTTACTCTGAATGGAAATCGTTGTAGCAATAGCAACCGACGGCGATCCCCAGGAACAGGGAGCGACACGTCGGTTGATTACATTGCTTTGGATGCTCGCTGAATTAGCGGCGCAGACCGAGCTTCTTGATCAGCTCGCGGTAACGGTCATTGTCTTTCGACTTCAGGTAATCAAGCAGCTTACGGCGCTTGTTAACCATCTTCAGAAGACCCTGACGGCTGTGGTGATCTTTCTTATGCTCACCGAAGTGATCGGTAAGTTCTGCAATTCTTTTTGACAGCAGTGCAACCTGAACTTCAGGTGAGCCTGTATCGGCTTCGCCGCGTGCATGATCGGCAATTACGCCCTGCTTTGCTTCACTGGAAAGTGACATTTATCTCATACTCCAAGTTCTCTATCTTTGCCCTTTTTTAGAGCGCGGTATTCTAGCGCCTGTTTGAGCCCATTAACACCCCAAAATCAAATAATTACGGGGATTTTTCCTGTGTTTGAAACACCCTTCGTGGTGCCAGCTGCCCATCCTCGGCCAGCTCTCCCACACCTAAAAATCGTTTGTCCGCCGCATAAACTCTGGCAAGCCCTTCTTGAGCCTCGCTTTCGCTCGTTACGACCTGTCCGCCACAGAAGCGTAATGCATCTTCCTCACTGACGGTCGCCGCCGGCATTCTGGCCAAAGCGACGTCTGCTGGCAACAATTCAGCCCGTAATGGCTGTAATCCCTGCTCCGCCAAAGCCTCCACAGCGGTCATATCAATCATGCTGGCGCTAGTGAAGTCGCCTACAGACTCCCGGTGCAATCGCGCTGTGTGGGCTATCGTGCCCGCCACCCGTGCGATGTCTTCGACCAGCACCCTTATGTAAGTACCTTTCGAGCACGAAACCCGAAAAACCAACCGGGTCCCTGCCAGTTCAAGCAAGCGAATCTCATCGATCCGAATGGCTCTGGGCTCACGCTCCACTGTCTCCCCCTTTCGGGCCAGCTCGTAGAGGCGCTTGCCATCTTTCTTCAATGCCGAATACATCGGCGGTATCTGTGTGGTTTCACCACAGAAACCCTGCAAAATCTCGTTCCAATCATCTTCGGAAAGCTCCGGAACAGGCGCTACTTCAACCTCCTGTCCGTCGGCATCTCCGGTATCCGTTGCCGAACCGAGCTTCGCGGTCACGCGGTAGCTCTTATCGGCCTCCAGCATGTACGCACAGACCTTCGTCGCCTCACCGAAACACAAGGGCAACATGCCGGTTGCTGCCGGATCAAGGCTTCCTGTATGACCCGCTTTTCGTGCATTCAAAAGTTTTCGAACCACTTGCAACGCGCGGTTCGAGGTCATTCCCGATGGCTTGTTCAGCAACAACAGCCCATCCACCGGATCGGCATCGCGCTTCATTCCGCGGGCCATGCCGCCTACTTCTGCTCGTCGTTCTGGTCAGATTCCAGGTTCTTATCTGATTCCAGCGCGCCGTCGATCAAACTGCTGATCCGTTGCGCCTCGGCGGCACTGTCGTCGTGGAAAAACCGCAGCTCCGGGACGTGTCTGATCTTGATCTCGCGACCCAAACGTCCTCGCAGAAAACCGCTTGCGCGCTCGAGGCCGTCCTTTACCGGTTCCGGATCACCATTGGGATCCAGCATGCTGAAGTGAATTCGAGCGACGCTCAAATCTCTCGACAGATCAACCGCGGTCAGAGACACCATTTTCAAACGCGGGTCCTTGGTTTCAAATCTGAGCAACTCATTCAGAGTGCGCAGAACCTGATTCCCAAGTCGCTGATTTCTGGAAAACTCGCGTGGCATCGTTAAGTTCTCGTACGCCTAGTCGAGCGTACGTGCGACCTCGATTCGTTCGAAACACTCGATCTGATCGCCAACCTGGACATCGCTGTAGTTCTTGACACCGATACCGCACTCCGTACCGGAACGAACCTCATTGACGTCGTCTTTAAAGCGACGCAAAGATTCAAGCTCACCTTCGTAGATCACCACGTTGTCACGCAGGACGCGAATCGGATTCGACCGCTTCACAAAGCCTTCGCTGACAATACAGCCTGCGATATCACCAAACTTCGGTGAACTAAAGATGTCTTTGACCTCAGCCAAGCCGTTGATCTGTTCACGAACTTCCGGTGCCAGAAGACCACTCATCGCGGCTTTCACGTCGTCAATGGCTTCGTAAATGATGCTGTAGTAGCGAACATCGACACCCGACTCTTTGATAGCCGTACGAGCAGCGGCATCGGCGCGAACATTGAAGCCAATGATCGTTGCATTCGACGCCGCAGCCAGAGTCGCGTCCGTCTCTGTGATACCACCGACGCCGGATCCAAGTATTTTGACTCTGACCTCGTCCGTGGACAACTTCATAAGCGCATCCCGTAGCGCTTCCGCACTACCGTGAACGTCTGACTTGATAATGACCGGGACCGACGAAATCTGGCCATCCTGCATCTGCGTGAACATGTCTTCCATCTTCGACGCTTGCTGCTGGGCAAGTTTGGTTTCGCGTGTCTTGGCCTGACGGAACTCAGCGACTTCACGTGCCTTACGCTCGTTCTTGACGACGAGGAAATCGTCGCCGGCACTGGGCGTTTTCGAAAGACCCAGGACGACCGCAGGTTGCGATGGTCCGGCGTCCTTAACCGATGCGCCTGTCTCGTCCGACATGCTCCTGACTCGACCGTACTCTTCACCGGCGATAATCATATCGCCCTGCTTCAAAGTGCCGCTCTGTACAAGCAACGTGGCAACCGCACCGCGGCCCTTCTCAAGACTGGATTCGATAACAATACCCTGCGCCGGGCCTTCGGCAACCGCCGACAGGTCCATGACTTCAGCCCGCACGGAGATCGCGTCGAGTAGATCGTCTACGCCGGTACCTTTGAGCGCCGACACGTTAACGAACTGTTGCTCGCCACCCCACTCTTCCGGAATAACTTCGTGCTGTGACAACTCATTCTTGACGCGCTCGGGATCAGCATTTTCACGATCGATCTTGTTGACCGCGACTATCATCGGTACACCTGCAGCCTTCGAGTGCTGGATAGCCTCGATGGTCTGCGGCATAACGCCGTCATCAGCGGCAACAACCAAAATCACGATATCCGTCGCCTGCGCACCTCGCGCACGCATAGCAGTGAACGCCGCGTGTCCCGGTGTATCGAGGAAAGTGATCTGCCCCTTGTCGGTCTTAACGGAGTAAGCGCCGATGTGCTGAGTAATACCGCCCGCTTCTCCGTCGGCTACTTTGGTGCGACGAATATAATCGAGCAGTGAGGTCTTGCCATGATCGACGTGACCCATGATCGTAACGACCGGAGCACGAGACGACTGATCACCTGTAATCTGACTTTCAGCCGCAAGCAATTTTTCGTCAACTTCCGCTGAGTCAACTGCCTTGCCAACGTGACCGAGTTCTTCGACAACCAACATCGCCGTATCCTGATCGATGACCTGATTGATCGTTACCATCGCGCCCATATTGAACAGGACCTTGACGACTTCGTTGCCCTTGATCGCCATTTTCTGAGCGAGCTCTGCAACGGAAATATTTTCGGGTACTTCTACCTCATGGACAACCGGGGCTGTCGGTTTTTCGAAACCGTGTTTCGAATCGCCACCCATGGAAACCGGGCGACGACGCATCGGTGCTTTACGTTTGCGCCGACCACTCTTGTCGCCAGCAACATGTAATTCTTTGCGTCCGTAACGCGTATCGCCGCGTTTGGGCTTCGACTTGGCCTTTTCTTTGTCCTTTGTGCGACGCGCTCGCGCATCGGCTTCGGCTTTTTCGATTCGGGATTTCTCTTCAGCCGCATCGCTTACGACTTTTTCGGCCGTTTTGCGCACTTCTTCTTCAGCATCTTTGGTTGCCTGAGCTTCCTTCTCGCGCGCCTCTATTTCACGTTTCGCCGCATCTTCTTTTTCTACCTCGAGGCGTTCCTTGGCGAGCGCTTCTGCCTTGACGCGATCTTCTTCGTCCTGTCGTTGCTTATCGAGCGCATCCTGCTCGTCCTGAGCTTGCTTCTCGAGCACATCACGCTTTATGTAGGTGCGCTTGCGGCGCACTTCTACGTTGACCGTCCGAGAACGACCCTGAGCACCGGACAACTTCAGCTCGGACTGCGATTTACGCTTCAACGTAATCTTGCGTGGTGCGGCCGCGGTCGCGGGCGTATCGTCCTGCCCGTGGCTACGACGCAGGTGCGTTAGCAATTCAAGTTTCACCTCTTCGCTGATCCTGTCATCAGATCCTTTGACCTTGATACCGGCCTCGTCGAGCTGCGATAGCAGCTTGTCGACAGGAACTTTCAGAACCTCAGCAAATTGTGCGATTGTCACATCAGCCATAATTAACTCCGCTTAAAAAGGCTGCTAGGCCTGCTGCTCTTCTTCAAACCAGTGTGCACGCGCTTTCATGATCAACGCAGCGGCCTCTTCTTCACCCAGATCTTCAGTAATCTCAAGCAAGTCGTCAGTCGCTAGCTCCGCGAGATCTTCGCGTGTTACGACGCCCTTACTAGCGAGTATGAATGCCAGGCCCTTTTCCATTCCTTCAAGACTCAGCAGATCCTCAGCAGGTTCAACTTCGTCGATCTTCTCTTCCTGCACGATCGCCTGAGTTAACAGAACGTCTCGAGCACGACTTCTGAGCTCGTCGACAATGCCTTCGTCGAACTCTTCGATCGCGACCAGCTCGGCTGTCGGGACATAAGCCACTTCTTCGATCGTGGAAAATCCTTCCTGTACCAGGATCAGGGAAACTTCCTCGTCGACATCCAGCTGCTTCGAGAACATTCCGATCAGATTCTTCATCTCGGACTCGCTCTTCTCTTCAGCGTCCTGAGCCGTCATGACGTTCAGTTCCCAACCGGATAATTCACTGGCGAGACGAATATTCTGGCCGCCACGACCGATGGCCTGTGACAACTTATCCTCTTCAACCGCGATATCCATGCTGTGCTTGTCTTCATCCACAACAATCGAAACGACTTCCGCAGGCGACATGGCGTTCACAACGAACTGCGCTGAGTTGTCGTCCCAGAGAATGATGTCTACGCGTTCGCCGGCGAGCTCGTTCGAAACCGCCTGAACCCGAGAACCTCTCATGCCGACGCAGGCGCCAACAGCATCAATTCGACTGTCGTTGCTGCGAACAGCAATTTTCGCGCGCAGACCCGGGTCACGGGCCGCACCAAGAATGTCGATCAAACCCTGGCCCACCTCGGGCACCTCGATTTTGAACAGCTCAACGAGGAACTGCGGCGAAGTACGCGTCATAAACAACTGCGGTCCGCGAATTTCGGAGCGGACCTCGGTCAACAGCGCTTTGATGCGATCCTGCGGCCGCACGGGCTCACGAGGCACCATTTGCTCGCGCGACACAAAGCCCTCGGCGTTGCCGCCAAGATCAATGTAAACACCGTTGCGATCGACGCGTTTGACCAGACCGGACAGCATTTCGCCCTCACGACCTTGGAATTCTTCAACAACCTGCTCGCGCTCGGCCTCTCGGACTTTCTGCACGATCACTTGCTTCGCTGTTTGCGCGGCAATTCGGCCGAATTCGACGGAGTCCATCGGAATTTCGACGTAACCGCCCGGTTCCGCACTTTCGTCGACATCGACAGCATCGATCATGCGTAATTCGCGGTCCGGAGTCTCAAGCTCGGTGGACTCGTCTTCAAAGACCAGCCAACGGCGAAACGTATCGTACTCGCCCGTCTCGCGATCGATCGCGACACGTACTTCAATGTCTTCACCGTGCTTTCTGCGAGTCGCAGAAGCCAACGCCGCTTCGATTGCCTCAAAAATGATGTCTTTCTCAACGCCTTTCTCATTGGAAACGGCGTCAACAACCATCAAAATTTCTTTGCTCATTTCAGTAAAACTCCAAAAATCCCCGGCAGCCTGGAATTCAGCTAAGCCCCTTCGGGTACCAGCCGAGCTGTATCGATCATCGACAACGGCAAGCTGTGCGACTCTCCATCCACCTCAACTACAATGTTCTCGTCATCCGATGACACCAAAGTGCCCCGGAATCGTCTGCGACCCTCTATCGGGAAACGCATAGTAACTTTCAAGGTTTCTCCTGCAAACCGTTGAAAATGCTCACTTTTTGTCAACTTCCTATCCAAGCCCGGCGACGACACTTCCAGGTTGTAGTTACCCGGTACCGGATCCTCAACATCGAGGAGCGCGCTAGCCGCGTGACTGACCTTTTCGCAATCATCAAGATCGACACCCTCAGGACTGTCGATCGTGAGGCGTACAAGCCCACCACTGCCACTTAGACGAACCTCCAGGTCCGTCAGCTCGTAGCCGAGCCGTTCGATAGACGGTTCGAGCAATGCTTGAATCTCGTCTCCGGTCATATCGTTTTCACCTAACCATCTGTTCTAAAACGAAAAATGGGCCAATGGCCCATTCATACCCAGCGCTATGTCTCTGTCCGTGCCAATACTCCGGACAACAAAAAACCCCGAAGCGGGGCCTTTACCCATCGATACTTTGATGGGGCGCTGGCGCCGGATTATACGGCATTCGTATCCGCGCACGCAACGCTGAATCGAGGCTATTTCATCGCCCCCCATGAATGATAAGCTGCCCGCCTTTCCTGCTGACACCAGCAACGACACAGAGACCCGACCCATGATGAATCTGAAGGACCCGAGCCTGCTCAAGACCCAGAACTATATCAACGGCGAATGGGTAGACGGAGGCGCAGGAAAAATCGACGTCACCAACCCGGCAAACGGTGAGATTGTAGTAACGACGGCCAATGGCGACGCTGCCGATGCGACCCGCGCTGTTGAAGCCGCTGCTGAGGCGTTCAAGACGTGGAGCCGGATACCCGCCAAACAGCGGGCCGTGCTACTTCGAAACTGGTTCAACCTGCTCATGGAAAATGCGGAAGATCTGGGTGCCATAATGACGGCCGAACAGGGTAAGCCGCTCGCCGAGTCCATTGGTGAGGTCGGCTACGGCGCAGGATTCATCGAGTATTACGCCGAGGAGTCCAAGCGTTTCAATGGCTCGACGATCCCGACTATCTCTAACGATCGTCGTCTGCAAACCTACAAACAGCCTGTTGGCGTTGTCGGTTGCATCACGCCTTGGAACTTCCCGAACGCAATGATCGCGCGCAAGGCGGGTCCAGCATTGGGCTCTGGCTGCACAATCGTCATCAAGCCCGCTACCGAGACTCCCCTGTCCGCTCTCGCTATGTGTGAGCTTGCGGAACGCGCCGGCATCCCGAAGGGCGTCATCAACGTCGTCGCCGGTAATAACTCGCGTGAAATCGGCGCAGTGCTGACCCAGCATTCGAAAATCGGCAAGTTCACATTTACCGGATCAACCCCTGTCGGCAAGATCCTGATGAAACAGTGCGCCGACGGCGTCAAGAAGGTATCGCTCGAGCTTGGCGGCAATGCGCCCTTCATCGTATTCGATGACGCTGACATCGATGCGGCCGTGACAGACTGCATAGCAACCAAATTCCGCAACTGCGGCCAGACCTGCGTCTGTACCAATCGAATCTTCGTACAAAGCGGTGTTGCCGACGAATTCACAACAAAGCTGCAAGCGGCCATTGAGGCCCTTACTGTCGGCGACGGATTTTCGGATGGCATCACGACCGGTCCACTGGTGAGCGAGACGGCCGTGGGTGAGATGGTCGAATTCATGGCCGATGCCACTGCCAAAGGGGCCAATGTGCTGACGGGCGGAAACAAACATGCGCTGGGCCACTGTTTTTATGAGCCGACGCTGGTCACCGGCGTAACCGAAGAAATGCGAATAGCGCGAGAAGAGATCTTCGGGCCCATTGCGGCGGTACAGACCTTCGAGACCGAGGACGAAGCCATAGAACGCGCCAATGACACGGTGTACGGCCTGGCCGCTTACTATTCGACCCGCGACATCGGTCGCGTCATACGCGTCGCCGAACGCCTTGAGTACGGCATCGTCTGCTCCAACTCGGGCGTGTTTTCCACCGAAGTTGCACCGTTTGGCGGCTGGAAAGAATCCGGCATCGGTTCTGAAGGCGGATCCGAAGGCATGGCCGAATTCTACGAGACCAAATTCCATTCGATGGGCGGCATTGAAACCTAGAAACTGATTTCGTGTACGACTACCTGATCATCGGCGGCGGCATAGTCGGCGTTTCGACAGCCTGGCAGTTGCAACAACGACAGCCCGACAGCTCGATTCTCCTGATCGAGAAAGAAAGTGATTTCGCCACGCATCAAACCGGGCGTAATAGCGGTGTCATACACGCGGGTATTTACTACACGCCGGGTAGCCTCAAAGCACAGTTTTGCAAACAAGGTGTCGACGCGACCATCGCGTTTTGTCGTGACAACGACATACCTTTTGATCAGTGCGGGAAGTTAATTGTCGCAACAAACGACACCGAACACGGCCGCATGCTCGACCTTTACAAACGCGCACAGGAAAACGAACTTGACGTTGAACTGCTGGATGCGGCGGAGCTGAAGCGACGGGAACCGAATATCGTCGGTACCGGCGCGATCTTTCTCAGGACCACGGGGATTAGCGACTACGCCGAAATATCAAGAACGATGGCGAAGAAGTTTCGTGAACTGGGCGGGCAAACCCGACTGAACTGTGAGGTCGCGGCGATTGTCGAGACCCAGGACAACGTCACCGTAAGCTCGACCGACGGATCTCAGTTCGAAAGTAAGTATCTGATCGTCTGTGGCGGTCTGATGGCCGATCGTCTCGCAAAGATGCAGGGGATCGATATCGACTTTGAGATCATCCCGTTTCGCGGTGAGTACTATCAATTGCCGCCGCAGAAAAACGACATCGTCAAGCATCTCATCTACCCGGTCCCAAATCCGGACTTACCCTTCGTTGGTATTCATCTGACACGGATGATCGATGGATCGGTCACCGTTGGGCCGAACGCACTACAGGGCTGGAAACGGGAAGGCTACGGTCGGATCAACATTGACCTTAAAGACATTCAGTCGATGATCCTGTTTCCCGGTTTCTGGAAAGCCCTGCGTCAGAATTTCAAGACCGGGCTACGCGAAATGTGGAACTCCGTTTACAAACGCGGTTACCTAAAGCAGATACACAAATACTGCCCATCGATAAGCACTGACGACTTGCTCCCGTACCCGACCGGCGTAAGGGCGATGGCCGTTACGAAGGACGGTGGCATGATCGACGATTTTCTTTTCAGGGAAACTGATCGAAGCTTGCATGTCTGCAACGCGCCGTCGCCGGCGGCGACCTCTGCCATACCCATTGGCGGATATATCTGCGACAGGCTTTTAGATACTCCATAAAAAAGCCCCGCCAGACTTGATCGTCCGACGGGGCCTTTCGTTTTCAAACTCAGTCGAAGTACTTACGCACTGTAATACCGTAGGTACGCGGCTGATTCGGATAGCCTGAATAGGCGCCAGGGGGCACGTTCTGAGCGACGGACGGAAATGCGCTCAACAGGTACTCGTCGTCGGTGATGTTTCGTCCCCAGAGAGAAGCCTCGAAGCCGTTGTCCCAAGAAAGACCAATGCTCGCGTTGACGGTGCTGATTTCGCGAGAGGCGAGGTCAACCGGTACGTTTTCGATGACCTGCGTTTCGTCTTCGTAAATGTACTCGACGCGCGCGTAGCCGGTCGCGTTACCGACTGTGAAGCTGTAGCGTCCGGTGGCGGTCAGGCTAAGCTCGGGAACGCCGGGTACGTCGGCGTCGATTAGATCGACCACCGTATTATCGGGGCCCGAGGCGCCAGTGAAGACGTCGTATTTTGAGTCAAGAAAAGTGGCACCCAATGTCGCTTCGAAGGCTTCCGTCGGCATCCAGCGAACGTCGAACTCAGCTCCTGTGGTCGATCGCTTCTGAGAGTTAGCCAGGACGAAGCCGGTACCCCTGAAGATGTTCGACTGGAAATCTTCGAGTTCCTGTTCGAACAGCGCAAGGTTTAGGGAGAAGGTATCCCAGCTGCCTTTCAGGCCGATCTCGTAGACCGTGGACTCCTCCGGTGCAGCGTAGCGTG
>RCNG010000832.1_pt1 | contig 14758 bp, 9 predicted proteins | sample 2041371 | NCBI WGS metagenome assembly RCNG01 (sample SAMN09708227, study PRJNA481090) | Marine sediment metagenome, whole genome shotgun sequencing project. | biome: marine sediment; feature: ocean; material: sediment; isolation source: Sewage treatment plant 1 marine sediment (STP1) ... | reverse complement strand
ACCGGCCGGGCGGCTCCCGGCGCCGAGCCCCCGCCAGGATCCGGTCCCGTTCCCCTGGCGCCGGCGGCTACAAGCAGCTCTGGCGGTTCCTCCAAGCAAAAAGGGACGGCGGAGAAAAAACCCAGGAAGCGGGGTCGGGCGCCAGCACCGAAAGACCCGCAGACGGCCCCGACTCCGGCGCCGACCCCAAAGAGTGACATACCTTACGGTGGGCCGGAGTCACTGGACGACGTGCCTTATGGTCTTCCCAGTACTCGTGGTGTGTCACCGGAGGCCTACCCCGGGTTCTGATCAGACCCGGGTTGTGGATTCGTGAGGTCGAAGATGCAGCCTTCGGCTACGCCTTCAGGTCAGACGTTAAACCGGTAGTGGACCACCTCGCCGTCCGCAATCTCGTAGGTCTTTCCTTCGAGTCGCAGTGTTCCGTCCTTTCGGCAGGCAGCCAGCGCACCGGCCTCGAGTAGCGCGTTCCAGGGCACGACTTCGGCGCGAATGAAGCCCCTTTGGATATCGGAGTGGATGGCGCCGGCGGCCTCGACTGCCGGAGTCCCGCGCCGAATCGACCAGGCGCGACACTCATCTTCGCCAACCGTGAAAAAGGAGATAAGACCGAGGAGTTCGTAGGAGTCCTTGATGATTCTCTCCAGCGCTCTGTCCTTGAGACCGAGGTCGGCCATGAAGGCAGCCGCGTCCTCTGGCTCAAGCTCTCCCACCTCGGCCTCGAGGGTTGCGCATACCGAAGAAAAGCCCATTTGTGGCCGGATCACCCAGCTCGTCCATCCGTGGGCAGTGAACGGGTTGGCGCCGATCTCGTTTTCGTCGAGGTTGACAATGACCAACATGGGTTTGTGCGACAGGAAGGTGAAACCCCGGATCTGCTTTTCTTCGTCGGCGCTGAACGACTCCGCGCGCAGGGCGTTGCCGGATTCCAGTACCGCGTGACAGCGCTCGAGGGTCTTCAGCTCTCTCTCCAGCTCAGGCACTTTCTTCCTTGCCAGATCCTTTTTCAGTCGTTCGAGTCGTTTTTCAACCACCATCAGGTCCTGAATCACGAGCTCCTCCTCGATACGGGTGAGGTCGCGAAGCGGGTCCAGCGTGGTCAGGGGGTGGGGAACCGAGTCGTTTGAAAAAGCGCGAACCACGACCATCAATACATCCATGGAGCGCAGCTCGGGAATGTTCAGGGAGCCCTCGCGGCCCGGCTCGGCGGGGATGCCGGGAACATCGATATAACGAATGGTGGCAGGGGTCTCCTTGCGAGGGTGATACATGTCGATCAATTTCGTGAGCCGGTCGTCGGGAACCGCTGTCATACCGGTTGCACTGGCGTCGTGCCGTGCGTTGCTCACCTGACCGGTCAGAAGAGAGAATACAGTGCTCTTGCCGCTTGCTGCCAATCCGAGTATGCCGATGTCCATGTCGCCTCCTGCGCGGTTGGGGAGAGTATCAGAACAAAGATGGCGGACAGGATTGACCCTTGTTGAGGTTCAATCAGTTCGGAGGAATTCGAGGCTCAATCCTGTCCGCCATCTTTGTATGGCGCGCTGCGCGCGCTTCTTTTGGAAACTCATCCGACGACGCGTTGGCAACGAGCCAGAACGGTTGGTGCGGCGACGAACCCGGCGGCGGTCTGATGCCACGCCAGATCGTTGCCGACGGCCTCGATGCGCCGCAGGAGGTGCGAAAGGGTTCCCCGGACCTCAACTACGGGTTGACACCCTTCGACTCCCTTGGCCCCGAGCCACACACCCGCAGCCAGTAGCCTATAGGCATCGGCCCGCAGGTCGACGGTGACTGGCGCCAGCAAGCGTAAGAGATAGACACAACCACCGGCGTCATCAAGGAGCGTTGCTGCGTCCACGCCGGGGCCTGGAACGACACTCAAGGCGCCGATGCCGGTCGTCGGATAGTCGCGGTATGAGAGCCTGCGGGCCCCACCTCGGGTCGGTTCGCCATGGAGTTGGCCCTCGAAATGAGAGGCGAGCTTGTGTCTCGGGACGCCCTCATCGAGCAGGAGATGGCGTTTGCTGGGTAACCCTTCACCGTCACACGGTGCCGTAGCAGGGCAGTCTGCGGCGCTTCGATCATCGACGATGGTCAGTGCCGCCGAGGCCAGCCGTCCATTCCGGTCGAGGAGGGTGCTCATCGGGTCGTCGGCAGCCGGGCTCGGGAGGAAGACCGGTGTGACGGCGGCAAGCAGGTGGGCCGAGACCTCGGGGTGAAGGAGGAGGTCGACCAGCCCGTCGGCGGTCTTGACGGCGGACGTGGTCAGCACTGCGCGGTTGCACATGCTGGTCGCCGCCGCCTGGGGATCAAAGGTGGCCGGGTCGCGAACCCACAGCCACTCCTGTTGGGTCGCGCCATCGTTGTCACGCCCCGCGAGCTCGACCAGGAACGAGACCATGGCGTCGCGGTGGGTGGCGACAAAGCCTTCGCCGGTTGCCAGCAACCATGCATAGCTGGCCTCAAAGAGCCTGAGGCGCCGAATGACGTAGCTTCTTTCGGTTGCCCTGACGACCCCGCGAGTGAGCTCTTCTGCGACATGGGCCGCCCAACCCGTCGGCGGCAGGGGGCTGGGGGCTGCGACATCAGTGATCCCGAGAATGCGGGCCGGAGGAAGAGGGTCGAAGGCGAGGCGAGAGCGAGATGCCAGGGCTGCCTCGACGGCGATTCGAGCGGCTTCAGCCTCGAGACCAGAAGCCGCCCCGAAGCCGACCGATCCGTCCTCCGATGTGCGCACGGCAACGCCGGTCTCGAGAATATGGTTATGCCGTACCGGTGGGTCGGGCTCGAAGATCAACTCGCGCACGGTTGACGCCTTTGCGAAGACCTCCCACCGGCCGGCGCTGGTGTGAACCACGAGGTCTCGCGTCGCGGCAGCCGTTCGGTGAAGGCGTTCGACGGGGTCGGAAGCAGGGGGAGGTCCGTTCACAGCACTGCCATTCGTTGGATCAGAAGAGACGGAGCCTCGGAGCCCGTTGGCAAGGGCTGCCCGTCTTTGACACACCAGCCGAGCCGTACATCGGAGGTCGGATCGTTGCCGAAATCCAGGGCCATGTCGCTGAGCAGCTGTTGCACGGTGCCCGTCAACTCACACGGCGCGAGCTGCCGCCGCCGACGCCCGTGGCGCAGCTCCCAGCCGCGCTCGACGCGGATGACGGCACGACCCGAATCCGGATCGACCGAGGCGCCCGTCACGCCGCAGACTTCGAGCCCCGATTGAATGTCGTTCCTGAGATCGTCCACTGTGACTGATCCCGGCGCGACAACGAGATTCGAAAGACGAGGTACAGGTGGAGAACTCCAGGAGGAACGTCTGCCCCTGCCTGGTGGCCGCTCCAGTGCCGCTGCTGTGGCCCGGTCACACAGAGTTCCGGCGATTTCGCCTCCATCGATCAGGACGATCGGCGTTGCCTGGACGCCCTCGTCGTCGCAGCTGAAGGCGCCGGGAAGGTCGAATCGTGTCGGGTCGTCGACGATGTGGAGACTCCGAGGCAAGCCTCCGGGTCGATGTGCGCCTTGCAATGGGGAGGCGCCGGCGGCGACGAGGTCTCCTTCAAGAAGGTGGCCGACGAGCTCGTGAAAGAGTACTCCCCCAGTACCTTGGCTGAAAAGTACCGGCACGACCTCCCCCGCCTTTGCACGGAAGGGTCGGCGGGAGGGAGGCTCTTGAGCGAACGCGAGGGCGGCGATGGTCTCGAGCCGGTCCCAGACCGCGAGGTACGTCGCCGATCTCGCGTCGTCAAGCTCCAGGCGAACGAGCAACGGAGAGCGAACGTCCAGCCATTCACCGGGGCGAACGACTGCAGCTCGCCGGAGGAGGAGCCGCATGGTCAATCGCCGACCGGCGGCGGTTGCCGCGAGCTGTTCCGCCCGAGCACGCCACCCGCGCGGCACGTCGAGCTCGGGGGATGGGTGGGGTCTTTGAAGCCCGAGCTTGCGGGTGTCGAAGTGGCCGTCGAAAAGTCTGCTCATGGTGCGAGGCGAGGTACCCGTGGCCGCTTGCAGGAGAACCCTCTGTGGGGTGATCCAGCGTGCGGCAGCGCCTTCCACCCGGCACTCTTCGACCCAACTGAAACCATTGTGAGAGTGGAATCGCAGCTCGAGCTGGCGCTCGAGGTAGAGATCTTCGAACCCGGCATCTTTCTGTTTGCCGAGCTCGCACGAACGAGCCAGGAATTGCAACCAATGCTCGTCGAATGCGGATTCCGCGGTTGTTGTCATCACGGCGTCATCCTAGCCCAGATCGACCCATGGCGGGCGTTTTCAAGCTAGAATGCCGGGCGAGTGAATGCTGCAGAGCATGCTGGTCGATGTGTTGTGGGGTACAACGGAGCCGGAGCCTGTTGGGCGCCCCGGCGGTTGTGGCCCTTTCGACCGGACAATCGCTCGAGCAGCCGGAAGAGGAGAGAGTATGAGTCGCAGTGTTCGTGCGGCGCTGAAAAAGCGCCTCGAGGTGAATCGTTTGGGAGGTGGTCCCGAACGTATTGAGCGCCACCACCAACAGGGGAAACTGACGGCACGAGAACGGGTCGAGTTCTTTCTCGATGAAGGGACATTCGAGGAGACAGACGCTCTCGTCGAACACCATTGTGACGATTTCGGAATGGGGAAACGTAAGGTGCCGGGCGACGGAGTCGTCACGGGTCACGGACGGGTCGATGGCCGGCCGGTATTCGTCTTCGCCCAGGATTTCACGGTCTTTGGAGGCTCGTTGTCAGAGAGCAACGCAGCCAAGATCTGCAAGATCATGGACCTCGCCCTCAAGGTCGGCGCGCCCGTCATCGGGCTCAACGATTCGGGTGGCGCCCGAATTCAAGAGGGTGTCGGGTCGCTCGCCGGGTACGCGGATATCTTCTTGCGAAATACCATCTCATCGGGAGTCGTTCCGCAAATCTCTGCGGTCATGGGCCCGTGTGCAGGTGGTGCGGTGTACTCTCCGGCCATTACCGACTTCGTATTCATGGTCGAGGAGACCTCCTACATGTTCGTCACCGGGCCGGACGTGATCAAGACGGTCACCCACGAAGACGTGACCAAAGAGAAGCTCGGTGGCGCGATGACTCACAACTCGAAGTCGGGAGTCGCCCACTTCGCGTCGCACTCCGACGCCGAATGTCTGGTTCAGATCCGGCGTCTTTTGTCTTTCCTGCCCTCCAACAACGCAGAGCAGCCGCCGGTGACGCCGACGGACGATCCACCGGATCGGGAGATCCCCGAACTCGAGGAGTTCGTTCCACTCGACCCCAACAAGCCCTACGACATCAAGACGATGATCCGGTGGGTCGGGGACGACGACGATTTCCTCGAGGTCCACGAGCACTTCGCGAAGAACATCGTCGTTGGCTTCATTCGAATCGGAGGTCATCCCGTCGGAGTCATTGCCAACCAACCCGCCCATCTGGCCGGGACCCTGGACATCGACGCGTCGGTCAAGGGCGCGAGATTCGTTCGTTTCTGCGATGCCTTCAACATCCCACTGTGGATTGTCGAGGATGTTCCCGGTTTTCTTCCGGGTACGGCTCAGGAGTGGGGGGGCATCATTCGCCACGGCGCAAAGCTGCTCTTCGCCCTTGCGGAGGCGACGGTCCCGAAGGTCACCGTCATCACCCGCAAGGCCTACGGCGGCGCCTACTGCGTGATGGGATCCAAACACATTCGAACCGACGTCAACCTCGCTTTCCCGACGGCGGAGATCGCCGTTATGGGTCCTCAGGGAGCGGTCAACATCCTGTACCGCAACGAGATTCTGAATGCCGGCAACCAGGAGGCGGAACGGGCTCGGCTGGTCAGCGAATATCAGGACCTGTTTGCCAACCCGTTCGTGGCCGCCGAGAAGGGATACCTCGACGAGGTCATCGAGCCGCGTCTGGTACGCCGCAAGCTGGCCGCCGCCTTCTCCCTCCTCGCTACCAAGCGGGACTGGATGCCGACCAAGAAGCACGGGAACATACCGCTATGAAGCTTCTGATCGCCAATCGGGGGGAGATCGCGGTTCGCATCATCCGCGCCTGTCACGACATGGGGCTGGAATCGGTCGCGGTCTACTCGGACGCGGATCGGCTCGCCCCACATGTTCTGATGGCCTATGAGGCACTGCCCATCGGAGCGGCGCCGGCTCGCGAGAGCTATCTCCGCATTGATCGAATCCTCGATGCAGCAAAGGCGTGCGGGGCCGAGTTGATTCATCCAGGTTACGGTTTTCTCGCCGAGAATGCCGAGTTCGCCGAGGCGGTTACAAACGCCGGTCTCACCTGGGTCGGGCCGCCGGCCGAAGTGATCCGCATCATGGGGTCCAAGACCGAGAGCCGGAAGCTGGCTGTCAAGGCTGGGGCGCCGATCGTTCCGGGGTTGATGGAGCCGCTCAATGATCTCGCTGAACTCGAGGCCTTCGTCTCCGAGCACGGCTTCCCTGTGCTGCTCAAGGCGGTTGCGGGAGGCGGTGGCAAGGGCATGCGAGCCGTTGACCGCCAAGAGGATCTCGCGAACGCCTTCGAACGGGCGTGCAGCGAGGGCGCCGCCTACTTCGGTGACGACAGAGTCTACGTCGAGCGTCTGGTCTCTCGCTCGCGACACGTCGAGGTGCAGGTCGTTGCCGATCAGCACGGAGGATCTGTCTTCGTCGGCGAGCGGGAGTGCTCCATCCAGCGACGCCACCAGAAGGTCGTCGAGGAGTGTCCCTCGCCGGTAGTCGGACCTGAACTTCGGCAACGGTTGGGCGAAGCAGCACTGGCTATCGTGCGCGCATCGGGTTACCAGTCAGTAGGGACCGTCGAGTTCCTCCTCGATCCTGAGGGTTCGTTTTACTTCCTCGAAATGAATACCCGCCTCCAGGTGGAGCACCCGGTCACCGAGGAGGTCTTCGGTGTCGATCTGGTTCGGGAACAGATCAGGATCGCGCTCGGCAAACCGCTGTCGCTGAAACAAGAAGAGCTCAAGCCCAGGGGCCATGCCATCGAGTGCCGGATCTATGCCGAGGACCCGATGCGGGCATTTGCCCCCTCTCCTGGCAAGATCCGCAACCTGCGATCGCCTTCCGGACCAGGAATTCGGGTGGACTCGGGGGTCGTGGAAGGGTCCGTTGTACCACTGGATTACGACCCGATGCTCGCCAAGCTCGTAGTCTGGGGAACGGATCGAAACCGCGCTATAGACCGTTTGCGACGGGCGCTGGCCGAATATCGGGTCTTGGGTATCGATACGACCCTGCCGCTTTTCCGGGCCCTCATTGAAATGCCCGTCTTCGCCACAGCCGACTTTCACACCTCGTTTCTCGATGAGTTGCTCGAGGAGGGTGGCGTCGAAGCTCTCCAGGGACGACGAGACCAGGAGGCGGAGCAGGCTTCCCTCGTCGCTGCGGTATGTCAGGCCGTGCTCGATGCCGGCAAGATGGCGGCGAATGAAAGGCACTCGTCGACATCGAGTTCCTGGTGGGACGAAGGCCTGAGACAGCAGCACGGGAGGTTTCCGCGATGAAGTGGAAGGTACGGGGCGTGGCATCCGAGCACGACGCGATAGCGGAAACGACCTCAGAGGGCCTGGCCGTAACCATCGACGGAGTCCGACGGCTGGTCGACTACACGCCACTGAATGAGTCGGTTGCGTCACTTCGGTTTCTCGACAACGGCCACAGCTTCCACGTGACGGCCCACACTGAAGCGAGGCGGCAGTACCGAATGGCGGTCGCCGACCGGGAGTACGAGTGGCGCGTCCTGACCCCGGTCGAGTCGGTGGTTTCGGAGTCCGCAGGCGCCGACGTCGGCAGTAGCAGGATCCAGGCGCCGATACCAGGCAAGGTCGTCGCCGTGCACGTCGCGGTTGGCGACGAAGTCGAGGCTGGGCAGTCCCTGGTGGTTCTCGAAGCGATGAAGATGGAAAACGAGCTCGCGGCGGAAAGGTCGGGCACGGTTGCCACGGTCCATGTCGCACCGGGGGACACAGTCGACAGCGGCACGGTCCTCGTCGATCTGGAGAAGCTGTGAAGCCCACGACCGTGAGGTGCTCCGGACGGTGACACCGGGTCGCGACGCTGCTGACCTCGACCGGGTGGTCGCTATTGCCCACGACCCCCACCTGCCGTCATACCCGAAGCGCCCCCCTTTCCCTCCAGCCGTGGCCTATCCCGAGCTGTCGTCGGTGACCGGGGTGCTGGCCCCTGGAGAGAACCTGCGCACCCGGCGTCGGGATCGTGATCGCAGGGCGGGTGAAAACCGAGGCGGTTCGGCCGGCTGACGATGGGGGCTGGAGCGAGGCGGCAATGCCCTGTCGGGGGCCCTAGGCTCTCGGTCAATCTAAGAAATGTGTTTGCCTGGGGGCTGGTCGCCGGCTCGGCAGTCGTTGCAACATCACTCGAACCCACGTGCAGCCTCGAGGTGAATGTCGAAGACGGCCGTGGAGTCGCCCTGTCGGGGGTCGAGGTCACTGCAGATGCTCCGATGCTTTTTGATGCCCGCCGCGGTGTGACCGATGCAAAAGGGAGGACCGTGGTTTCCGGCCTCGAACCTGGCGAGTATCGGCTTCAGCTCGATTTGGCGGCATACCAATGGCTCGAGGTGGAGCGAGTCCTCTGCCCGCCCGACGGCACCGTGAGGCTGTGGACGGTTCTCGAGGCAGTCGAGGGGGATGAGGTCGTCATCCTCCAGTCAGGGCCGATGGTCGATGCCGAATCCCAAGAAGCCGGGTGGTGGCTCGATCGTGATGAGCTCGAACCGCTGCCCCGGGCGCTCGTCGGAGCCCCCGCCATGCCCGTGCTCGCTGGCACAGTGGTCGAGTCGGCAGCCGGCGTCGGTCTCCCGGCCGCGAGTCGGCAGTGGCAGGGCCGGTTTCTCGTTGACTCTGGGGAAATGGCACAGGCCCCGTTGAGGGTGGTCACCCGCCCACCACTCGCATCGTGGCAGGGCGAAGTCGGTGTGCAGGCTGGTTGGGGCGCCGCCGCCGCCGCGACCGGGACCCGGGGTGCGGTGTCGACGCTTACGGGAAACGAAAGGGCTTTCGCCGCGATCGGAGGTGGTTTTGCGGGCGATCGAACTCGCTTATTCGTAGCTCTCGAGGGTGGCAGGGCGCGCACCTCGAGCGAGGTCGAGTTCGGCGGGTCGAATGCCGCCGAGGTCGTCGACCATCGCCAGCCGTCTGAACTGCAGGACGTACTCTTGTATGGGAATCTCCGTTGGCATGCGACCGCGGCTCATGTTTTCGGCCTGCGCCTTCGCGGCGCCGAAACCTCGTTCGACTCTGCGCCATCGACCCTGTTTACCACTTCGGATTCGGCGATTCCCCTCTTCGACCATCAGGACGCGGGTGGGTCCGTCGTTGTCGGGTGGACGGCGATGTTCACCGAAACGATGGCGTTGCGGCTCGAACTCGGCGGAGCGCGCAAGACGGAGCACCTTCGGCCCGAAGCCTCCGGCCTGCTCGCCCAGGACCAGACTGCGGAGGGATTCTTCAGCAACGGTTTCGGCAACGGCATCTGGAGCGGCGCCGGAGGCATTGCCCGAGTCGATGACACGCGTCGATTGTTCAGCGTCGAGGGCGGTCTCGAGTGGGCAGCAGGGAGGCGCCATCATTTCTCGGCCGAGTCCGGGTGGGTGGAGGATAGCCGGCGGATCCGGCTCGATCCTTCTGGCCCGGGGGACCGGATTTTCTGGCGTGATGGAGACGGGAGTCGAATCGAAGTGCTCGCCGTCCCAGACACGGTCACGGGCGTCACGCGCGGTGGGACCTTCGCTGTCAGCGACCGGTGGCGGGTAGGGCGCAATGCCACTCTTCTTCTCAGCCTGGACTTCAAGAATCTGGATTTCGACGGTGGGTTCGGTAGGTACGGCTACGGCCTCAATCCAGCGGACACGGCCGGTTTTGGTGCCGGAGTCGTGTGGGATTTCGAAGGCCGGGGCCGCTCGCGGGCGTGGGTGAACTGGTCGCGGTCCCGCCCCGATCTCGACGAGGTCATCCGCCTTCGGCTGAGCGGTGCTTTCGATATCGAACGTATTTTCGATTTCGAAGATGATGCTGTTCCGCCCGAGGTGCTGCCTCCGGGCGAGGTACGGGTCGGGTCGGCGATGGTACCGGCAGTAGCGGACGACGTGACCCTGGGCGTTGAGTACGAGGTCCTTTCCGATGTCGCCGTCGGGTTGGCGGCAACCCACCACCGTATCGGCGGCGGCGTTGCGAGCCTGAGCGAGGACGGTGGCGGGTCGTTCAGTGTCGGCACCCCAGAAGGACCCCTATGGCCTGATGCTCTGGCAAGCGAACGGTGGCAGGCCAACGCGTGGGCACGAAAACGATTGACGAGTTCCTGGCAGGCGAGCCTGACGCTGCAGTGGTCGCAGACGAGGGGCACGTGGTCCGGCGCCCGGACCGCCGATTTTGCCGCTGTCGATCGCGAGTATCTGCGCGACGTCGTCGTGCCGGACGCGCTCGTCAATGCTTGGGGTCCTCTTCCAGAAGACAGGGAGTGGAGGGTCGAGATTCTCGGCTCGTGGACCCTGAACGCGGGCCCCGTGTTGGGGGGGAGGCTCCGGTACACGTCTGGAGCGCCGGTCTCTCAGCTCGGCGCCCTCGACGGTGGATTTGGCCTCGATAGGCGGTTTGTTGATGACCGGGGATCGGCCGGTAGAACACCCGAGCTCTGGCACACGGATGTCGTGTTGTCATGGCCGTTCGAGGTCGGCTCGGGCACTCTCATGGCCCGCGTCGAGATTCGCAATCTCCTCAACCGGCAGGCCGCCATCACTATCGACGAAAGGTGGTCGCTGCTCGACGAAACGGGGGCGGCCGGCACGGACGTCTTGTCTCAGCACTCGCCAGGAACCTGGGGCCAGCCTCTTGAGACCCAGAGGCCCCTCGAAGCCCGCTTCGGTTTCGCGTATCGATGGTGATCGGCGTGAGTTTGAACCGCGAAGGCGCGAAGGACGCAAAGAAAACGCGAAGTGAAATACATAAGACCTTTGCGCTCTTGGCGTCTTTGCGGTTCAATTGCCCTTTATTGCCTCTCGGCTGCCGCTCCCGATCGGCCTGACTCAACGGGACAGGCTCGATGCGGGTTAATCTCCTGACGCGACGCTCTTCTTGAGTTTTACGAACGAGGCCTGCCGGGTGACCTGGTCCATGAGCCCGACCGATACCGTGAAATCCCCGTTCTTCATCAGGAGGGCTGCCTCGATGGTCCACTGTCCTCGTTCGAGCTCGGGATACTGGTCGGCAGGCACCCGAACCTCGTGCTCCTGTCTCACGAGGTCAGACTGCCCTCCTTCCGAATCTCTGGCGGCGATGAACAGGAGCACTCGGCCGACGTAGCTGTCCCCCTCCGGTAACAGCGCTACGAGGTGAAGCGGAAAGGCCACGTTGATCGGTACGGTCGAGCGATCCAGGCCCGCGGCAGAGGGGGCGCCGACCGATGCCGTCATTTCGAGGGGATTCTCTTCGATCGGGAATACGAGGTTCGTGACGACCTTCTCCTGGACTTGAGTCTCGAGACTCTTTTCGACGAATCGTTGCCGATATCGGGCCGTGAGTTCGGGGTGGTTCGGGAGCTCGACCTCGATCTTGTGGACCTTGTCCCCCCCGCCCGAGCTGAGTGCGTAGCCGAGAGAGTAGTAGGAGAACAAATCCCTGCCGATCTGTGTAAAGGCCTGGCCGAAATCATTGCTGTAGACCAGAGCGCGGCCGCCCGTGTTGTCAGCCATGAAGCGGAGACCGTCGACGAAGTTGTCCTCACCGACGCCGAGTGAGACCGTATCCTGATAGCCGGAGTGCTCCACGCTACCGGTTGTCACTTCCCGCATGCCGCCGGCGCCGATCGTATAGAAACTCACATCTTGAGCGTTGGCAGCCGATGTGAGGGCTGTGAACTCGCGGCTCTGGTTCCAGCGGTGGAGCTGGGTCAGCGCACTCGGGTTGTTGAGCGTGCTTGCGTAGGCGTAGTAGAGGTCCATGGCGGGGACCATGGGAAGGCCGTTCGAGATGTAGATGATCGATTTCTTTCCGGGGAGCCCGGCCAAAGAGGCTACCGCCGTCCGTAGCGCGTGCAGACTGAAACGCAGACTGTTGGACTCTTCTTCGGCGACACCTTCGATGAGGTCGAATATCCGCCGTTGATCCTTGGAACTGCTCGAGCCCTGGTCGCCGCGTTGAATCGAGGCCATGATCCGGTCACGCGCCTGTTCTCGTTCGACGCTGCCCCCCGTTTTCCGTCGCTGGGAGCGCAAGGCCCGCATGACGAGCTCCTGGTCGTCGGTGAACGACTGTGCCACCTCAAGTGACCTCTCATAGCTGACGACCATCATCATGACCGGCGGATGAAGACGCTCGCTGACGAAGTCCGCGGCCTGGGACAGAACGCGGTTGCGGTCCAGCGGGTCGAGATTCTCGTTGTCGACATAGAGCACGATATAGACGGGGCGTTGCTCGTCTTCGTCGAGAGCAACGGACTCAGCCTCGAGGTCGGCGAAGGCTGGTGGTATTTCTCCGGTTGCCACAGGCTCTTCGGGCGCCCCAGTGAAGAGTTGAAAGTGCGTCAGGGGACGCTCCTGGCCATCCTGGGACACTCGAAAATCGTCGACTGTGAGGTCGGTGACAAACGCCCCTTGCGGGTCTTCGACGTGCACGACGACGTTGACTACGGTCAGCTCGATCTGATCCTTGAATACCAGACCGCCGACGGGTTGATCTTCTGACGAAGGGTCTGCCGCGAGCCCGAGCTGCGGGCCGATCAAGATCAAGGCCACGACTGTGAGGGCGACTGAGCGATGCACAAAAACCTCCCCAAAGCCGACCGAACAGCCGGCTGGGTGCAGTGTAGCCCGTTCCTGTCCAGAGACTCTGGATGGGAACGGCGTAGTTCCCGATTCAGAAAAGAGCGATTTTTGTGCAAGGTCAAGGAAGGCAAGGATTTCCGCGGAGTTGTACTCGTGTACGTCGGACAAGCAAATTCGCAGGCTGACGCCGAGATTGCCGAAAAGAGCCATTTTTGCACGGGAACGAGCTAGACTCGCCATGGAGGTGCGCCCGTGTCGGATCGTTATGTTCCCTTGTGCTTGCTGATGATTCTCCTGTCAGGGTTGGGGCTCGTTGCCTGGGCAACTGATGAGGAGATCGAGACAATCGGCGGATTGACCTTCAGGGACGAATACGAGCTCACGATCGCCAACATCATCGCTTACGTCACCGACAAAAAAGGCAACCCGATCACCGACCTGACGGCGGAGGATTTCGTCGTCACTCAGGATGGGGAAACCCGGAAGCTGACCAACTTTCAGCTCTACACCGAAGAGATCATTCGCCATCAGCTCGATCTGGACACCTCCTCGCCGTTGCCCGACCTGGGCCCGCCGCCGGAGGAAGAAACCCAAGCGCCGGAGCCGATGCCCATTCACCTCGTCTTGTACATCGACAACGAGAACCTGCGCCCCCTCGACCGCAACCGGGTTCTGTCCCAGGCACGCAGCTTCGTGCGCGACAACCTCCATCCGCCGGCGCAGATGATGGTGGTCAGCCGCCGCCGCTCCGTCAAGGTGTTACAGCCATTCACCTCCGAACCCAACAAGGTGTTGTCAGCCATGCGCAGCACGCGTATGGACACCGGCGGGCGAACCGAGCGCGACAACGCGAAAAAGGACATCCTGGCCAAGATTCGTGAGTTCCGTGAGGAAGAGCGACAACGGTCGGGCTACTCCGATCAGAATGTCGGTCAGAACCACGCGGTCTATCGCTTGATTTACGGCTATGCCAAAGAGGAGGCGAACAACCTGCTCTTCACCATGGACGGCCTGCGCCATGTCATCAACAACCTTGCGGGCCTGCCCGGTAAGAAAGGCGTGATCTACGTTTCGAGCGGCCTGCCGATGATCCCGGGCATGGACCTGTTCTACGAGATCGACCGCGTATACCAGGACTTCAGCATGCTGACCGAGATCAGCAACTACGACCGCACGCGACTGTTCCAACAGCTGACCGCCACTGCCAACGCTCAGGACGTGACGCTTTACACCATCAGTGCCAGCGGCCTCGAAATGCAGGGTATGGGCTCGGCCGAGCACAAGGTGTCACAGGATCCGCTGTCGGCTTCGGTCGGGACCCACAATTACACCGATTCCCTCATATTCATGGCCGACGAGACCGGCGGCGTCGCGGTCGTCAACTCGAACGACATCAGCCTCGGCCTGGAGCGCATAACCCAGGATATGTACACCTACTACTCGCTCGGTTATCCCTTGCAGGCGAGCGGCAAAGACAGGGTCCACAAGATCAAGATCACGGTGCCGGGCCACCCCGACTACAAAGTTCGATACCGACCGCGTTTCGTCGAAAAATCGATGGAGACGCGAGTCCAGGACACGGTCCTCTCCGGCCTCGAGTTCGATGTCGAAGACAACCTGATGCAGATCGAGGTGGAGGCGGGCGAGCCGACGCCGGCGGGCGAGGGGCGCTGGATGTTGCCGACTCACATCTCGTTTCCGCTGCGCAAGGTCGCCCTGCTTCCCGAAGGTGAAGATTATGTCGGCCGCATCGTTCTGTTCGTCGCCGTGCGCGATCGCGACGGCAAGACCTCCGATCTCGTACGTCAGAATCACGAGGTCAGAGTGCCTGCCGTCGACTACGAAGAAGCCCAACGCCAGCGTTTCGGTATCGATACCAATCTGCTGATGGAGGGCGGTCGCTACCGGATCGGCATCGCCATCCTCGATGAGATCACCCACCAGGATTCTTACCAGGTCCTGGCGACTGCGGTGCATCCAGACTAGAGCTGATCTCGCGAGTCACT
>RCNG010000831.1_pt1 | contig 14761 bp, 16 predicted proteins | sample 2041371 | NCBI WGS metagenome assembly RCNG01 (sample SAMN09708227, study PRJNA481090) | Marine sediment metagenome, whole genome shotgun sequencing project. | biome: marine sediment; feature: ocean; material: sediment; isolation source: Sewage treatment plant 1 marine sediment (STP1) ... | reverse complement strand
CGCCGGGCACGCTGCTCTTGGTGAAGTAGCTCAAGGTCTCGAGGAGCGGCCGGGCCGCGGTCGGCCGTCGCAGCACTCCCCAGGCCGCGGACATCATCAGGGGTATTGCGCGACGGGCGAGCATCCGACGCATCATTCGCGGCGCGTCGGACGAGCCGGCGATGAAGCCTCGGGCGCGGCCGTCTTCGACAAAGACGAAACCGACGAAATCAGGATCGGCGATGAGACCGCGATAAACGCGGTCGAGAAACGAGGAGCCGAGCTGGGCCCACAGGCTGTTGCCCATAGCCGCCGCGTGCAGGCGACACACATCGGCAACGTGTTCGATCCCCATGGGGTGTATCTGTTCGAGGACGACGGGATCGACCTCGAAGGGTGTCAGGTCGGATGGCATCAGTCTGTTGGACGGGGCTTGCCCTGTTCGTGGGCGCGACGAACCAGGTCCTTGAACCCATCCGACTGCACCGCCCGGTGTTGGGCGGCCAGGAAACACCCAAGAAAGTCCTCGTAGGGGATTTCAAAGCTCTCATCGAAGAGCTGGCGGACGAGTTGAATAGCGTCGCGGTGGACGGTTCCGAAGGCCTCGATGGTTTCGGTCACCGCGTCATCGAGCTCGCCGCTCGCGCACCGGCGATCGACCATCCCGAGCTGAGCCGCCTCGTCGGCGCCCACCTTACGGCCGGTCATGCTCATGAAACGCGCCCTCCCGAGACCGATGAACTTGGCGAGTCGAAATGTCCCCATTCCGGGCAGATACCCATCGCGCACTTCGTGCAGGCTGAAGGCGGCGTGCTCGGTGGCCACCCGGGCATCACAGGCCAACGCCAACTGCAGACCGCCTCCGGAGCACTCGCCGTCAATCGCGGCCACGGTCACCATTGGGAGTCGTTCGAGAGTCCGGCAGGCGCGCTCCCACCGCGAGAACCCCCGAACGTCGGGCTTCTCATCAGGCGGGAAGTCGAGCAGATCGACCCCGGCGCAGAAGGTGTCGCCCGCGCCCCGCAGGACCACAACCGTTTCATCGGCCTCATCCTCGAGGAAATAACACACCTTCTCGAGCTCACGCACCATGGTGACGTTGATGGCGTTGCCCGCCTCGGGCCGATGAAGGGTGATCGTCGCCACACCGTCGGCGCGCTCCAATCGGATCGTCTTGTAACTCATCTTTCCTTGCTTCCTCTCCGGCCTACCGCGGCCTACCAACGAATGAGGCCGGTTTCGATGGTCACTCCCGGTCCCATGGCGATGATGACACCCCAGTCTCCTTCGCGGACGGTCCCCTCCCGCGCGAGTTCGTCGAGGGAGAAGAGGATCGACGCCGAGGAGATGTTGCCATAGCTGCGCAAGACCGACCGGGTGTGGCGTACGTCGTGCTCGCTCAAGCCGATGTTGTATCGGATCGCGTCGACCACCTTCTTGCCGCCCGAGTGGACGATCCAGTGCGTGATGTCGCGGCGCTTGAGTCCGTTGCGATCGAGCAGGTCGAAAACGGGAGTCCGTATGTGCTCTCCGATGAGATAGGGAATCTCCCACCCCAGATAGAAGGAGAACCTGCCCTCCTCGAAGTAGAATCGCATTTCGTCGCGGGCCTCGTGGAGGACAAGCGACTCGAAATCCACCAGACCCGGTCCATCCTCTGCGCTCTGATTCTCATCCGCCAACAACAGAGCCGCGGCCGACGCATCGCCGAAGAGCGAGTTGACCACCCCGGTGCGGATCGTCATGTCGAAGACATAGGCGGCGGAACAGATCTCGCTGGACAGCAGCAGGGCCGGGCTGCCCGGGTTGGCCGCCGCGTACTGTGAAGCAACCAACAACCCATTCATCCCGGCGTTGCACCCCATCCCGACGAGATCGGCGCGATGGATGTTCCGCCGCATCCCGGTCTCCTGGGCGAGATAGGCGCTCAGACCCGGGCACAGAAAGCCGGTGGAGGTCACGGTGGCGAGATAGTCGATTTGCTCGGGTCCGAAGGCGCTGCCGTCGAGGCAGCGGTGGATGGCGTCCGAGCCGATCTCGAGCGACATCCGGAGGTGTTTGTCGAGCAGCTCGGTCCCGTCCTCTTCGGGCACGCTGCCGTCGGGGAGCGGATCCGGCAGGACCAGGTAGCGCTGCTGGATGTGGCTCGAGGTGAAGAAGCGCTTGATCCGGGGGTCGTCGCACTCGAACAGCTCGATCAGATCCTGCTGGGTGTATGCCTTCGGCGGGTGCGCCCTTCCCAGCGAAATGATCCGCGGCAGTGCGATCGGTCCGTCAGTCACGACACTTCCCATAGTGATGGCTACGGTACCTCGTCGCCCGGGCTGTGTCGACGTTGGTACAGGATGGCCTGGGCAACCGAGGTGAAGTCACGGCAGGGACCCTCGGTGACCGCCATGGAAATCGCCCTCTTGGCAAACTCGAGGGCCAAGGGGTCCTTTTCGACCGCCCTGGCGGCCCACCACCCGACCCGCGCATCGATTTCGGAGGACGAAACGACCTCGTGAACCAGACCGCAAGCAAGAGCCTGAGGCGCATCGAGTTCGGCGCCGAAGAGGATCATCTGCTTCGCTACCGCCTCCCCCACCATCCGGGGCAACCGGAAGGTGGCGCCCGCGGCCGGGATCAATCCAAGGGAGGTTTCCGGCATACCGAACCGGGCGCGGTCCGAGGCGATGCGGAGATCACACGCCAGGGCCAATTCCAACCCCCCGGCCACGGCAGGACCGTCGATGGCGGCGATGGTCGGTTTGGGACACACGGCCAATCGATCGAAGACCTCGAGACTCAACAGATGTAGAGCATCCATCGCTCCACGACCACCCAATTCATCGAGGTCTGCCCCCGAACAGAACAGCCCACCCGAGGCGCTCGTCACCACAATCACGCGCACGCTGGGGCTTCCGATGTGGGCCGCGAGCGCAGTGTCCATGGCGGCCAAGGTCTCGTTGAGGTATGCGTTGGCCCGTGTCGGTCGGTCGAGGGCGATGAAACCCACCGAGCCTGCGACTCGTGCGTCGATCCCTTTCGAGGCGGTCATGCTTCACCCTTTCGGTAGCCCTTGAGGCCTAGCTTGATCAATACGGCCCTGCAAACATAGGTCACATAGTACTTGGCGAAGAGGACGGGTTCCCAGTCCCGGTGAACCAACCCACCCAGAAAGAGGCGGACGTCGTGACCGTGCTGCTTGAGGGTCGCCGACAAAAATTCGATCCCGAGCACCTCCGCGCCGATGTAGCAGAAGGCGATCTTCACGGACGATCAACCTCGGCCCGGCGGCGGTTTCGGGAACACGTGTCGAGAAAGGCAAAAACCATGAGAAGCAATATGATAACAGGCGGATGCACGCAGTCGCCTCGTGCTATTCTCGGCTCGATCGGCATATTCCCGACGATGAGACTCTCAGTCATTATCCCCGCGTACAACGCCGAGGCGACCCTCCCGGTCACCCTGGAATCGCTGACTCCGGTGAACGGCCACGAGCTGGAAATCATCGTGGTCGACGACGCCTCCCGGGATCAAACCGCCGACGTCGCCTCCGGCCTGGCCGATCAGGTCCTGGTTCTGGAACGAAATCGAGGCCCTTCGATCGCCCGGAATGAAGGGGCGGGAATAGCAACCGGTGATGTTCTGCTCTTCATCGACTCCGACGTCGAGCTCCTTCCCGACGCGCTTGCCCGCGTCATCTCGACGCTCGAGGAGAATCCTGAGAGCGCGGGGGTGGCCGGTAACCTCTCCACCGATTCCGTGGCCGAGAACTTCATCGGTGACTACAAGAACCTCTACATGCACTTCGCCTTCATGGACAACGCTCGATCCACCGGCGCCCCGTACACGAGCATCGCCGCCGTTCGTCGAGAGGTCTTCGAGGAGATCGGCGGATTCGTCGATGTCCTCCCGAACGAAGATCGCATCTTCGGCATCGACCTCGCCCGAGGCGGCCACAAGATGCTCTTCGACACCGATATCCAGGTCCGCCACCACCGAGGCTACGGCTGGTGGGAGTTCATCCGCGTCGAAGCCCACCGCGCCAAGAACATCGTTCAGCTCCACCTGGAAACGAGATTGTTGAACCGCGGCAGGATGGCTGAGCACATTCCCCTTTCCATCATTTCGGCCCTGACCCTGACCGTCCTGCTGCCCATCATCGTCGGCATGGGCGTGATCGTGGATCGCGCATGGCTGTGGTTCTTGCCGGTCATCGGCCTGGCCTTTGTCGCCTCGATGTGGCCCTTCGTGTCGTTTCTTCGTCGACACAAGGGCAGCGCCTTCGCCCTCGCCGGCCTGGGCTTCGCCGTTCTCGACATGCTGATCTGTTTCGGTGGGGCAGTCTGGGGTTTGGCAGCCTTCCTCTCAGGGCAGCGATTGATTCCGAAGTGAAACAGAACTACCCACAGTACCTGCGCTACGGCACACGCCTTTTCCACAAAGGCGACGCGCTCCCCCTCTATTTAATCCTCTTCGTCACTTCGCGGTGCAACGCGCGATGCCGCCACTGCTTCAACTGGCGACGCGCCGAGGCCGAGATCGACGACCTGAGCCTGGACGAGTACCGCAAGATCTCGGCCAAACTGCACAACCTGGTCTTCATGTTCTTCTCCGGCGGGGAGCCGTTTCTGCGGGAAGACTTCGCCGACATCGTCGAGATCTTCCACAAGAACAACCACGTCCAGAAGGCGCAGACCCCTTCCAATGGTTCCATGTCCGAGGCCATGGGTGACCAGGTGGAGAAGATCCTGAAGAGATGCCCGGATCTTCACTACAGCGTCACCCTCTCGGTGGATGCGCTCGGTGAGAAGCACGACCGGATCCGCAGCTTCCCGGGGCTCTTCGATCGGGTGATGGAGACCCACCGAATCCTCACCGACCTCAGACGCCGCTATTCCAACTTCGGCATCAACTTCGAAATCACCGTGTCGCAAGCGAACCAGGATTCGTTGCTCGAGACCTACCGGTTTCTTCGCGACACGTGTGAAGCGGACAATGTCTTCTCGGTCCTGACCCGGGGCGAACCCCGCGACCCCGCCGCCGCCGAGGTCGATCTCGAGCGCTACCGGGAGCTCAACCAGCTCATGGAGAAGGACCTCATCGATGGCGAGGCTCGGGGCTACACCGGTTTCCCGTTCTCGTCGTGGATGAACGCAAAGAACCTCTACTCTCGCGAAGTCATCTACCGCACCGCGCGAGACGACGCCTACCAGACCCCGTGCTATGCGGGGCAGCTCGCGGGCAACGTGTTCTCCGACGGGTCTGTCTTTCCGTGTGAACTTCTCGACCGACCGTTCGGCAACCTGCGGGAGCACGACTACGACTTTCGCCGGATCTGGCAATCTCCCGAGGCGGACAAGATCCGAAGCCACATCCGCCAATCCCGCTGCTATTGCACCCACGAGTGCTACCTCAACACCAACCTGCTGTTCAACCCGGCCCAACTGATCCCCATCAGCCGCAGATGGCTTCGGATCAAGTCACGAGGCCGGATCTGACCATGGCGTGGAGCCCCAGCCTTCGCCACACCCCTCTGATGATCGTCGTCGCGTTGGTCCTCGGCCGAACGGTGGTTCTCGCCCTCGCCGCCTTCCACCGGGCCGAAGCGTTTCTTTCGCTCTGGCCCATCGATCTCGCCAACATCAATCAGGCGATCTGGAACACCGCCCACGGCAAGCCCTACTTCAACACCATCTTCTACGAGGCCATGCGCGGCCACTTCGACCCGATTCTGATGCTCGTGTCACCCGTCTACCTGGTCACGGACAGCCTTCTCGGAGTCTTCCTCGTCTACTCGTTAGTGATCAGTTCGGGGGCGATCGCGGTCTATCTCCTCGCACGCACCGTCATGGAAAGCGAGACCATCTCGGTCCTCCTCGCCTTCGCATACCTCTGTTTCACACCGCTCGTCGAGCTCACCGTGCTGCAGATCCGCGGTGATGTCTTTGCCGTTCCGTTTCTGCTCTTTGCCTTCTTCTTCTACCGTGAACGTCGGTTCGTCGGGTTCGCCGTTTTCGGCATCCTCGCCCTGATGTGCAAAGAGACCATCGCGGTGGTGATGATCCTCTGGGGCGGCCTCGCGCTCATCCAGCGGAGAGAGCTGAAGTGGATTCTCGCGCCGATCATCGCCGGCGCCGGGGTCCTGGTCTTCACGCTCTTCATCTACCACCCTCACATCCAGGGATACCCCTACAAACACACCTCGCTGGCCAAACGCCAGACCGAGATCGGTCCGGCGTTGTTGGTGAATCCGGATTCGTGGCGGTTCCTTCTCGAGCGTTTCTTCAACTGGGGCGGCATTATTGCCCTGGCCAGCCCGGTGCCCCTTCTGCTCGCGACGCCCTTTCTCGCCGCTTCGTTTGTCTGGCCCGCGGTGGTTCACCATCCTATGTGGTTTCACACCTTTGCCCCGGCCTACGCCTTTCTCTTCGCCTCCTTCGCCCTGGCTGTCTCGAATATCGAAAATCGCGTTTCATCACACAGGGCGATCAAATCACTGTTGGCGGTGCTCCTCATCGCCGGTTCTGCGGCCATGATCTACGAGGCCCGTGAGTTGTATCGATTTCCTCAACTCTCCGCCGAAGACGAGACCATCCACGCCCTGATCGATCGGATCCCCGCCGGCGCCTCGGTGGCGGCGCCTCCCCTGGTGCTTCCTCCGCTGTCCACCCGTCCCGTCCTGAGAAGCATCATCATCAAGGACGCGCGGGGAACCCACATCGACCCCCTCGACGTGGAGTGGATCTTGGTCCATCGAGGCTCGCTGCCCTGGTCGCGTTTGATCACCATGCCCAAGACCAAGGGCTTCGAGGCGGACTATCGAACAACGATCAATCGGATCGACACGACCCTCGAGTTCGAGTTGATCGAACGGCGAGGCGACTGGGAGCTTCACCGAAGATCCACAGCTGGTGGTCGAGATCCAGGAGCAGGTCTCCAACCACCGGAACGGGCATCCTCATGAACCGGGCCAACTCCATCCGGATCTCGGTCATTATCCCGACCTTCAACTCTGAGGACACCATCAAGGACTGCGTTAACGCCGTTCAAGCCGGCTCCAACGAAGAGGTGGAAACCATCGTGGTCGACGATTCTTCGACGGATTCGACTCGCGATCTCGTCGCCGCGATGGATTGTGTCCTTCTCACGCTGAAACAGAACTCGGGTCCTGCCCATGCCCGAAATTCGGGCGCTGCCCACGCTCGAGGTGAAATCCTCTTCTTCATTGACTCGGATGTCATTCTGAGCGACCGAGCGGTGGCCACCGTTGAGAGTTACTATCGGGAGCATCCCGAGGCGGACGCAGTGATCGGGATGTACTCCAAGCGGCCGGCCAACGAGGGTCTTTTTCGCCACTACATGGCGCTGTGGCGCTACTACACCTGGACGCACCCGACACCGGAGGAGTTCTCCTTCTTCATCGCGAGCTGCGGGACCATTCGTCGAGATGTCTTTGTCGAGATGGGCGGCTTCGATACCGCCTACCGTGGCGCCGAGGTCGAGGACTACGAGTTCGGCCATCGGCTCGCCGGGCGACACCCGATCATTCTCCTGCCCGATCTCCAGGGCGCCCACCACTTCCCGGGTTTCCCGACCTGTTGGCGAAACTATCTCCGCCGTACTCGGAGATGGTTCGCGCTGTTTCGCAGGCGGCGTCGCTTCGACTCAGGCCAAGCAAAGGGCTCGACGGGTCTGTCGGTGGCACTGGCCACGGTGACGGTGACGACGACTCTTGCATCGGTCGTCGTCCATCACCCAGTGGTCTGGGCTCCGGCGGCAGTCTCTTGGCTCGCCTACCTGGCGTCCATCTCCGGTTTTCTGGCCTTCGCGACCAAGGAACGGGGTTTCGTGTTCGCGATGTCATCGGTCTTCATCCACATGAGTTTGTCCCTTGCGGTGGCCCTCGGTGTCGGATCAGCCGTTCTCGTTCCGGAACGAGGCCGATGATGGGCTCGGTTGTGTCGCCTTTTCTGCGTGCGCTGGCGTCACCACTGCCCAGCTACCTCATCTTCTTCGTCACCGCGCGGTGCAACTCGCGCTGCAGGACCTGCTTCTATTGGCAGAACCTGGAGAACCCGTGCGACGGTGAGTTGACCCTCGCAGAGATCGAGAAGATCTCACGACGTTGCGGTTTCATCGCCTATCTCACCATCTCCGGTGGCGAGCCGACCCTTCGCGACGATCTTCCCGGCATCGTCCGCGCCTTTCACGACAATGCCGGGCTCCAGGTTGTCAGCGTCCCGACCAACGGCAGCCGGCCTGAGACGACCGCGGCCATGGCTCGGGAGATCCTCAGGGACTGCCCACGTTCAGGGGTGCGCTTCGCCCTTTCCATGGACGGCATCGAAGGGGACCACGACGCCTTGCGAGGTGTGCCGGACAGTTTCTCAAAGGTCCTCGAAAGCTACCGGCTGCTGGCGCCCCTGCGCAACGAGCATCCACGTTTTTCGCTTGACATCGCCACCGTCATCTCAACGTTCAATCAAGAGAAGGTCGAGTCCGTATTCGACTGGGTTGCGGACAACCTGGAGGTTGACAACCACGTCCTGGTGCTCGCTCGGGGCAACCCTCGGGAAAAAGGTGCCGACCAGGTTCCGGTCGAACGCTACGAACAGGCGGCGAGACACGCGGAAGAGAAAGCCCGAGCTCGACGTCCGTCCGGCGGTGATCTCCGTCGAACCGGGCTGAGGGCGATCAAGCTCGCCATGCGGGAGATCATTGCAGAAACCGTCCGTGAAGACCGAATGGTGGTTCCTTGCGTCGCAGGTCGACGAATGGTCGTCCTGAGCGAAGTGGGCGACGTATACCCGTGCGAAATCCTCGACGAGCGCATGGGTAACGTGCGCGACGTGGACTACGATCTGGGCCGAATCGCCCGATCCCCCAAAGCCAAACAGATCACATCGGCCATCAAACGCGATCGATGCCACTGCACCTTCGAGTGCGCCATCCAGAACAGCATGGTCTACAGCCCCCTCGCCTACCCGCGCATCCTGCGGAAGATCCGATAGACTTCTGTCCTTGATGGACTTCAACGACGTCATCCGGCACCGCCGCAGCATCCGGGTCTTTCGCGATGATCCGGTCGATGAGGAAAAGCTCCGTCTCGTCTTCGAGGCGGGCAACAATGCACCGTCTGCGTGCAACGTCCAGGGATGGCGATTCCGACGACTCGACGACGAGGAAAAGACCCGCCTGGCGCGGTTGGGGACGGCGGACTTCATCGCCCGGGCTCCGTTTGCCTGCCTCGTGCTCTATCCCCGTTCTTCGGATGCCTACCACGACGAGATCCAATCGGCTTCGGCGTGCATCGAGAACATGCTGCTCAAGGCCACCGAGCTCGGTCTGGGTGGATGCTGGGTGTGCCACCTCCCGGCAGGATGGCGCGTTCGCATGGCGCTCTCGATTCCCTTCCACTATCGGATCATCGCCTGTGTCGTGCTCGGCTACCCGAAGCGGGAACCCCGCCAAGTGTCGCGCAAGACCGAGGTCGATGATCTCTTCGTGCTCGACCGCCCGCGACTGAGCCTGCGCGCCATCGCCAAGTTCCTCTATGTCCGACAACCCTTCCGGCCGGCCTTCATCGAACGGCGATTCACCAAGAGGTTCGACAACTAATGACCCGCGGCTCCTACGAGATGGGATTCACGCTCGACGAGGTGCGGGCCCACTGGGATCGCGTCGCGCCGATCTACGACGACGCCAACGACCACTGGCTCAACCCCCACGAGTGGCGCTTCATCGAGGGCATCAAGCATCTGGAACCGACCCAATCCGCTGAAATCCGCGTCCTCAGCCTGTGGTCTCGGACCGGAAACGCGATTCCGTTCATCCGGTCGGTGCTCCCGAACGCCGTCATCCACAACCACGAAGCCTCCACCGAGATGCTCGCCATCGCCCGCCTGAACCATCCCGACGAGCTCTTCGCCACCACCGATCTCGAGACCATCGACCTCGAGAATGGCTCGGTGGATATTGTCATGTCACCCGAGACCCTCGAACACACCCCCCACCCTTCGCGCCTCATCGCCGAGTTCCACCGCGTCCTCAGGCCCGGGGGACGGTTGATCCTCTCGCTGCCGCCACGGGTCGCCGACTTCCACCAGTGGGTCTATGAAACCCTGGTGGGCGGCCACGGCGACGGCCCCCGCAAGGGCATTCCTTCGTGGCACGTCAAAGCGTGGCTCGAGGATGCCGGGTTCGAGCTCGAGCGCCACAAGGCCATTCTTCTCTTCCCCATCGGGCCGGTGTGGTTCATCAAGCTCGGCGATCGTGTCGTCGAGCGGCTGCCCTTTCTCCGCGAGTTCGGAGTCATGCAGTTCTACATCTGCACCAAACCCAGCGCAACGAAAGTGATAGGCTCCAGAAAGTCGGAGGAGACACTTCAGTGAACGGCCCCGAAGACATTCAACGACTCTCGGTGGTCATCCCGGTCTTCAACGAGGAAGAGAACATCCCCCTCCTCTTCGAGGGTCTTGTGGACACCCTGAGCAAGCTCGAACTCACTTCCGAGATCATTTTCATCGATGACGGATCGACCGATCGCTCCCTCGAGGTCATGCGCGAGCTCGCCGAGCAGAATGCATCGGTACGCGTCGTGGTACTTCGACGCAATTTCGGCCAGACCGCCGCCCTCGACGCCGGCTTCAAACATGCCACCGGTGATGTCATCATCCCCATTGACGCCGATCTCCAGAACGATCCGGCCGATATTCCGAGACTGCTGGCCAAGCTCGCGGAGGGGTACGACGTGGTCAGCGGCTGGCGACGCCGGCGCCGCGACCCATGGTTGACCCGGATCCTTCCTTCGGCCATCGCAAATCGGCTCATCTCTGCCTTCACCCGCGTCAAGTTGCACGACTTCGGCTGCACCCTCACCGCCTACCGCCGCGACATCATCGCCGACGTCCACCTCTTCGGCGAGATGCACCGCTTCCTGCCGGTGTGGGCCGCATGGGCCGGCGGCCGGGTGGCCGAGATCGAGGTCGCCCACCACCCCCGCCGACACGGCACCAGCAACTACAGCCTGCTGCGCACCTACCGGGTCATTGTCGACCTCATCACGGTGCACTTCCTGGTGTCCTACATCTCCAAACCGGCCTACTTCTTCGGCAAGTTCGGACTGGCCGCCTTCCTACTCTCGATCACCGCCTTCGGCTGGACCGCTTTCGACATGCTCGCCCTGGGGATCAAAGTACACCGCAACCCGATTTTCCTCATCGGGATCTTCTTCGGGTTGATCGGAGTACAGGTCGTCTTCGCCGGTCTGCTTGCAGAGCTCAACGTTCGGACGCACTTCGCCGCCGAGGGCCATCCGCCGTATTTTGTCCGCGAACTGATCAACCTCCAACCGGAAGCTGAGAACGAATCACCAGAGGACTTTCGGAACTGATGCAACACCGTTCGCTCCATCACGATTCAGCCATCGAAGACCGTCAGGATTCACGGGCTCGGCTCCGGATCCACCCGGCAATTGTGATTCTCGCAGCAAGCGTCATCATCGGTTTCAGCGGGTGCGGTAACGAAACACCAGGCGCCGAGATCGACAACCCCGAACCGGGTGCCGCCCCGCAACTCTTCTTCATGGATTTTGTGCCGGCAACCGGGCTGGGGCTCTACCTGACCCCGGCAAGCTCCCATGCGGAGATGTCCGGCGGCGTGTTTCGATGGGATGGAGAGAGGGTCGAAATCGTAACTGACGATCTGGTCTTCCCCCACAACATCGAGCCCTTCGAGGAGGGATACATCCTCACCGACACCGATCTGGACGTCATTCACGTTGTGGGCCCCACCGGCAGTTCCTCCCGATCGTTCGGCGAGATGGTCTGGCTTGACGGCGAGCGGGATTCGTTGCTCAACACAAACTGGGCGCTGCCGTTGGACCGAACCGATACGGAGACGTTTCTCGACTCGGGTCCGCTGGGGAATCCCGCTGTGTTGATCTGCAAAGCCCGTACGGTCGGACAGGAAACGTGGATGCGGTGGTCCATCTGCGAGATTGAAAACGGGGTTCTGCGATCGCTGTGGGAGATGAAATCTCCAGGGCGAAAGGCCCACACCGGCCTGCTCCATGAAGACGTGTTCTACGGTGCTTCCAGTGCCAGCGAAACCCTGGTCGTCAAGGGCGCGGATCTCGAATTCGAGCTCCCAGTGGGCAACATCCGCTATATGGAAGTTTTCGACAACGAACTCTGGATGGCCGGTGATGGATTCGTCGGAGTCTTGGAGGACCTGCCGCCTGCGGCTGATGCGGAACCACGCATCTTCGTACGGGAAATCGGCCGCGCACAGGCGGTGCACGTGACCGGTGACCGGGTTTTCGTCACAGCGAACGGGTGGCTGCTGGTCTTCGACCACAACGGACGACAGCTCGAATCTCTGGGTTCGTCACCCCCCGAGAGCGGCGAGTCCTGGATCCACGATCGGCTCAGAGCGCTGGGGTACTTGGAGTAGCCGGCGCTTCTGACGCCAAGGAGGCCAAACGGGCATGGTGGGCGATTGACACGGGAACCAGACGCACCATCCGTGAGACGCGCGCTCCTTCGGGCATCGGCCGGGGTCGCCTTATTCGGCCTCCTCTTCGTGCTCTTTTCCTACCAGGCTTCGTGGCGGCCGCCGTGGCCGGCCTTGCCCGTCGCAGAGTCGGACCGGTCATCTTCTTTGCGGTCGCGAGCCTTCTCCTCTCCTCGGTCAACCTCCGCGATGTCGCGCGAATCGGGTCATCGAAGGCAGGACCACCAAAGGATGAATCCTCGTTCTCAATGGCCCTTTCCACGCTTTCTCGACTCCCGGCAGAACTCTCCGAACGACTGCGGTGGCTGCCAAACTACAAGGACACCCATCCCGAGAAGGAGATTGGCGAGTGGTTGCAGATTCGGTTCGGCCCCGAGGGTCGGATAGCCGGTCAGCACGCGGGACGCATCCCCTACTACTCGAGGCTCGAGTTCATCGATCCCATAGGATTCACCGACCGCGGCGTCAAGCGGATTCGCTGGGATGACACGACCGGAAGGCAGGGCTCCGGACGATGGCCGGACGTATGGGAGTATCTCTTTTCCTCGGGGCCGAACGGCGTTCTGGTCACCGCAAAGACCGGAGATATTGAAGCCTATCGTCCGTTTGTCGCGGCCGTCGAAACCCATGGCTACTGCCTGGGCAACGGCATCAGCGTTCGCGGCCGGCGCCTCGGGTTCCTGCTGTTTGTCCCGGCAGACCAGGACTGTCCCGACCTGTCGTGTACGGGCTCGGCATCGATGGCCGGCCGCACCTACCCTCTTTGCGACGACGATATCATCCGGTTGGGGGGGGACGGCTGATTGCTAGCCCGCACGCACGCCCTGCCATACTCGTCGCCACCATTGGACCCACTCTCGCCGCCAGATTGACGTCGTCTCTACGCCTGACGACCTGCGCTTTGGCTCTGATCGCCATCGCGGTGGTTTTCGCCACCTCCGGCGCCCGAATCGGCTATCCATTCGAGAACGAGTGGCTGGAGGGAGGAACGCTGCTTCATGTCAAGCAGATCCTCGATGGCCACGGGCTCTATGCCGAACCGTCCTATTCCTTCGTTGCCTATCCATACGGTCCGGTCTACTTCTACATTTCAGCGGCCCTGTCAGCGATCTTCGGGCTTGGATTCGTCCCTCTCAGGCTCGTTTCGTACGTCGCATCAGCCGGAACCGTCTTCCTCATTGGATTGATGGTCAGGAAGCGAACGGGACGGCTCGATGCAGCGATCATTGCCGCGGGATTGTATGCCGCCACCTACCGTCTCAGTGGCGAGTGGTTCGAGATCGCCAAGATCGACTCTCATTTTCTGTTCTTCTTCGTCGCCGCCGCGTGCCTGCTGGGCACCACAACCTCAACCCGGTCGCAGGTCGTCGCCGGTATCTTGCTCGCCCTGTCCTGCCTGACCAAGCAAACGCTGGCCGTGCTCGCGGCCCCACTCCTGTTCTGGGTCCTGATCAACGACTGGCGGCGCGGGTTGCGGGTTGGCGCCGTAGCGGCCTCAGTCTTCATCGGGTTCTCCATCCTGTTCATGGTCGCCAGCGACGGCTGGTTTTGGTACTACGTCGTGACCTTGCCGTCAAGACATGGGCTCTTCGATCGTCCGGATCTCTGGTTCTACTTCCGCTTCTGGTGGTTTGACATCGTTCGTCCATTGCCGATCGCTTCATTCCTCACACTCGTGTTTTCAATCAGAATACTCGCCAACCGCGAACGCAGACGCACAGATCTGTTCGCATTCAGTCTGCTCGTCGGCGCCCTTCTTGTCATATGATTCTGAGCGGATAGGGCCATACTCAGGGCTGTACCATTCGACCGAACTCATGTTCATCTTCACAAATCCCATTTCAGTATGGATATCATAGCTGCTTTTGATACACTCAAAAGATCCCGCCGGGGTTTCCATGGTCTCAATAGCATCAACTTTTCTATTGAAAATATCCAGTGAAATGGTAACCAGCTTCATTCCATTGCTGCGGACTATGGCGGTGACTTTGCCATCCTTAAGTTCAGTACCTGCTTTGCTATCCAGGGGCAGGTCCATATGTTCTGCATCCACCTCCACGTCCATGGACTCATAGGCGCTCATGGTGGAGGGATCCAGAAATTTACTGGAGCGGCTCAGGGACTACGCCGACGCCTATCACCGCCTCTTCGAGGCGCTCGACGGTCTGCTCGAGAAGCTGCGCGACATAGAGGCCGAGCGCGAGACGATGAAGGAAGACCTCGGAAGCGAGGCGCTCGGCATCGCTGCGGATACAGCCGCACGCAACCTCCGCAACAGCAT
>RCNG010000829.1_pt1 | contig 14766 bp, 9 predicted proteins | sample 2041371 | NCBI WGS metagenome assembly RCNG01 (sample SAMN09708227, study PRJNA481090) | Marine sediment metagenome, whole genome shotgun sequencing project. | biome: marine sediment; feature: ocean; material: sediment; isolation source: Sewage treatment plant 1 marine sediment (STP1) ... | reverse complement strand
AAAACTTTTTCCTGTATTTCCCTTTGATGAATCCGGATACTGCCGCCGCCGACTTCAAAGCCGGTGCTCTTTTCGTTAATCATGCGATCGGGTGGATAGTCGTCCTGCCGGCTGAGTCCGGCATGGCGAACGTTATAAAGCCGAGACATGTTGTGCAGACGCTCGCCGGCTGCCATCAGTTCATCAGCGGTATGCTTATGACCGGTGGCCAGGTTGTATAGGTTGACGTAATCGTCAGGCGTCAACATATGGGGGCCCATCCAATTGCTTGAAAAATGACATATACCCAGGGCTTCCAACACAGCATGCAGTTGCTGGAAGTAAACCACCAGTTCGGCTTTGCCCTCGTATGTTTCGGGGACCGAAGCTGTTTTCACCCCAAAGAGCTTCTGCGACAATTCCGGGCTGATATCCATGCGCTCGCTTAAAGGAGCACCGGTAGTGTGCCCACAGCCCCGCTCGGCTACTGTCACCCCAAGAGCCCAGCCCTTGAATGCTCTCAGTTCTTCTGCCAGTTCCTGGCCTTTGGTGATTACTGCGTACTGCTGCGATCCCCGGCCGATAATTTCGGAGGCACGCTTGCTGCCCTCGGCCAAAAGGGCGCCGAAACCCTCTTTGTAGGCCATTTTATGCAGCAAGGTATTGATTGAGGCAGTATCGCCCCATTTCAATTCCAATCCATCGGTATCTTTCGTGGTTAAAATATCACGTTGAAAGCACTCGAAAGCCCAGGAGAGAGCACCGGAGGCATTGTTGATATCCAGGCCCAACTGGGTACAGATTTGGCTGGCCTTTATCACTCCCCCTAAATTGTCTATGCCCAATTTAGTGCCGAAATCCCAGAGGTTCTGGCACTCAATTTTTTCACCGCGAGTACCAGCATAGGGGCCGTCCTTGATGACCAGATATTGACTGCAGAACATGGGACAGGCGAAACAACCAAAGGTTTTTTTTATATGATGTTGTTTGAAGTTGTCCGCGTTGAGATTTTCAGCCATGGTCAAATCCATCTGAGTGAATTGGAAATTACGCGTAGGCAGGGCCGCTTGCTGGTTCCATTTGATAAATGAGGCCGGAGTGCCATACTCGAGCAGCTTTTGAGTGGTTTTGGATGCCAGAATTTTTTGGTGTGCCTCCCAGCAGGCCGCCATAAAGCCTTCAGGATCAGCAACCTGAATCGTACCGGTACCGTTAACGGCAATCGCCTTCAGATTTTTGGCCCCCATCACGGCGCCCAATCCGCAGCGAGAAGCAGATCGGGAATGGCTGGCGATCACGCACGCCGCCCCCACTCGGTTTTCTCCGGCCGGACCGATACTGACCATCTCGCTTCGACCCAACTGCCGGGTTAACAGGTCTTCGGTTTCCCAGGTGGTGCGGCCCCACAGATGCGATGCGTCCTCGATGGTTACACGATCATCTGCAATTCTCAAAAAAACCGGTTTTTCAGCCTGCCCGGTGATGATGACATTATCATAACCAGCGTATTTGAGCTCTGCGCTAAAAAAACCGCCCGCGCTGGCTGATCCCAGACCACCGCTGAACATGTTCTTGGAGTTGACCACAACTCGACAGGCAGTAGGAGCCAGGGTACCGACCAAAGTACCGGCCCCGAAAGCCAGGACGCTCTCCGGCTCCAGAGCGTCGACTCCGGGCTGCATCTGGTTGAGTAGATAAAACAGATTGACACCGAGTCCGCCCAGAAAACGTTCTGCGTACTGCGCCGAAGGCTCGGTGGTGATCACTTGCCGGGTCAAATCGACCTTTAATATTTTACCGCCGAGTGAAAAGTGGTGTGTCATATCAAGCCTCCTTTCTCACGACCAGAGCTTGGGCCGGACACCATCTGACACATAGAGGTTCGCCTAACTGAATACATCGGTCACACGCCCGATGCCCGTCTGTGGCCGTTTGATGAATCCGGATGCTTACTTTACCCGTTACGTCGGTTTTGGAGATCTCTATACTTGATACCTGACGCCCAAATTCCTGTACATGATGATGGGAGCAAGCCAGCTCACAAATACGGCAGGCCCCGCAGTTCTTTGGAATAGTTAAGATGTCGATCATTATTTACAGTTCCCCTATGTTTAAACGGCGGCCACAACTCAACCACTGCGAGTCCGATCTCAGGTAACCCTGAAATGCTTTTCAGCTCTTACCTCTTCGGCACCTTCGGGCATGTGCAATCATCCGACCCCTGTCTTCACGTCTCTGTTTTATTTACGACATCCTGAAGTTTTCGGTTTATATCCGAGTTCAGGGGGGCAGGTTTATGCGTGGCCAGAATCTCCTCCACCTTTACCTTGGCCCGATCTTTCAATGTCGTGGCACCACCGGCAAACCAGTCTTGGTATAATTGCTGGTCGAGCAGATCCGGATAGTAGTCTTCCTTGAAGTGTTCGTAGGTGTGTTGAGTATCCAAAAATTTCCCGAAAACAGGATCGTCAATAGACCGGCTTCCCAACTCATGGATTACATCCAGTGCCAGTTGTTCAGGGCTGGTGTCAAGCCCTTTCATGTAGTTACGTACCCAGGCGATGAGTTCGTCACAAATAACGCTCTGAATAAACGATCCGGTGGTGGAAGCAGCCATATAACCCACATCGTGCATCAAACCACTACCTGCCAGCACTCCGGTCAAGAGATTCGTGGTCGCTTCTAGGGATGCCTGCTGATCGACAACTTTTGAAGATGTAGAACCACCAATGCCGAAGCATGGCATATCATAGTAATGGGCTAATTCTTCATTAAAGCCCCTGATTTCCGCACCGGTGTGATGTCCAACCATGGTTTTCATGTCAAAGGTTCCACCAGGACAACTGCAGCGGATAAAAGGTGCCCCCTGACGGGTGAGTTGCGCGAGTACCACTCCGGCCAGAGTGGACGCATTGTTACAAACCAGAAATCCTGCCTGGGTTACAGGTCCGGTCAGCCCGCGGGTACTGATACTGGGCCGGTAAACAAAAGGAATCCTCTTTTCCGATAGATACATCAACTTCTGTACGCTGTCGGCATTGTGTTTGAGAGGATGGCTTATATTGATATAGCAAGCAGCAAATGGCTTTCTTCTGAAGTTGTCCGGGCCACCGACACGAATTTCGGCCATTTCCACGTCCAGTATCGTATTTTCCATGCCGGTAGTGACATAAACGATCGGCTTGTTGGTGTTTTCCAACATGGCCTGCATCTGCAATACCTCCACCTTATGGGTGGGCACGTCCATGGGAATGAAACCAGACATGGCAAAATCATAGTTGGGCAGCGCATCCATGAGTATGGTAAATTCCTGGACGTCCTTTAAAGTGGCTTGGCGGTAGACATCATCACGGTGATCAATAATGCGCAAAAGGTCCGATCCCGGTCCAAAATAAGTTCGCCTACCACCCAAACGAATTGCCGGCTCACCGGTTTGATCGTAAAGTATGATCTGCTTTGGCGTCAGATTTAGGGCCCATTCAACACGCCAGGAAGGAATATGAACACGATTGCCGTCTATAACTTCGCAATCCCCTTTTTTAAATATTTCTACTGCTTGTTCATCCAGAATGCGAATACCCGTGCGCTCCAGGATCTCCAAAGTGGCCTCGTGTAAGGTCTGCAACTGGGAGTCGGAAAGCCGACGATAGATGGTCGAGTCAATGCTGGTTTTATTAACTTCAATCATGGATTATTCCCTCTCGTATTACTAAATTTTGGGTGTATAGGATTCTATTTTCCTGAATAAGGTTACTGGTGAATAATAGCACAACAGGCAATTGATGCTGTTGTCTTTCGGGTATTGCCGCAGAGCGTTATATACGCTAATAGTGACATTCGGCTTTCATTTTATCCCGCAAGCGATTTGTGGCCTCAACATCCAATTCATTATCCGGGCCGTCAAACACCACACCGTATTCGTCCCGAGCACGTTCCACAGAGACCAGTTGTTCGATAACATCCCAGCGAACTGCCTGGGGATCGCGTTCGTAGGGAGGCCCCCATCCGCCGCCGCCGGAGGTCGCGGTGATAATAGTGTCATCCTGGGCCACTTTCTTGGTGTCCTTGGAACCCATAGGCAATTTCTTGTTCTCAATGTCAGTGAGTTCAAAACGGGCAGGAGCTGCCTGTTTTCCGCCCAGCACACCCCATGGACAAATTTTATTGCGATCCGAGCTAATGGTAACAGTCGTCTCGGACTCTAAAAATGAGATTTCACGAAACATGCCCATGCCACCCCGGAATTTTCCGGGGCCCTCCGAGTTCTCCACCAGTCCATAGCTTTTAACGAACATTGGGTAGGTGGCCTCGATGACCTCCACTGGAGCGTTGCGTGTATTGGTCATATGAGAGTGAACCCCATCCATGCCGTCCTGACAATGCAGGGCCCCCTGACCGCCCCCGTATGTCTCTATATAGTTATAGGGCCGAGACGTACGTGAGTTATAACCGCCGATGGTTAGTAAGTTCTGGGTACCGTGATGCGCAGCCATTACTCGCTCTGGAATTGCCTCCAGGAGTGCACCCATGAGACAATCAACGATGCGATGGGAAGTGATGATGTTGGAGTGGGCCACGCAATGGGGATAAGTGGAGTTGACCAGAGAACCCTTGGGTGCCACAACATGGATGGGCCGGTTGGAACCGGCATTAGGCGGCACCCCTGGATCCACTACGCTTCGAATGACGTAATAAACACAGGCTTCGGTAGTATTCCTGCGACAATTAATGGGGCCCTGGACTTGAGGGGATGTGCCGGTGAAATCTACCGTAACCTCTTCACCCGCCACGGTCACCTGTACCTTGACATTGATCATATCGTCTGAGATGCTGTCGCCTTCAATATAGTCTTCAAAGCTGTAGGTGCCATCCTTGATGTTCAGGATTCCAGCCCGCATTCGCCTTTCAGAGTAATTCATTATCTCCTGCATATGTGAGAAAACATTTTCCTGACCGTTTTTCTTGAATAACTCGTTCAAACGCTGCTCGCCTACATTATTAGCAGCGTGTTGCGCCATGAGATCGCCCTTGAACTCTACCTTGGTGCGCACATTCTCTCGTAATATGGCCAGAATTTCTTCATCCAATTCGCGTTTTTTAAAAATTCGCACGGGTGGAATCTGTAAGCCGGTTTGAAAGATCTCGGTCACCCCGAATGGCATACTTCCCGGCGCATATCCGCCTACATCGGCGTAGTGGGCTTGATTGGCCACAATCGCCACCGGTGTGCCTTCGAAAAAAACCGGTGAAACCAGAGTCAAATCGTTCAAATGGCCAGGGCCTTCGGGATAGGGATTATTGTAGATGACACTGTCACCCGGGCGCAGGGTATCGATAGGAAATTCTTCCAAAACACGTCGCACAACCGCAGGCATGACTCCCAAATGCAGGGGGATTCCGACCTCGGACTGGGCCACCACCTCGCTACTTATCATATAGATGGCGCAGGAGCAGTCCCGGCGGTCTTTAATATTGGTGGAATAGGCGGTGCGCACCAGCGCTGCTGACATTTCATCCGCAATGGACATCAGTGCGTTGCGCATCACTTCCAAAGACACCGGATCGATATGAGTTTTCATCGCGTATTGCTCCTTATAGGGTTACCACCAGGTTCAGATAGTCGTCTACCCTGACGGTTTGGCCCGGGTTAATCAGAGTGGTGGAGTCGAACTGCTCTATAATGGCCGGTCCTTGCAGGGTATTGTTGGGTTTCAGTTTTGATCGGTCGTAAAGTGTCGTGGACCGGTACTGACCGTCGATATATACCCTGCGTTCACCTTTCAAAGCCGCTGTAGAATCGGTGTCTGCTCCCCGGCCCTTGTAAAACTCCGGTTTCGACACCTGCCCTATGGCTGCAAGACGCAGATAGACCAGTTCAATCTCCTCTTTGGGAAGGTCATATCCGTAGAGTTGTCTGTGGGACTGATTGAAGCCGCTTTTAAGCGTCTTGATCTGAGATGATCCTATTTGGCCGCCAGCCACAGGAATTTCTACTTCATAGCCCTGACCATAGTAACGGATGTCGGCACTTCGTTTGAAGATGATCTGTTCAGGGTCAATCTTTTCAGCCACCATCTTTTCCATGGCTGATTTTTCCAACTCGGAATAAATGTCGTTGAGCTCCCCTATATCCGCTTGAGAAATGGTTTTCAGATAGGTGCGGCTGTAATCATATCTGAAATCGGCTTTCAATAACCCGACGGCGGAATTAACCCCCGGACTTATGGGCACGATCATCTCGTGCATGCTCAGCTCATTGGCCAGAGCTGCCCCGTGCAGAGGGCCACCACCACCAAAGCAGAACAGTGAAAAACTCCGTGGGTCATGCCCGCGCTCCACGGACACGCGCCGGATGCCTCGGAGCATATTAGCGTTGACCACCCGTAAAATGCCTTCGGCAGCTTTTTCTATGCTGAATCCTAAGGGCACCGCAATTTTTGATATAGCCTCCCGGGCCTTATCCATGCTTAATTTCATCTCCCCGCCAACATAGAATTCGGGATTGATTCGGCACAGAACCAGGTTGGCGTCAGTCACCGTTGGTTCCTTGCCACCTTTACCGTAGCAGGCCGGGCCGGGATCGGCCCCAGCACTTTGCGGACCGACGCGCAACAGGCCTCCGGCGTCGATCCAGGCTATGCTGCCCCCGCCAGCACCGATCGTTTTGATATCAATCATGGGGACCTTTATAGCGTGCCCCCCAATTTCGCTTTCTTTCGTGGTAATATATTTACAGTCATTAATCAGGCAGATGTCACTGCTTGTACCGCCCATGTCCAGGGTGATCAGATTGTCGAAGCCCGCCAGCCGGGCAATTTCCTGACTACCGATAACTCCGCCAGCCGGCCCGGATAGGATGGTAGCCACACTCTTCTGGCTGATGGCGGCGGATGGCATAATTCCGCCATTGGACTGCATAACGTTCAAATCTACAGTGAGACCCGCTCCTTTGATCTTACCCTTCAGATCGGTTAGATATCGCTCGATTATCGGCATTACATATGCATTGATGGCGGTTGTGCTCATGCGCTCGTACTCACGGATCTCCGGCAGGATATCGGAGGAAAGACAAACGGTAGCCTCGGGATAGGAATCAGTAAAAAGGGCCTTGATGCGCAGCTCGTGGGCCGGGTTTGCATAGCTGTGAAGCAAGCAAACCGCAACGGTGTCGATGCGACTATCTTTCAGGTGTGTTATGATGTCACGGACGTTCTCCTCATCCAGTCGGGCTTTGATTTGTCCATTGAAAAGCATTCGCTCGGTGACTTCAAAGCGCAGATGACGCGGAATGAGAGGCTCGGGACGACGTTCGAAGTAATCATACAGACTTGGCCGATCCTGGCGTACGATGCTCAAAATATCCTTGAACCCTTTGGTCAATATCAAAGCGGTCTTAACCCCTTTGTACTCCAGCAAAGCATTGGTGGCCACTGTTGTGCCATGGATCAGCGAGGTGATATCTCCAGGCTCTACATGTTTCTGTTTGCTGATTTTTAAAAAGCCGTTAAACACCCCGATGGATGGATTATGGGGAGTTGAAGGGGTCTTAGTGATATTCAACTTACCGGATTGTTCATCAAAAAGAACAACATCGGTAAAGGTTCCCCCTGAATCTATTCCTAAACGATATCCCATCAGATACTCCTTGGTCTGATAGCTCCCCCCGATTGTTAGTACCGGCTACGTTATCTCACTGTCACTTTCCGGCTAAATAATCGACAAGTCTATGCACATGGTTAGTTGTTAGAATCGATGGTTTCTATTAACTGCACTTTTGAAAACCGGCATATGCCATCTGCCGTCCCTTTGAGATTGACCTTACCAAGTTCCTGGATCACAGTCTTTATGCAGAATTGCTGATTGTTTGCATTATTTTATGATGATATGTTTTTGGACTATCTTAGCCGGTTGAAGATTTTCGCCAACCGATCCAATAGTTTGTCGATATGCTTTTGGGCAATAATTAAGGGAGGGGTCAAACGTATGGAAGACACTCCAAATATATCCAGTAAAAAGCCCTGGGCAACCAGCTCCTCCTTGACAGCACCGGCCAGTTGTGCGGAGGATAATCCAGTCTCCGGGTCGACGATCTCGAAGCCAAGCAGCAATCCCCGCCCGCGGACATCGCCGATAAAACCACTGACGGAAGCCACCTGCTTCAATCCGCTCATGAGATAGGCCCCCATGCTGTCTGCGTTCAAAAGCAGGCCTTCGCTTTCAATCAACTCGATCGTAGTCAAGCCAGCCGCACAAGCCATGGGATTGCCGCCAGCGGTAGAAGAAAAATCATCGTATTCGAAAATCTCGGCCACACGCTCGGAAACAATGAAGGCCCCCAGCGGAAGGCCACCGCCTACTGCCTTGCCCACAGTCATGATCTCTGGATGGATCGGCTCGTGTTCAATGCCGAACATCTTACCGGTTCGACCCATGCCGGTCAGGGTTTCATCAGCTACAAAGGCAATGTCGTGATACCGGCAGATATTTGCCAGAACTCCGAAATAGCCAGGTGGAGGCACAATCACACCAGCGTCCCCCAGGATAGGTTCTGCGATCAGAGCGGCAACGTTACCGGAAGTACCATAGTCCAGAAAATCTTCAAGGTAGCGGGCACAAGCCAATTCACAGGTCGGAAAGGTGTGATTCAGACTGCACTGCCGGCAATGGGGTGCGGGCAGATGGTAAATGCCAGGCAGAAGTGGGCCGATCCCCTTTTTTGCCCGACTTAACCCGGTCAAGCTGACCGTACCCATGGTACGCCCCATAAAGCCCTTCTGCAAAGCCAGCAACTCGAACTTTTTCTTGAATTTGCGAACCGTTCGGATCGCACCCTCCACGGCCTCGCTGCCGCTGTTGCAAAAAAACATTTTGTTAAGGCCATCAGGAGCAATGTCAGCCAACTTTTCAGCCAATGCTGCAGCTGGTTCGGAATAGTAGATGTAGTGTGGGATATGGGGCATTCGCTCCATTTGCGCAAGAATTGCAGACTGCACCTGCTTAGTGAATCGATTGTTATACCCAAGCAGTGATATTCCGCCTCCGATGGTAAAATCCAGATAGGAGTTGCCGGCATCATCGAATACATGAACGCCTTTGCCCGAGACCAGTGAAATCTTGTTAACGACTGGCTTAAGTATATGACTGGAGTATCGTTTCTGGATGCTGGAAAAACTCATGAATATATCCTTTACCCGGCGGTCTGTAAACTATCAGTAGCATCAAGGATCTTGGATCTTCAGCCTCAAAGGCTAATCATTTCCAGTTGCACAAAAACTGCAGATGCACTCCTTGGTCTCCGGGTCAAAACAATGCAGTTTTATCATGTCCACTACCAATTCCACTTATGTTCAACCCTCAAACCATCAAGCATAAAATAAATCAGTCCGTGAATGGAATCCCCATTGAGAATAGCTCTTCCTTAATTTCTTCGTATAACTTGCAATAGGCATCGCCGGGCTTACCGGTTTCAGGATTAAAACAGTCCTGATAACGCATACCGGTTGGAGCCGAACCAATCCGATCTTCATATTTTTTCAACAATTGCAGTACGATTTCATTGGCCTGGGGGCGTTTAAGTTTGGTGGCTGCCAGACCCACCTCTGTGGTAAATTTGGCTTCCATGGGCGTGATGCCATCCACCTTCACCGCTTTAGCCGGGTGAGGCTGCATTACTCCCGGCGCACCGGAAACGGTCCAGGTTAAAACAATGGCGGCAGCCTCGTAAAAATACATTTTTGTCATGGGGCCGGCCTCGCAGTAGTTGGCCCAAAGCGTAGGGATAGGGATGTTGCGGCTGGCAGCCTGAATGGCCGTGGATACTCCCCACAAAACATCCCGCGTGCTTGAACAAATATGCTTGAAGTGAAATGGAAAGTTGTGGTGATAATCCCCCTGATGAACCAACTGGCCCATGAGCACATAGGCCGTGCATAATACCGCAAAACCCTCGGGACCACCACAATAGCCACCAAGCATGGGCCCAGACTCCGCCGCCACGTTGGCGCCCCAGCTTTTCAGATAGGCAACCTTGTTTAGGGTATCGTGACTAATCTTCATTTCAGCCAATGTCCCGCACAGCCAGGCATCGGTTTTGCGGCATCCGAACTGGGGTGCGCTGGCAGCGATGTTGGTGACCGCTACCGCCGGGGAAGGATGATGGTTGACGATTGCAAGATCAGGCCGCCCGGCACGGCGGATCGCTTCCATTGCGATTCGAAGTCCTCGTATGGAAGCGAAAAATTCCGTGGGTGCACCTGCCGTTACCTGAAGTCCTCGAATCGTGCTCAACCCTGGAACATTGAGTGAATCAACGGCCGGGATCGAGGCGTATCCCTCCACGATGTTGGTGGCGTATTCCTCTTTTGAGGAGACGATGCCTGATCCGATCAGGAACCAGGGACGTTTGGGGTCGTCCGGTTTACGCATCGAGTATATGCGGGTATCCTTACCAGCCCCCACCGTGCAGGTGCGAGGGCCCTCGGCGATGGCCTGTAATACTTCCTTTTTACTGAACTGCATCACGCGGTTAGTATCCGTACAATACACTCCCACCTGGTGCATGAATTCCACCGCTGCCTGATAGACTCGATCGGCCATGTTGTCATCGGCCGGAACAGGATTTTCCGGGTCATACTTGATACCGAACTCACGGACCACTTTCTGGATCAGGGGAATGAACCTCTTCATATCGAAATCATTTTCAGACATTATTGGTCCGTCCAGCGCCCTTTCGTATACATCTAAAAAATTACCCATTATGATTCCTTTTTGTGTATGTGTCGCAGAAGCCCATGATATGGGGACTGCAATATCAATGTAGGATGATTCAGACGAGGCCATCAATTCATTTGTCATGTAATTGCACTAGAATCAGAATAAACTTATTTTGTCTTTAGATAAAATTGATTATTTTTTGTATTATGCCGCTATTAATAACCTTGAACGTTTACAGAAACAGCGGCCCTGGACCGTTTGCGCATGGCATGGGGTGGTAACAGTTTTGTCATTAGCCCCACGGCCACGCTTACCTGGTTGATAACCATCGATGACAAACCCGTCATTTACGACAGTGCCTTTTAGTCGCCCGCAGCCCTGTCGTAAGGACCCCTACCGCTTAACGGGAGAAGATTTAGTCTATCAAACCCAATTCTACTATTTGATTTGGTACAAAAGTATGAGCCTTGAGATAAAATTTAAAAACATCTTCCACTATTGACATGGGTATAGCTCCTGCGATTTCTGTTTCACACAAAGAAACACCATACTGTTCCGCTAATTTCTGGATGAGTTCAAACACTAATGGTATAGGACTATCAATACATCGGTCTGTCATAGTACTTACCTGAACTTGACCTTTGCTTTCCAGAGGTACCCCGATAGCCATGACATTTCGCAGTCCACCAGATCTTTGACGAATGGTTTTGGCGATTTTTTTTGCAATTGACACATCAGTTGTTCTAAGGTTGAAGTTAAAACTGACTAAATAATCTCTGGCCCCAACAGTTGCAGCACCGGTTTTGGCATTAAACTCTCTCGGGCCCTCATCCGGCGGGTGTTCTTCGCTTTTTACCGCTTGAGGTAAATTTTCATATCCGCCCAACGCTATTTGGTGTATTTCGTACTCTGCCCCTTCAATTTTAGGCCTTTTATCAGCTTCTCCATAATACCAAACCGGAACATTTTGTTCTCCCACCCATTTTCCAAATTCATGAGCAGCGGCAACCGCTTCTGACATCGTTGTATCCCCTACGGGAATAAATGGCACTGCGTCCACAGCTCCCAAACGTGGGTGAACGCCATCATTGTCTCTCATATCGATTACCTCAAAGGCCTTCAAAACCATTTTTTTGCTGCCTTCTATGACAGACTCCGTGTCTCCAACTAAAGCAAACATTGAGTGATTATGGTCTGGGTCCAGTGAGTAATCTATTAATTTAACGCCATCGACCTGTTGAATTGCCTTAACAATTTCATTTACCCTCATTTTATCTCGGCCTTCACAAATAGCGGCTGACACTAACATTGCTTTCATAAAAAAATCTCCTTAAAATATATTTCGGGTTTAAAAAATATTTCCACGTAGGATTTGACTATATAGCTCATACATAGGCCCCCATAGAAACCACCTGACCTTTCATCGTAGTTCCATCAACTCGGCCTCTATCTTTTTGATCACCGCCTGATCCTTTATCGCGGGAAGATTGATCCGTACATTGGCAGCGCAACCGTTCAGCCCAGCGGTGACCAGGTACTGAGCGCACTGCAGGTCCGAAGCCGCGTTAAGGTTGAATTTTTCAGCCAATTGGTCGGCCAGGTTCGAGACTTCCTGACATTTTTGGGCATTGGCCAGGGGGACTTCGGCGCAGTGCAGCATGCCCTTCTGAATGGCCAGGCTCCGGGTCTGTTTCTGTTCCGTGGTTTCCTTAGGCATTTTAAAGGCCAAACTGACCACAGAAAACGCGTCAGAGTCGATCCGCCCGCCGTCAAATAACTCCCGGGACAGTTGTTCAGCGCGCTTGGCAATGCGCTCATAGTGCTCCGTAGGCATCAGTTCCGCTTTACCCATGGACAAACGGGCGACCATGCCATTCAGGCCCGCCGCCATGGCTCCGGCGACGCAAGAGGCTGTACCGCCTCCAGTTGAGTTGTCCGATGCATCAAGTACGCGCTCGAACGCTTCGACATTGCTTTTCATACACAGTGTCCCCATCGATTATCACGTATTGAGTTGCGTTTCAGGGATTAGGATGATTCAGTCGAGACCCTCAATTTATTTGTCGTGTGATAGTTCTATCATCAGAATAAGTCTTTTTTGTCTTTGGGTAAAATTGATTAATATTTGCATTTTATTGCTATTTGATAATCTTAAACATTTACAGAAACACAGGATTCAGTTAGAATAAACAACAAAAATCCAGATGGGCCATTAAAGTATCGTTTGTACAATTATTTCAACCCATCCACAGTATTAAGGATTTCAAGATCGTATCTGTCAAAGCACAGAGATATGATCACCTCCAAAACAACATGTGGGGAACCGGAACGGTTAAATATAGCCATGGTAAACAGCAAAGATATACGCAGAATATGGTTGGAAGTAAAAGATGAAGGCATTTCGAACAACCTCATGTTCATTAGTAAACATTTTTGGGATGTCAACCATGAAACAGCCCCCCACGTGCATCAAAATCACGAATTGATTTATGTGTTTGGAGGGCAAGGACATATATATTCTAATAATGTGACTTATACACTTTCCCAGGGGGATCTGCTGGTGGTTGAACCTGATGTTGTTCACCAAGGCCGCACGCATTCTGAAAATCCCTTCCAAATGATTACCATAGGGTATAATTTTTATGATTACCGGCTATACGCCGATCCGGTTCTGTATGGCTTGGACCAAGTTTTTCTGAATCTTTTCAAGAAGTACAAGATAAAAACCAATCGGCCGATCATACCAAATTGCCGCCAGATCAGTAAAACGCTCAAGGATTTGTTTGCAGAAGCCCTGGATAAGCAGCTCTGCTGGCAGGAAAAAATGCGGGCCTGCTTGATTCAACTTTTCATTTTTTTGGGGCGCAAGCTGAAAATCTATGTAGACAGCGACCACATAGACTCTGATAAAGTTGAATCAATCATTAGAACTAAAAAATATATTGCATCCAGTTTTCACAAACCACTCTGTCTTGAGGATATTGCCCGGGTGGCCTGCCTCAGCCAAAGTCATTTCTGTCGCATATTCAAAAAGGAAACCGGTTTTACTCCCGTTGAGTATCTCAACTCCGTGCGGCTGGAAAACGCCAAAACCTTGCTTCTATATTCAAATTTCACCTTGACGGAGATCGCGGACATGACAGGGTTCAGCGGCATCCATTATTTCAGTCGCATATTTAAAAAAAATGAAGGGCTATCACCCTCGAGGTATCGCCAGATGATAGAATTGAATAAAATAGAGAGCAGATGAATCGACAGTGCAGTAAGAGGAGCGGATTGACGCCTCCACGTCCCATCAGCCTGGGCAGTCACAAAGGCCGCGGATGATAAATGCCGGTAGCAATGGTTCCCGATGTGGCCAGCAACCCAGCCGTTTGAATGCCGGAGTGGGGTGTATCAATGTAATCGACCACAGCCTCGATCATGTTGATGATGGGTATTTGCAAATGTGACTGCATGCGATCCACAAAAGTGTGGGCCGTATTGCAGGGGATGACAATGAAATCAGCCCCACGGTTTTCCAGTTTTTTGGCACAGGTGAAAAGTGGGATGAGCGGATCCTTGCCACCCTGGAGCAAATGCGCCGTTCGGTCCGGTGTCTGGGGATGGTGCTCCACAACCATCTCCAAGTGATCCTGATCCCTGTCGGCAGGTGTATTGTTGATAATCTTCTCCATCAAATCCACTGTTGCAGATGGCCCCAGACCGCCAATAATTCCCACCTTGTACCGTTTTGTCATTTGTGCCGCTGTATGATGTCCAATGGCCCAGTCTGCATAAATTTGGTTCGAGCCGACGATACAGAGCGCTGCATTCTTCTTCAGCGATTCCAATACAACCGGAATTTCGGTGAACCCAGGTATGATCAGCTCTGCCCCCTTATCGGTGAGGTGCCGGCAGGTTTCATCCAGGTACTCGATCACTCTGCCGGTGACATGGCCCGCTTTCCCGAAACGCTCTCTCATAAAGGATTGCAGAGCATGGCACACTTCTTGGTATCCAAGATGGCGCTCTGAAAGCACGGAAAGGGAGTGGAAGAATGCGCGTTTTCGCTCTTGCGGTTCTTGCGGTGGT
>RCNG010000828.1_pt1 | contig 14770 bp, 9 predicted proteins | sample 2041371 | NCBI WGS metagenome assembly RCNG01 (sample SAMN09708227, study PRJNA481090) | Marine sediment metagenome, whole genome shotgun sequencing project. | biome: marine sediment; feature: ocean; material: sediment; isolation source: Sewage treatment plant 1 marine sediment (STP1) ... | reverse complement strand
CGGCGTGGACGGCGACCTGATCGGGGTCGACGCGGCCGGAGCGGGGAACGTGCTCCTGATGACCACCTCCGGGGATATCGTGGCGAACACCGTTGTGCAGTCCGGCAGCGGCAACATCAGTATCGAAGCGGCGAACGATGTGTTGTTGGCGGCAACCGGTGACCTGACGACCACCGGCGCGGGCACCATCGATGTGCTGGCGGGCAATGCCGTCACCATGGCCGACGGGACCGACGCGAAAACGGGCTCGGGCAATATCCGGGTCGAGGGGACTGCCGGCGATGTGAGGCTGGGTGGTCTGGCCACTGCGGGCGACGTGGCAGTGATTGCCGGCGGTGCGATCCTAGATAATGGGGACGCGTCTACCGATATCGCGGCGGCCAACGCGGTACTGAGTGCCGGAACAACCATTGGCACCACCACCGACAAGATCGATACCGAGGTCGCGGTCATTGCCGGCTCTGCCGGCGACGGGATCTTCGTTGAAGAACTGGCCGCGGGCGGTGATCTCGAAGTGGGCTCGGTGGCCTTTGCCGGGGTGGAGCGGGTGGCGATGGACGGCACCAGCACCACCGACGGCACCGAAAATGGCGTCGGCCTGACCACCACCAACAACGGGGCCATCGTCGTCTCCGCCGCGGGCGGGGCGCTGACCGTGAGTGAGGCCATCGCCGCGAACGGCACCGGCAACGTGATGCTGATGACCGTCGGGGGCAACCCGATGAACGTGAACGCCGACATCACCTCGGACACCGGCCACATCCATCTGGCCGGCGCTTCCGACGTGATACAGGATGCAGCGATCGGCACCGGCGGATCGGGCACCATTCTGGTCGATTCCGGCGGCAACCTGCTCATGACCGATGCCTCCACCGCCACTACGGCCGGCGGCGACATCTCCTATGAGTCCACCTCATTCGTCAGCCTGGGTTCCCTGAACGCCGGCTCCGGCGATGTACAGGTCACCGCGGTGCTGGGCATCAGCGACGCGGGCGACACGGCGACCGATATCATCGCCAACCAGGCGTACCTCGAAGTCACCGGGGGCGATGCCGGGAGCACCACCGATAAAATCGACTTGCAGGTGTCCACCCTGGCCGCCTCCACGTCCGGCGATATGTTCCTGGAAAACACCGGGGCGGTGGCCGTGGATACGGTCACCTCCATCGACGTGAATACCGTGGGCATGGACGGGGTGGCCACGGCGGTCAGCACCGGACCCTTCAGCGATCTGGCGGGCGCCAACATCGTGCTGGTGTCGAGCGGGACCATCACCGTGAACGGCGGCGGAGACACGGTCGGCGTGGACGCGGCCGGGACGGGCAACGTCCTGCTCATGACCAGCGACGGCGACATCGATCTCAACGCCATCGTTCAGTCCGCCGACGGCAACATCAGTGTGTTGGCCGACGACAATGTGACCCAGGCCGCGGATGGCGATATCCTGGTCACCACCGCGGGCAGTATCGATGTGGAAGCGGTCAACGGATCGATCACCATGACCAACGGCGCGGTTGCCTCCACCTCGGGCGGTACCATCCTTTATCGCGGCAACGGTGATGTGACGGTGGGTGGACTGAGCTCGCTGATGAATGACGTGCGGGTCGAGTCGGTCACCGGATCCATTCTGGACGCGGGCGACATCGATACGGATGTCCTGGCGATCAACGCACTGCTGCAAGCGGGCAGTTCGGTGGGATCAACCACTGACAAGATCGATACTGAACTCGCCACTGTCGCCGCGCAAGCGGTGGACGGCATCTTTGTGGAAGAGCTGGCCGCGGGCGGCGATCTTACGGTTGGTGCGGTAAACTTTGCCGGCGTCAACCGGGTCGACATGATGGGCGGCACCGCGGTAAGCGGCGCAGCATCCGACACCGGATTGGAAACAACCGGCAACGGATCGATCGTGGCGTCGGTGGCGAGCGGCGCCCTTACGGTGGATGAAGCCGTTGCTGCCGGCGGCTCAGGGAACGTCTTGCTGATCAACCGGGGTGCCGGTGATCTGACATTGAACGCTACCGTGTCCTCGACCACGGGGAGTATTCAGATCGATTCCGACAACAACATCCTGCAGAACGATGATATCTCAACTGGCGGCTCGGGTACGATTCGGGCTACGACCGGCAGTGCCATCACCATGGTGGACGGGGCATCCAGCACCACCGCAGGCGGGACCATCCTGTACAGTGGGGACGGGCTGGTTACTCTCGGCTCGCTCAACGCGGGCACCGGCACGGCGATTGTCGGCTCCAACACAGGCATCGTAGATGGCGGCGACACCGAAACAGATGTTATCGCATCCTCTGTATTGCTGGAAGTGGATGGAGATATCGGCAGCGCGGCGGACAAGCTGGAGACAGCCGTGTCCATCTTGGCCGCGTCGGCAACAGGCGACATCTTCATTCAGAACACCGGCGCGGTTGCGGTGGACACCGTGGCGGCGGCGACCTTCAATTCGGTGGGCATGGATGGTGCAGCGACCGCTAGTTCCTCGGTCGCCACCAGCGACCTGACCGGAAACGACATCGTGTTGGTTTCCGACAACACCATTACCGTCAATGACGGCGTAGATGGTGACATGGTCGGTGTGGATGCGTCTGGTGCGGGGAATGTCCTGCTGATGACCAGCGCCGGCAACGTCGATTTGAACGCGGGGGTGCAGAGTGGAACGGGTAACATCTCGGTCTCCGCGGCCGACAGTGTCCGGCAGTTGACGGCTGCGGCGGACATTGCCACCGTGGGCGGAACGATTGACGTGGCGGCTACGGCAGGATCCATCGACATGGATTCCGCGGCTTCGGCCTCGACCATGGGTGGCAACATTCGCTACGCGGCAAATACCGATGCGAATCTGGGTGAGTTGAATGCCGGCTCTGGCAATATTTCGGTGGTGGCTGCAACCGGCTCCATTCGGGATGCCGGCGACAACGCTGCCATGAACCTGATTGGGACGGAAGCTCGACTCCAGGCCGCAACTGGGGTCGGCGACATCGCTTCCGGCGAATACCTGGAAACGACGCTGGATACGGTCGCCGCCCAAACGGGCACCGGCGGTATCGCGCTCATGGAAACGGACGCGCTGATCATCGGCACCGTAAGTCCGATCACTGTTCAGCGGGTAGACATGGTTGCCACCACGGCGCCGGTTACCGACGCCGCGATGAGCGGGTTTACCGCAACTGCCGGCAACGTGGAAGCGATCACCCTCGGGGGTGACTTGACCGTGGACGACGTGATCAATTCCGGTTCCGGCAAAGTATATCTCAGCGCAGAAGGCGCCGGGGCGGACTTGGCGATCAACGCGGACGTCTCGTCGGCAGGTGGGAATGTCATCTTGCGCTCGGCCGATCACCTCAACCTGAACGACGATGTGACCGCGCTGATGGATATTGCCCTGTGGGCGGACACTGATTTCAACAACGTAGGTGACATTATCCAGAGCATGCGGGTCGTCGAAGCACAGCAGGGCGACATGTTTGTAGCCGGTGTCAGCCTGACCCAGTTGCCGGGTGATGGGGTGCTAAAGGCTCCCCAGGGCATCATCGTGATGACCGTCACCAACGACATCCGCTTGTCCAGTACCACGACGACGGCCCCGGGTTTCGGACTCCAGGCCAAGCATATCGTGATGGAAGCGAATAACATCTTCGTGAACACCACCGTATCCGCGGACGATGTATTCGTGATGAACGCGCGGGCGGGCGACATTATTCATGAGACCACCGGGTTAATCCTGGGCGGAACCATTGGCCTCGCCGCGACTGGCGACATCGGGCAGAACGGAAATCCGATCCAGGTGGCCAACTCCTCTCCGCCGGACACGACCTTCCTCGGCACCTTCGCCGACGGCAGCGAGTTTGTGGTTGCCACCGGAAATACCAGCGCAGGGTTGGTCATCCCGGACAACTTCTATCCGGACAACGGCCCTGAGTGGGCGGAGGCCATTCCGCGTCCGTTCAGTGATCCGGTACGGCCCGACCAGGAAGTCCTCGAAGAATTTCTGAACGACAAGATCGAAGCCGAGCAGATTCTCGACATTGTCGTGATCGGAGACCTGATCGGGGATACGCTGCTGGCCGGACAGAATGCAAACGTCACGGTCACAGGCAATGTCGACCTGGGCCAGATCAAGGTCACCGGTAATCTCAATGGCAACATCGCCGGAAACTTTATCGTGGACGTCCTTATGGTCGGCAGTCTGGATCTCTCGGTGGGCGGCTTTGGCATCGTCGATGAATTCATGGTGGATACCTTTGCCAACGCCACCTTCGGCGGCAGCCTGTCCGGCAACAACATGACCGTTGGCGGCCCGCTGAACCTCAATGTCGGCACGGATATGACGTACAACACTGTGACTCTGGGCAGCGCCACTGACACCATGACCATCGGTGGAAATGCAGCCATTGGCAGTCTGTCTGATGCGGGCAGCCTCAATCTGAGTGTGGGCGGCAGCTACGCAGGAACCAGCCTGAGTGTGGCGAACACGCTGAACGCGACCATCGGAAATAACGTCGATCTCAGTACCTTGAGCGTGGGCACGCTGAACATGACCGCGGGCGGGAACGGAACGATCGGCAGCTTCAGCGTGGCGCAGAATGCCAATGCGACGTTCGGCGGCAACCTCACTGGCGGCAGCATGGATATCGGTGGCACCACCGATCTGAAGGTCGGCGGGAACTGGGACTACGACACCGTCTCCTTCGGCGGTGATGCGAACGTGATGGTGGACGGGGATGCGACTGTGAACAGCCTGAACGCGTCTCAGAACCTGATCGCCATGGTCGGCGGGAACGCCACGGTTGCGGACATGTTGGTGGGCGGGAATTTTGACGGAATGATCGGCAGCGATTTCTCGGGCACCTCGCTTGGGGTCAGCGGCAATACGCTGTTGGATGTCGGCAACAACATGACCTACGACTCCTCGACGTTCGGCGGCAACCTGGAAGCGTTGATCGGCGGGGACTTCTCCGGCAACTCGCTGACGGTCGACGGCACAACGCTGTTGGATGTGGGAAACAATTTGAGCCACGAGACAGCCACCTTTGGTGGTGACGCCGACGTGACCGTGGGTGGCGACGCCACGGTGACCGACCTGATGGCGTCTCAGAACCTGATGGCGATGGTGGGCAACAACTTCATGGGATCCACCTTTGATGTCGGCAACGACGCGACCCTGGACGTGGGGAATGACTGGATGTACGACACGGTCAACGTCGGCGGCACGCTGGATGCGACCGTCGGTGGACAGACCAAGGTGACGGACTTCACTGCAAACACCATGATCCTGAACTCGGGTAGCGCACAGATCAACAACCTGACCACCGCTGGAGACTCCACTGCGGTGATCGGCGGCGACATGAGCCTCGACACGGCCAACATCGGTGGCGACGCCGACTGGACCACCGCCGGTAATCTCGACGTGGTACAGCTCCAGGTCAACGGTTCCCTGCTGGCATCGATTGACGACGCCCTGACCTTCGAGGAGCTGGTCGCCGGCAGCGTGGAGATCGGCGCCGGCTCGATCAACCTCGGGCGGCTGACCACGGGCGCTGCCTCGATTTCGGCGGGCGGAGCGATCAACAACAACGGCGCGTTCATCAATGCCTCCACCTTGAGCATGACCGCGGGTGGAAACATCGGCGGAAACAGCTCCATTCCCATGAACGTGGGCGTCATCCAGACGGTCTCTGGCGGCGGCAACGTCAACATCACCCAGTTGAAGCCCGGCGAAACGCCAATCGGGCTGCTGCGGGCGGGAGGCACCCTGCTGGTGAGTGTGCCGAACGGTGGACTGGTTGACAACAATGGGCCCGACTTGAACATCGCCTCCGGTGGTAACTCGGAATTCAACGCCCAGTTCCTCGGAACGGTCGCCGATGCCCTCGAAGTGGAGATCGGTGGCAGTCTGCTGATCGATGGCGCCGGTCTGACGGGTGAGGACACCGCGAACCAGGCGCGGGTATTCGTGAACGTGGTGGGCGACATCGTTGGTGACGCCCGACGGATCCAGTACATCGGTGACGTGGCCATCCCGGGCCTGATCTTCTTGAACGGCCAGCTTCTGCTGGGTGATCAGTTCCTCCTGCTGGAAGTGGCTCGGACTGAAGCGTTCGTGGTGGAGACACCCGAAATCAAGTCGCCGCAGGGCGTCTTTGGTGATCCCTACTTCATTCACCTCTACATGCAGATCAGCGAGGCGTGGAACCTGTTCCTGGACTTCATTCTGTTCGGTGAAGCGCAGGTCAATGCCGACCCCGAAATGCCGCCGGATGCCAAGCGCACCATCAAGATTGGTGGTACCGAGAAGCCGTACGCTCGGTAGGGTGAACATCGAACATTGAACGTTGAACGTTCAGCGTTGAATGTTCGACGTTCTAGGCGGTGCCCATTTTCCGCGCCGTTCCGTCGGCGTAGAACGGGACGTTTACCACGGCAGCCGGCAGGGGTTTTCCCCGGACGCTGATGTCCAGGGACTGGCCGGGCTCGCAGAAGGCAGCATCAATCTGCGCGAAGGCGACTGCTACGTCCAGGCTGGGGGCGAGGGAGCCGCTGGTGACCACGCCGACTTCCCGGCCATCGCGCAGCACGATATCGCCCTCACGGGCGGCGCGGCGGGATTCGAGGCGCAAGCCGCACAGGTAGCGGGGAACGCCGTTGTCGAGGTCGCGCTGGACGGCTTCGCGGCCGATAAAAACCTTTTCGGTGTCGATGAACATGCCGCGGGCTGCCGCGACCGGGGTTTGCTCCAGGGATAGTTCGTGGCCGTAAAGCGGGTAGCCGACTTCCAGGCGAAGAGTGTCGCGTGCGCCGAGCCCGGCCGGGCGGATCTTTCCAGGTCCAGTGAGCAGGTTCCACATGCGGGTGGTTTCTTCGATGGGAAAGTAGATTTCGTAGCCCCATTCGCCGGTATATCCGGTGCGGCTGAGGGTGCAGGGGATCTCGTCCAGCTCCGTATCGGTGAACCGGAAGTACTTCAGGTCGGGCAGGGCGTGGCCGAGGGCCGTCTCCATCAAGGCGCGGGAGGCGGGGCCCTGGACATCGAGCTTGGCTCGCCCGGGGGACAGGTCCGTGAATTGCGTCTCGGCCGACAGATGGGCCTGGATCCAGTCAAAATCGGCCTTGAGGGTCCCCGCGTTGACGACAATGAAGAAGTGATCCGAAGACCGTCGGAAGACGGTGAGGTCGTCAATGACACCTCCGGCGTCGTTCAGCAGGTAGCCATAGCGGCATTGCCCCTCGCGGATGGTCGCTACCCGCTGGGTGACCAGGCGTTCGAGGTCTGATTCAGCGGAGGGACCGCTTAGATTGAACTCTCCCATGTGGCAGGTGTCGAAGATAGAAGCCACGGACCGGGTGTGCAGATGCTCTGCGACGATGCCGTCGTACTGGATCGGCATATCCCATCCCGCGAAAGGCGCCATTCGGGCCTCGAGGGCTGTGTGAATCGGGTGAAGAGGGGTTTTCATGGCCCTATTATACGAGAATATCGGACTGAGAAAAGGCCGGGATTGAAAAGTTCCCTGCGGGGCGTTATGCTTTTCATAACGATTTGGAGTATCACTTGTGAATAAAGACATTAGTTCGATACTCAGTGGTTGGGAGTACGACGCAAATAGCATAAATGCCCGCTGGATCAAGGGGGCAGACGAATCGGCCAAAGTACAGCTCAGGGTCGACCTGGGCGTGCTGCAGATGGAGGCCAAGGGGCGCCCTGACGGGGAGAAGCCGTTTGGGTTTCCTTCGCTCCATGACTACTACATGGATAAGGAAGCCACCCTGTTCAACCAGGACAAGGAATTGGCCCTGGATGTTGATGGCTGTGGTGAGCTGCAGCAGGAGGCGATGCAGTACTACTATCGCTACCTGGCGTTTTACGCCCTCCGTCATCTCGAGGGTGTCATTGCGGACACCCAGCACAATCTGAATCTGTTTGAGCTCATCGCACGATGTGCGGACGACGACGATGTGGCGTGGCAGTTCCTTCAATACTTTCCGTACGTGCGGATGATGAATGCGAGGGCCCGTTGCGAAAGCGTGATGGAGACCAAGCAGTACGACGAAGCCATTCGTATTGCCACCGACGCGATTCAAGCCCTTGAAGAATTCTATGAAGAAAACGGTGACGCCGGTGAGGGGGAAAGCAGCGGCGAGATTGAGATTCTGGAAGATCTGCTGTATCGGGTTCGACGGGAGCGGCCGAAGACCAAGGAAGAGACGCTTCATGTCCTACTTTCTCGAGCTATCCATAAGGAGAACTACGAGCGAGCCGCCGAGCTGCGCGATGCGATCAAGCAGTTGACCGTGACCAGCGCAGGTCCTGCGTCGCCGGAATCGGATGGGGCCGGGTAACCCTCTCTTGCCGCGCCGGCTGGTATGCGCGGGACGAGCACTCATGGGATCCCAACTCGACAAGGTGCTGATTGCTCCCAACCGGCGCGATGTTTCCTGGTTTCATGGGTGGGCGAAGTTGTTTCGCCTCCCGAATCTCTTTACCGTGCCCGGAGACCAGTTGGCCGGTTACTGCCTGGCCGGTGGTTTGGTCGGCGGTCGTCCGTTGGGGCTCGCTTGTGCGGTCGGAGCAGGGCTGTGTCTCTATGCCGCCGGCTTGGCGATCAACGACCTGGCTGACATTCATGAAGATGCGTCGGATCGTCCCTGGCGCCCCCTGGCGAGCGGACTATTGGACCGCGTCAAGGTGGAGTGGGCTGCTGCCACCTTGCTTCTTGTTGCCCTGATTCTGGGCGCCCTGGACGGGATGATCATGCTTTCCCTGGTTGGGATGCTGGTCGCGGCCGTCCTCGCCTACAACGCGTGGTTCAAGCGAATCCCCGTACTGGGGGACCTGTTGATGGGGCTCTGTCGAGCCCTGAGTCTCTTGCTCGGAAGCGTTGCGGCCATCGAGCGTTTGCCGTTGCCGGAACTGGCGACGATAGGCGCGGCTGTCACCATGAGTTACATCGTGGCGATCGCCTTTGTGGCGCGCAATGAGACCCGCCCCGAGCGTTTAAAGTGGACCCGCTGGGTCCCGGTTCTGTTGTGCTTCGGTTGGACACTGGCACCCTTGACCAAACCGGAGATCTTCCGCGGAGAGACTCCGCTCTTCCTCGTCCCATTCTTGATTGTGGGCCTCATCGTGTTGACGGCATCGATCGGCATTGGCCGCTATCTTCGCCCCGAGGGCGGTGTCTCTGAGCGACGCAAATCAACCTTGAGGGTTTCCGCTCATGTGGGCTCCATGATTCGGGCACTGATCTTTGTACAGGCGATGTTGGTGCTGATCGCGGTGCCGGAGGGGCCCGGGGTTTGGATCGCGGTGGGTGTGGTGGCCCTATGGCTTCCTTCAACATGGCTGGGCCGCTCCATACCCTCCAGCTGACGTCATGGAACGAACGCTTGTACTTCACGTTGCCGGGCTCGGCTGGAACCTGGTGGAGCACGGCGGGATCGAGGTTGCCGGGCTGACCTTTCACCCGGCCGACAGCGTCTTTCCTGCCGTGACCTGCACGGCCCAGGCGAGTTTCCGAACGGCCTCACCTGCGGGTGCCCACGGCATGGTGGCCAATGGGCGTTACCTGCGGGAGCTGTGCAAGCCGATGTTCTGGGAGCAGTCCGCAAGACTGGTTGAGGGAGAGCGAATCTGGGCCGGAGCCCGTCGCCAGGGAAGGCGGGTGGGCATGTTGTTCTGGCAACAGAGCCTGGGGGAGGACCTGGATCTGGTGTTGTCTCCCCGGCCGGTTCACAAGCACAGCGGCGGGATGATCCAGGACTGCTACTCACAACCGGAACCCCTTTACGCCGATCTTTCCGCTCGCGTCGGTCGCCGATTCAACCTGATGAACTACTGGGGTCCGCTCACCTCCCGCAAATCCAGCGACTGGATTGCCGGCGCGCTTTGCGAAGTCATGTCTGATCAGGCCATTGCGCCCGACATCCTGTTTGGGTATTTGCCGCACTTGGACTACGACTTGCAGAAGTATGGGCCGGGGAGCCCGCAGGTCGCGAAGGCGGTACAGGTGATGAACGAACTGCTGGCGACGTTGCTCCGGTATGCGACACAGAACGGATACAAGATCGTGGTCGCGGGAGACTACGCGATCGGTCCGGTAACGGGTGACCCCATCTATCCAAACCGTGTTTTGCGCGAAGCGGGACTGTTCAGGATGCGTTCCATCCAGGGCCGTGCCTATCCGGACTTCTTTTCCGCTGAGGCATTCGCGATGGTCGACCACGAGATCGGACATGTGTTTGTGCGCGACGCATCCAGGCTCTCCGAGGTGCGTGATGTGTTGGAGCGGATCGATGGGATCGATGAGGTGCTGGATCGAGAGGGGCAGGCTGAGCGAGGCGTTGCCCATTCGAGCGGCGGTGAGTTCCTGGTGGTAGCGGAGCCTGGCCGGTGGTTTGCGTACCCCTGGTGGACAGAGCGCCGAGAAGCGCCCGATTTCGCCACCCATGTTGATATTCACAACAAGCCGGGTTTCGATCCGTGTGAGTTGTTCTTTGGATGGCCGCCCGGTTCGGTCAGTCTCGATGCGTCACGGGTTCGCGGTTCGCACGGGCGGGATGGCCAAGACCGACGCGTCGCCTGGGCATCGACGCTGCAACTTCCCAGCCAGCCCTCGACATTTATCGAGTTGGCGGCGGCGGTGGGTGATAGCTTTACCCGTCCGAGCTAGACGCCTCGGCGACGGGAGGCGGAGCCCCAGCGCCAATCTGTAGCTTCATGGGGAGCAGGCCCACCGTCATCCAGGAGCCGGTGTTTTCGCCTTCTTCTTGTCGGGTGAGCAGAAAGACATACGCAACAAGGAGATTGTCCTGGGTCTGTACCAGCACCGGCTGTTGCGCGTGATTTCCAGAAATACGGGTGACGTCGAGTTTTGCCGTTTTGAAGCCAACCAGATGGTGAAATGCCGGTCGGTTGAACAATGCCGTGAGTTGGTCAAGATCTTTGAGGGTATCGCGCTGGTCCGGCGAGAGAAAGGCATACACCAATTCGATGCCGGCGCCGGGATGCGGTTGATCCACCTGGCTGAGGGCCGCGAGTTGAAAGCGAACCACGTCGGCGGGCGAGTGCTCTGGCGAGGGCTGAACTTTGTGCAGTTTGTCTGCTTCTCGCGAAAGCTGGAATGCATCATAGCTTCGGAATGCGTACCTCGCGGCGATCGCGGCGCCGATCACCAGGACGACTGCCAGCAACACGCCGGCCAACGTCCGTTTGAATGATTGTTGCACTCCTGGTCTACCCTCCTGACTCGATCGACTTGTCGAACAGGTTACCACACCCTGTGGCCCTCTTCATGAAAAAAGGCCACCTGCTCTCAGGAAAGAGCAGGTGGCCCTGTTTGCGATATTTCTCAGAGGGATTTATTCGGCCGCGCCGAACTTGCCCTTGATATTTGCTGTGTAGAAGGAGCCCTTGGAGTCGGCGCTCATGAAGTCGTCATAGACCTTCTGCGACACGCCGGTGTACTGGTAGCTCTTGCCACCGTTAAGGACGATGTCGAGGGTTTCGCTGGCGGCGTCATATTTCGCGCCCTTGACCAGGGACGACTCGATGGCTTCGAAGCCTTCGGGGACGGCCTCGGCGGCTTCCGCGACTTTTTCGGCAGTTTCTTCAACTGCCGCCGCTACTTCTTCCGGAAGACCGCTGCCCGCGTCTTTTTCCGCAGGCTGCGAGCATGAAATGGTGAATACAGCCACCGCGGTCGTGGCCAGTCCGATTGTCAGATTTTGAATGCGCATGTTGATGCTCCTTTTCCTTTGCCTTGTTTCTTCGTCAGTTCCCCCCGCTTCATAAAAAGCGTAGTCTCCGGGCGGGGAAAGTCACGTTCCAAACGGAGTTTTATCTTTGGCGTCCGGACCGTCTACGGCAGACTAGGGCCGATGCCTGAATTGAAAGAGACGCACGATCTATTGGCCGCCCTGGAGCGGCATTTCGGGTTTTCCGGGTTCAGGGAAGGCCAACAGGCTGCCATTCAGCAGGTGCTGGACGGCAACGATGTGGTGGTCATTATGCCCACCGGATCCGGAAAGTCGCTCTGCTACCAGCTCCCCGGCCTCATGATGAACGGGGTGACCCTGGTGATCTCCCCGCTGATCGCGCTGATGAAGGATCAGGTCGACGCCTTGGAGGCCCGTGGCCTGCCCGCCACATTCGTCAATTCGTCGCTCGGCATGGACGAAATGGGTGCGCGCATTGCAGGGCTGCGCCAAGGCAAATTCAAGCTGATGTACGTGGCACCCGAGCGGTTTCGCAGCCAACGGTTCCTGGAGGCACTGGCCCAAGTCGATGTGTCGCTGGTGGCGGTCGATGAGGCCCATTGCATCAGCCAGTGGGGGCACGATTTCCGGCCGGACTACCTGCGGCTACGCCAAGTGGTGGAGACCCTGCCCCAAGCCCGCATCATGGCCCTCACCGCCACCGCAACCCCGGAGGTGCGCGCCGACGCGATCAAGCAGCTCGGGCTGGGTGAGGCGCAGCGCGAAAAACCGTCGGTCCTGGTGTTCGGATTTGAGCGGCCCAATCTTCACCTGGCCGTGACCCGCGCGTCGTCGCATGCCGCGAAGTTGCAGCGGCTGCGCGCGGTTCTCGCCGACTATCCGACCGGACTCGTTTACTGTTCCACCCGCAAACAAACGGAGCGAGTGCACAAGATGCTGTCCCAAGCCGGGACGCCGTGCCGCATCTATCACGGCGGACTGGACGACAACGAGCGGCATGACGTGCAGGATGCGTTCATGTCCGGCAAAGTTCCCGTGGTGGTTGCCACCAATGCATTCGGGATGGGTGTGGACCGTGCGGATTTGCGCTGCGTGATTCATTGGGACATCCCCGGGAGCGTGGAGGCCTACTATCAGGAGATCGGTCGGGCCGGACGCGATGGGAAACCCTCCCGGTGTGAACTGTTGTTCAACTACGCCGATGTGCACACTCAACGGTTCTTCATCGACGGCGCCAACCCCACGCGAGCCGATGTCCAGTCGATCTGGAAAACGGTACGCAGCGCCTGCCGGTTCGGTCCGGTCACTCGCTCCGGTCAGGAGTGGGCGGATGCGGTGGGCACCGTGCGCAACGAAATGACCATCCGCAGCGTGATGGCGATCCTCGAGCGCGCCGGAATGATTCATCGTAAGATCGATCACGGTTCGCGCAGCTACACCACCGATGTGGTCGAAGGCGCGGGACTGAACGAGCTGGAGGATCAGCTGGCGGTGTTGGACGAGAAGCGTCGCCGTGATGAGGCAAAGCTCAAGGCGATGCTGGCTTACGTGGACGCACACGACTGCCGGCACGCGCATATCCTCCGCTACTTTGGAGAGCTGGATGCGGCCGCCACGTGCGAAGCGTGTGACCGGTGCAAAGCGGATAACGCCGGCGAGGCGCGCGAGCTGACCGACGCCGAGTGGGAAGTGATTCAGAAAGTCCTGAGCTGCGCCGCGCGGTTGAGAGGTCGATTCGGCGTCGCGCGACTTGCGCAGGTGCTGATAGGATCGAAGGCCAAACCGGTGTTGGAGCGCGGACTGGACCAGCTCTCGACCTATGGCCTGTTGCAGGGGCACGGCGAGTCCTACGTTCGCTCGGTGATCGATGCGTTGGTGCAGGACGGTTCCCTGGGGATTCCGCCCGGGGAATACCCGGTGGTGGAGCTGACCCAGCGCGGGCGCGAGGTGATGTGGAAACGGATTCAGCCGAGGGTCACCTTGCCCGAGAAATCGGTGTCCGCCGCCAAGACCGGCAAAGCCGCCCTCGACGGACGGGTAGACGCAGAGCTGCTCAGCACGCTCAAGAAATGGCGGAGCCGTACTGCCGGTGAGCGATGCGTGCCCGCCTACCTGGTGATGAACAACCGGACCCTGGACGCGATCGCCATCGTGCAGCCCGCCTCCCTGGCCGAGTTGGAAGCGGTGCGGGGAATGGGGCCGGTCAGCGTCGAAAAATACGGCGACGAAATCCTCCAGATCCTGGATCGGCACCGCGGGAGTTGACAAGAGACCTCTTTAAAGACTAGAATAAAGACCATGAAGATAGTCTCAATTTCGGAGCTGAAATCACGGGCCAGTGCCGTGATACGGGATGCGGAGCAGGGCGAGGAATATACCATCGCGCGGCGGAATAAGCCCGTTGTTCGCTTGGTGGCCATCTCTTCCCCCCAGAACCGGACTGAGCTTGGCTTCGACCCCTCGGTAGGCATTGACGGCGACATTGCGGAACCCCTGCTGAGTTCCGCCGAATGGGGAGACCTTTTCCCGGAATGAATCTCCTTCTGGATACATGCGCCATCCTCTGGTTGGCGAGTGCACCGGAGAAACTCAGTGACGAAACACAGCGCCGGGTTTCCACCAGCACGAACCAGATCTTCGTGTCCGCGATTTCTGCGGGCGAGCTTGCCTGCCTGGCCGCCCGCCAGCGAGTGAGTTTGCCCACACACTGGAAACCATGGTTTCACCAAGCGGTGAGGACGAACGGATGGAGTGTCCTCCCCATCGAGCTGGAGACCGTAGAGGAGGCGTACAGCCTGCCGGAGGACTTTCATCCGGATCCGGCCGACCGGATTATCGTGGCCACCGCTCGCCTTCACCGCCTGACAGTCGTGACCGGCGATCGCCGGATCCTCGACTATCCCCATGTTGAATCGATCGCCTGAGCCGCCTCCTCCCCGTGGGGCGCAAGGTAGCTCCGTAGGGCATTCCCGTGAAACACGTTTCACGGCTGCAACGCTGGACGTCTCGGCATTAACCATGCAACGCTGGCACCGCCACGACCAAC
>RCNG010000827.1_pt1 | contig 14786 bp, 14 predicted proteins | sample 2041371 | NCBI WGS metagenome assembly RCNG01 (sample SAMN09708227, study PRJNA481090) | Marine sediment metagenome, whole genome shotgun sequencing project. | biome: marine sediment; feature: ocean; material: sediment; isolation source: Sewage treatment plant 1 marine sediment (STP1) ... | reverse complement strand
GTTCAGGTCAACAAGACGAGCTACACGGTTACTTCTCCGAATAAGGTTCTGGACTTCAACGATGGCCCCCCGGCCAACGCGTTGTCTTTTGACGTAGCGACGGGTCCAGCGCCGGCGCCGGGTCGTGGTCGTCACGCTTCACGGCAAGCTGGCCGTAATGCTGCAAAGGCACGCACCGGGGCTCCTTTCATTCATGATTCGAAAGCTCGGAGTTCGAGGTCGGAGCGAACCTGGACGCTAGGATCCGATCGGGCCCGCGGTCTACCTTGCCGGTGACCGGCTTCGCCGATAACATGACGTCGCGCTCGACGCGCGCGGAGGAATAAAGATGAGATCGATGCTGCTCGTGACGTGTTTGACTCTCCTGATGGTCGCATCAGTATTTGCCCAAGTTTCGGAGCCAAACTCATCTTGGGCCGAAGGGCCAGAGGGTTTTTTGCTCACCGATGACGAGCGGTCCAGGTTTGAAGCCCTCCAGACCGATGGAGAGATGGAAGAGTTCATTGGCCTCTTCTGGGCCCGCCGCGATCCCGATCTGGGCACATTTGAGAATGAACGCGAGATCGATTTCACAGCGAGAGTCGAAGCTGCCGACATGCAGTTCGGAGAACCAGAGCGGCGGGGAGCTTTATCGGACAGGGGGCAGGTTTTGATACTGCTCGGTCTACCCTCGAGCAGGTACTCGGCGCCGATCGCCAGTTATCTGGCGGATCTGTATGGCGAGAGACCGCCAGATCCTCCTTCAGGACTCGATACCCAGGTTCAGATGCGAGGTATTCAGTTCGATGGGCTCAAGGGAGTGGCCGATGTCTGGGAGTACACGGGCGAACAGATTGCCGGTGTTGCCGAAATCGACAAACTCCCCAAGAGTGTGACTTTTGCCTTCTTCGACACCCAGGGAACCGGGTCCTACGAGCTGGCGAAGAACATCCGCAAGGCGAAAACCGCTCTCGATGTGATGGAGGCGATACCACCGGCCCTGGTGGCCAGCCCGGATCTTCTCGAACTCCCGAGTCGGCCCCTGATCCAGGGTGAGGCGGTCGCGACCGCAGCACAGCTCGAATGGCTGGCGGCCGATTCGGCGCCGTGGCCGGAAGGCGCTCAAGCCGCGCTGATGCCGGGCGTCGCGCTCGAGGACTTTTTTCCAGCTTGGTTGTTTCTGGGCATGCCGACCGAGGCGCCGGCCGCCGATCTCATGGTCGGGCGATTGACTGGTGACGGGGGTGTCGTCGAAGGGACTTTCCAGATCGCTGCGGCTGGAATTGAGACCAAGATCGGAAGGGTGTACGAGCTCATGGTACCGGCCGCGGCGGGGAGATCGAAGCTCGAAGTCGCGCTGGTGGCGTCCGGTCACCCGATCGCCGTCACCAGCCTGACGGTGGATGTTGACGACGTGGTGCCCGAAACGACATACATCTCGCCCTTCTTTGTGGGTGGTGATGTCATTCAGGAGGGTGAGTACATCGCCGGTACGCCGTTCGAGTTTGGTGGGTACCATCTCATCCTGCGTCCCGAAGGGGTCTATCAGTTCGACGAGAACATCGAGTACTTCAGCCTTGTCGTTTATCCGGGCCTCAATGAAGTCGGTGAGCCCGACGCAAAAATCCGAATTCGCCTGAAGCGCGACGGGACCCAGCTCTCCAGCGCACGGCTCAAACCTGCCGTGCTTTCGAAGGTGGCGCCCAATGTCTACATGTTCGGCTCTTCGTTGCCGCTCAGTTTTCTCAAGGAAGGCGGTGACTACGAGCTCGGCCTCACGCTCAAGGATGGCATCACCGGCGTCGAGAGGAAGACGGAGTACGTTTTTCACTTGCCGGAGAAGTGATTCACGACGTGAAACAACGCCTGTGATGGGCCGTACCTCCAAGAGGGTGCAATAGAAACCTGATAGCGTTGGGCTGCGTATGTGGCCTTGCTCTGGTGTATTCGGTCCGGATGGAGGCGTTGATAGGTTGAAGAGACAGCTCGGTATTGTGGTGTGTGCCGTGGTCGCAGCAGGCTGCTTCGCTATGGGGGCTTGGGCGATTGATATCGACCAGGACGCCGATGCGATGGATAGCCCCCAGCCGATGCCGGTCGAGAGTCCAGTGCCTGCAGGCGCTGGAGAGATCAACGTTACCGCGGTCACGACCAACATGGTGGCGATAGGGGAGAACGGCGACGCTGTGCTCGACCTGCTCCCGGAGGAGATCGAGATCTACGAGGATGGACAGCTGACTCAGCTGCTCGAGCTGGTGCCCGGCCTGGGACCCTCCGAAGACGTACAGCCGGCGGGACCGGTGACGGATCAGGAGGAGGAGGAGGTCGAGGCGCCTGAGGTCCTGTCGAGACCGTGGCGGGTCGTGGTCTACGTGAGCACCGAGCTTGCCGGCAGGTTTGTATTGCCTGCCCTGTGTCGGAGCACGGCCGCACAGGCCCCCCGGCTGGTTGAGCTGGGACCGGTCGACATCGTTTTGGCCGACCCGACTCCGCAGTTCGTAGCCCGTGCCGGGGACGACCCGGACATGCTCAAAGCAGCTCTGGAGCAGCTCGCATCCGAAGCCTCCGGGATGACGTCGGTTGAGAAGATCCGCAAGTCTTTCCTGCAGGATTTCAGGCCAGGGGTCGGGTTCAATCAGAGTTACACCATTACCCAGTCGAGCCCGGCGACCTTTGCCGCCAGGGCGCGTGCCTCAGTCCAGCGGGAGCGCACGATCATCCGCCAGGAGCTCGATCGCATCGTGATGTGGATGCAGTCCCAGCCTCCAACAACGAAAGGCCTGATGGTCTGGCTGACCGGCGGTTTCGACCTCAATCCGAGCGACTATTACATTCCCCTTGTCCAGCAGATCGACCCTTTCCTGGCACGCACGTTGCGCTCCGACCACCAGACGGCCGGCCTGCAGGATGAGGTCGTCGAAATTGTCGAGACGGCGCTTGCGTTCGGCTGGACAATATTACCCATCAACTCGTCGCGCGTGAGCTTCGCTCATGGTGCGGAGTATGAGGGTACGGGCAAGGTGCAGCATCTCGCCGGGGTCGGCGCCAACAGCATCTCTGCGCAGGGGGGGGAATTTCGGCAGGTAGCTCCGAATTACCCCCTGCAGATCGTCGCCAAAGGGACCGGGGGAGAGTTCGTCGTTAGTGAAGACCACCTCGAAAAGGCTCTGGACAATGCCCGGTCGGCCTACCAATTGACCTATCAGACGGGACGCCCGGCTGACGGCGAGCTTCACCGGCTGGAGATCCGCTGCACGCGTCCCGGAGTGCGACTCCGCGGCCGTCACTACGCGGCTTCCGGCAGCCTTCGCGCAGTGGCCGTGACCAGGGGGCGCCGATACCTGGCTGGGGAGGAAGTCGATGGCGGTCTCGACCTGTCCGTAGCGCTTCGCAACATCACCAGAAGCAAAGGCGGCGAGGGGACCGGCGACCTGCGGGTGACCGCTGACCTCACCGGGCTGCGCGAGGTGCTGAGCCCTGTGGGCCTCGGTCAAATGCGGGTGACCATCGTTGTCGAGGTCGAGGACGGTCTCCCGTTCGTTCACCACCAGGAGCTGGATCTCGATTGGGACCAGGTCAAGACGTTCTGGACGTTCGGTGCGCCACTCAAATGGCCGAAAGATGCATCGAGGCTCGCCGTCGTCGTCGAAGAAATCGTATCCTCGACGTGGGCGGTCACCGCCGTGGACCTCGACTGATCCGCTCCTGCCCACCGGAGATCGAATCGCGCTATCATTCGCGTGATGAGCCGAGACAATGGTGGTCGTGATGACCGTGTTGATCGTGATGGAGGGACCGGCGACCTCGAGGCCGGGATTGGCGCGGACGCCGAAGAGGAGGCCGATATCCTCATGGAGGAGGCCTTCCCCTCGTCCCCCAATGAAGTCCGGGATCTCAGCGGGGGCCGTATTTTTGCCGTCATTCCGGACGGGGCCATTGCAGCCGACCCCGAGTACTTCGCGTCGTTCATGGAGCAGGTCTTCGAGGCGGGCGACGACGTCGAGACACTGATGGAGGGTCTGATCACGAACGGGAGCGACGACGGGCGATCTGGGAGAGCGCTCGAGGTCATCGTGCCCCCTCACCTTTTGAGCGACAGCGGAAGTTGTGCGGTCGCCTTCCTCGACCGGGTGTTCGAAGCATTCGAAGAGATCGATCTTGTATTGGCGGACATGCAGGCGTCGAGGCGTCCGCTGCCGAAGATTCGCGTCGATGTCAGCTCTGTCATTGTTCCCGATGAGGCGATCGGAGACCCGATTCGGCTGATGAAGGTTGTCGATCGTATGCAGGGAGAGGCGGACAAGCTGGACCTGATCTTCAGGCAGGCGAAGCACGATCTCAAGCGCCTGTCCCGATTTCGTATCAGCAAGAGAGCGCCTGGGGCCATCATCGGCGACATGAGGGCCGAAGGAGAGCTCCTCACCCTGCAATACCTGGTTGGATTCCTGCACTCGATTTACCTCGCTGCGGACAGCTTCGAGGCTCTTGGAATTCCGCGGCCGCATATTCGAGACTACCTGGAGTTTCTCTACCGTATGGAGGATTGGGACACCATGGCCCAGTTGGTCCGCAGACTCGAAGAGGCAGTTCGCAGGTACTTGAACCTCAGGGGGACTGATGAGTCGTCGTGAACCGATAGTGCCTCATGACGCTGATGTGTGGCGTGGAAGGGCGGCGTGCTTGGCGGTCGGTTCAGAGCTGCTGTGTAACCACAAGCTCGACAGAAACTCGCTCGAGATCACTGCCGCGCTCGGGGAGCACGGGTATGAGGTCGTCGAAAAGCGAGTGGTCGGCGATGATGTTGGTGCGGTTTCGCTGGCAGTGTCGGACCTCCTGAGCCGGTATGAGGTCGTCGTCGTGACCGGGGGACTCGGACCGACCGCGGATGATGTGACCAGGGAAGCGGTGGCCCTGGCGCTCGGGAGGAAGATTGCCCCGGACGAGGATGTCGAGCGGTGGCTTCGTGATCGCTACCACCAGGCCGGGAGAGAAATGCCCGAGCTCTGTCGGGCAATGGGTCGGGTTGTGGAAGGATCACGGGTTCTGCTCAATAAACGCGGCGCAGCCCCCGGTATCCTCGTTCACGAAGGTGAACGCATCCTTGCAGTTTTTCCCGGCGTACCGTGGGAGATGCGGGACATGCTGAGCGAGTCCCTCGTTCCGGAGCTCGAGCGTCGCGCCGTGGGGAGATGCCGCGGGTCGCGGACATTGCTCCTTGGGGGTGTTCTCGAGTCGGAGGCGGAGGGCCGGATTCGTCACCTCTACGACAGGTTCGGGCGACACAACATCACAATCCTCGCATCCTTCGGGGTGCTACGGCTCGTTCTCTCCGCGGGCGGAGATTCGGAGGAGATCGAGAGGCGTCTGGACGAGATGGAACAGGCGTTCAGGGACCTTCTCGGAGACGATGTGGCCGGAGTCGACCTCGAAGGCCTTGCCGATGCGGTTGTCGCCGGGCTGGTTGATCGCACAATGACCCTGGCCACCGCGGAAAGTTGCACCGGCGGTATGGTGGGCGCAGCCCTTACGGCGGTTGCCGGTGCATCTGATGCCTATCTGGGGGGCGTTGTCAGCTACTCGAACGAGGTGAAAGAAGACCTGGTCAACGTTCCGCACGATCTCCTCGTTGAGCAAGGGGCGGTATCCGAACCGGTCGCACGGGCCATGGCCGACGGCGTTCGAAAGCGGTGTGCGGCAAACTGGGGTATCGGAGTCACCGGTATCGCAGGCCCGTCAGGTGGGACAGCCGAAAAGCCGGTAGGACTCGTACACTGGGCCGTCGCCGGGCCGGACGGTGTTTGGGCTGAACATCGTGTCTTTTCGGGCGATCGTGACGTTGTTCGATCGTGGAGTACGAATGCGGTGCTCGACCTGCTGCGGCGGCGGATCAAGGACACGGGCACCGCGTGAAAAGCACCCGCGCTTTCCTGGCCCTGGAGGTTCCGGACCAGGTCAAGGCTGAACTCATTCCTTACCGAAGATCTCTGACCGACGAGCTGCCGCGGGCCAGGTGGGTACGCCCCGAGGCCCAGCACCTGACCCTCAAGTTCCTCGGAGAGGTCAAGAACGATCTGCTGGAGCGTCTGGTAGTAGATCTTCGACGAGGGTTGACGGGTCTCGGTGCCGTCGAGATCAAGCTCGGCGGTTGCGGGTTCTTCCCGAGCAGTCGCAGGCCGAGAGTCGCATGGGTCGGGGGCACGGCGGGCGGTATCGAGGCGGTCGTCGAAGTTGTCGAACGATGCTCGCTCGTACACGGGTTTGCTCGCGAAGAGAGGCCGTGGTCTCTTCATCTCACGCAAGCGAGGATGAAGGGTGCCTGGCCCCGGTGGGCGGTCGAACGGTTTCTCGAGTGGGGCCAAGGGCTCGTTTTCGACCCGATCGAGTGCACCGAGGTGATTCTCTATGCAAGCGACCTGCGCCCCGGCGGCGCCGTGTACACTGCCGTCGAGAGGATGGCCTTTTCGTGACGACAGAGATCCTCATCGTGATCGGTGGGTACTTCATCGGGTCCCTCCCGACCGCCCTTCTCCTGGTTCGCTGGGTGACGGGGTCCGATGTTCGACTCAGCGGGTCGGGCAACGTCGGTGCGACCAACGCCGCCCGCGCCGCAGGCATACGAATCGGGGCGGTCGTGACTCTCGTCGACATGGCCAAAGGCGCCGTGCCGGTGCTCGTCATGCAGTGGTTCAACCCGTCCAGTCGCTGGCTGGCCCTGACCATGTTGGCTGCTGTGATTGGTCACATCTACCCGGTGTGGCTTCGCTTTAGAGGCGGTAAGGGTGTCGCGACCGGTTTCGGAGCTTTTCTCGTGCTGGCTCCGCTGCCCGCCGGTGTTGCTTTTCTCGTATGGATTCTGGTTGTGGCGACGAGCAGGGTCGTTTCGCTGGGGTCGATGATTGCATCTGCGTGTTTTCCGGTTTTGGTCTATTTCCTCGACCATCCGCCCGAGTCGGTAATGTGGTCTGTCATCGCAGCGGCTGCTTTGATCGTTTGGCGCCACCGCTCGAACATGCGAAATCTGGTCATGGGGACCGAGCCGCGAATCGGTCACGAAGATTGGGACCAGGGAGGCTGAATGAAGGTCAGTGTTTTTGGGTCGGGGTCCTGGGGGACGGCGCTTGCCCAGCAGATGGCTCGGCGGGGCCTCGATGTCCTCGCCTGGGCTTTGGAGCCCGAGGTTGTGCTTGGTATCAACGACCAGCACCGAAACCCCTTCTTCCTACCAGACCTCGATCTTCACGCCGGGTTGCGTGCCAGCGGCGACCTGTTGGAGGTCGCACGGCACTCGGATGTCTGGATCTGGGTCGTTCCCGTGCAGTTCAGCCGGTCGGTCATGATGAAGCTGCGAGGCGAAACGCGTTCCGACGTCGTCATCGTTTCGTCCTCGAAGGGAATCGAAACCGGGTCGTTGCTGCGCATGGACGAGCTGGCGAACGAGGTTCTTGATCTGCCAGATTCACGATTCTGCGCCCTGTCGGGACCGACTTTTGCTCGTGAAGTCGTGCAGGGGCAGCCGTCGTTGGCGGTGCTCGCCTGCCCGATTCTCGAGGTGGCGACCAGGCTTCAACAGGCCTTTTCTGACCGGCACCTTCGGTTTTACGCCGGTCAGGACCTGATCGGCGTGGAGCTTGCCGGGGCGCTCAAGAACCCGGTTGCTATCGCGGCCGGGGTGATCGACGGGATGGGTCTCGGCTCGAACACCCAGGCGGCTTTGATGACGCGGGGGCTGCACGAGATTACCCGTCTCGGAGTGGCGATGGGGGCCCAATCGAGCACCTTCAGGGGTCTGGCGGGGATGGGCGATCTGGTGCTGACCTGCACCGGAGGCCTCTCTCGCAACCGCAGGGTGGGTCAACGTCTCGGGCAGGGAGAGAAGCTGGAGACGATCCTCGCTTCCAGCAGAGAGGTCGTCGAGGGGGTGCGCACGACGCCCGCGGTTGCCAAGCTCGCCGGGCAGTACTCGGTTGAGATGCCCATTGCCGAAGGTGTGGCGCGCCTCCTTACCGGAGAAAGCAATCCGAAAGACCTTACCTACGAGCTGATGGCGCGATCGCTCAAAGAAGAGGCGAAATTGTAGCCTGTTGGTCAAAGAGTCAAATTGTCGAATCCTGGTGAATAGTGCGGGCCAAGCCTATGCACCTCAGTCAGGTTGATCGTGATTGGCGATCAGGAGGCCAAATAGGGCATTTGAAACGCTAAGACGCAAAGAGCGCAAAGGAGGTTTTTAAAGGGTCTTATGTCCTATCTTCGCGTGCTTCGCGTCTTCGCGGTTCAACAACATGCCGCTGCGGTTGGTGTCGTCCTGATTTGTGGGGATACCGTCGGTGCGGGCTAACCCCCCAGCGCTTCCCCTTTCGGGACGCGAAGACCGGGGATGAGGTGCCGTTCCGGGATGACGGTGATCGCTCGAGGGCGTTCCGGGCAGATCTTCTCGCACAGGCCGCAGCCGGTGCAGGAGCCACTGCCGACCAGTGGCCGGCCACCGATCATCATGATGGCCGCCTGCGGATAGGGACATGCCTGAAAACAGAGATCGCAGAGTTCGCCCTTGAAGGTTCGGCATGTGAGCGGGTTGACCCGCGCTATCCCGATTCGGATCTTATCGGCCGATTCCGGCTTGATGAGAGCGCCCTCAGGACATGCCGGAACGCATGGGACCTCTTCGCACAAGAGACAGGGCTGCTTGCCGGGGTCGATCGCGGGGAGGGTGACTCCGCCGTCGCCGTCAACTGAAAAGATGGCCTGCGGTGGACACGCTGCGATGCAGTCGCCACATCCATTGCAGTGTTCGAGAAAGGCGGAGTCTGGGAGGAGGGCGCCGGGCGGCCGGAGAAGTGACTCCGGGCTGCGAGCCGAGTCGGGGCGGGCTGCCGTAGCGGCCTGTTTGACGGTTCCGAACCAGGAGGTGAACAGCTCGCGCCGTGAGCGACTCACAGGGCGCCTTCCGTGGCGGCAGGGGTCTCTTCCCATGGCGCCGGCGTATTGATGACGAGGATCTCGGTGCCGCGAAGTGCTTCTCGGACAAGATCATCAATGTCCAGCGCCGATTCCGCTTCCTCGAGCTCCTGGGCGGTTGATCGTGTCGCTGGATGTTCGGGCAGAAGGAATGAGCAGCAGTCAAAATGAGGTCGGATCGAAATTTCAAATGTCCCGGTCACTCGGCCGATGTTGATGATCTCCTGCTTGTCGAAACTGATCAACGGTCGGAGGATAGGACGATTCGACACCGATTCGACGGCGGCCAGGTTCTCGATCGTCTGTGAAGCGACCTGCCCGAGGCTCTCGCCGGTAACAAGGGCACGCGACTTGAATCGTCCCGCCAGTCGTTCGGAGATCCGGACCATGAACCTGCGGTACAGGAGGACCCTGAACCGTGCGGGGCAGGCCGAGACGATCTTTTCCTGTATCGGCAACAATGGGACCATGGCCAGCCGGGCACGGCCCTGGTATCGGGCCAGTATACGAACCAGGTCTTGGGTTTTCTCCAGGCTCGCCGGATCGGTCCGGGGCACCGAGTGGAAGTGGATGAAATCGAGGACAAGTCCCCGCTTCATCGCCATGTAGGCGGCGACAGGCGAGTCGATGCCGCCCGAAAGCAAACATGCGGCTCGTCCACCTGAGCTGGAGGGGAGTCCGCCGGGTCCAGCGACACGCCTCAGCCACAGTTGAATACCTTCCTCGTCGATCAGCAAGCGAACGGTAAGGTCCGGGTCGCACAGATCCACTGGCCATCCGGTGAGATCCTGAATCTCGGTGCCTACCGCACGCTCAAACTCGATCGAGGTCATGGGGAACATCTTGTCGGAACGCTTACAACGGACGGCAAAGGATGCCGGGCTCAGACCCAAGAGGTGCTCAGGCAGTGCCGCGAACGCATCCTCGAGCGAGTGGCCGATGTGGTGCACCGGCATGAACGACGACAAACCGAAAACGGTTGCGAGTCGTTGGGCAATCAGGGCGAACGAGACAGGCTCGGAGAAGGTGATGAGCACGCGCCAGGCCGGACGGCGGACACTTTCAACCGGCAGGTCGGCGAGGGCGCGGCGCACGTTTTCGGTGACCTTGCGCTCGAACCATTTACGGTTTCCGCCCTTGAGGCTGACCTCGTTGGTTGTCCCGAGAACCCGGGTTACCTTACACATCCGCGAAACGATAGCACTACCTTTGTCTGCCGGACGAACAAAGCCCCGACGGATGACCGTCGGGGCCGGGAAAAACGTTGTTAGGGACTTCGTCTGCCTGCGGCGAACTCAACCGATATCGCGCAGTCCTTTGCCAGGCTTGAAACGAATGGTCTTCCCCGGAGGAATCTCGACCTCACGGCCCGTCTTGGGGTTGCGACCGATCCCGCGTTTCCGGTTCTTGACCTGAAATACGCCGAAGCCGCGAAGCTCGATTCGGTCTCCGCGCAGGAGCGCCTTCTTGATACCTTCGAAGAGGGCGTTGACGGCTTCCGTTGCTTCGGGTTTTTTTAGGTCGCTGGAGGCCATCACCCTATCGACTAGATCCGTTTTGATCATCCCCTCCTCCTTCGTATCATCATCAGAACGGGGAACATATCCGGTTTTGTTGGCTACTGTCAAGGCGCATTTTCACAAACCTCAAAACGGAGGCTCGTTGGCGTCGTCGCTGAAGCCGCCGTCGGGCGCCATTTCGGGCTCAGGAGGAGGTGGGTAGTCCCCGCCCGATTCACTGGGTTTTGGTCCCACGAATTCGACCTCTCGCGCATGAATCTCCGTGAAGTACTTTTTCTGACCGTCTTGCTCATAATTCCGTGTCCGGATGCTGCCCTCGATGTAGAGGTTTCTGCCCTTTTTGGCGAACCGCTCGCAGAACTCGGCGAGCTTGCCCCAGGCGACGATGTTGTGCCATTCCGTACGAGGGTTGCCCTGCTCATCTTTGAATCGGAAATCAGTTGTAGCGAACGAGAATGTGGCGATGTGGGTACCGCTCTGCAGTGAGCGAAGCTCCGCGTCGCGACCAACGTTCCCGACCAGTATGACCTTGTTGATTCCCATGCTGTCTCCTTCCCGCGTGGACGGGATACCTCATCGTAACATGACTTTGCGTGCACAATGTGATCGTTGTTCCACCACCCGCGCCAGGTCTCAGGCTTGCCAGGGCGCAGCGGTTCATCTTTGATCTGCACCGGTGGAATGATAGTCTCGCCGCCCATGATTCCCTCGCCAAGGGAACGGAGAAACGCGGGAGGCGTCAATCCTCCCGGATTCGAGGTCCGGAGTGCAGTTCAAGAATGTGTCCATTCTCAGCGTGAGCCACGTCGATGCTCCGCATATCGTCTTGTCTGAAAGCATTGAAGAGCGCCTGGCGCCGACAATGCAGAGGCTCTCCCTTCAGCCGAATCTCCTGCAAATGCTTTCGGGCATTGTCGAGCGGCGGGCCTGGGATCCCGGCACGGTGCCGAGTCAGCCCGCGACCCGTGCGGGCGAGCTCGCGATCGAGAAAGCCGGTATCAGCAAGGACCAACTGGGGATCCTCGTCAATACATCCGTTTGCAGGGACTTCCTCGAGCCGTCCACCGCCTGTATCGTGCACGGCGACCTCGGTCTGCCGTCGACATGCATGAACTTCGATATCGGCAACGCGTGTCTGGGTTTCATCAACGGAATGGATACCGTAGCCAATATGATCGAGCGGGGTCAGATCGATTACGGCATCGTCGTCAACGCTGAGACGAGCGAGATTATCACCGAGAAGACCATCGAACGGCTGCTCGAGCCTGCGGTCGATGAGGCCACCTTCCGGGCGAACTTTGCCAGCCTGACGCTCGGGTCCGGTGCGGCGGCCATGGTTCTCGGGCGGTCCGACCTGGCCCCGGACGGCCACCCTTTCCTGGGTGGAGTCAATCGATCGGCCACGCAACATAGCCGGTTGTGCCGCGGCAACATCGACCACATGGAGACGGATACCAAAGGGCTCATGATCGGCGGCATGGAGCTTGCCGTCGGGACCTGGGCCGAGGCGGCCGCCCAGTTCGGCTGGACCACGGACGTTTTCGACTGGTTTGTACTCCACCAGGTGAGTCGTGCTCATACCGAGAAGATCTGTGGTGTGCTCGGGATCGATCTCGACAAGGTCTACAGGCTTTACCCGGGCTTCGGCAATATCGGACCGGCAGGGGTTCCAATCGTCGTGTCCAAGCTCGAGCAGGAGGGCAAGCTCGAGAAAGGTCATCGAGTGGCGTTGATGGGCATCGGTTCCGGCCTGAACTGTACGATGGCCGAGTTGCGCTGGTAGAAAACCGGTGCGACCGATTCCTCGGCATCTCTACCCCTTCGAGGGTCAATACCTGGATCGCAATGGAATCCGGATGCACTACCTCGATGAAGGGCAGGGTGGGGCGGTCGTTATGGTCCACGGGAACCCAACGTGGTCCTTCTACTACCGAAATCTCGTCATGGCGTTACGCGAGCAGAGGCGTTGTGTGGTGCCGGATCATATCGGATGCGGTCTATCCGACAAGCCGGACGGGGTGCGTTACCCCTATCGCCTTGAACGGAGGATCGAAGATCTGGGCGTGCTTCTTGATCATTTGGCGCTTGACCAGGTCGATCTGGTGGTGCACGACTGGGGTGGTCTGATCGGTCTGGGGTGGGCGGTGCAGCATCCCGAGCGTATTCGCCGACTTGTTGTACTCAACACCGCAGCCTTCCACCTTCCCAGTGGGAAAAGGGTCCCTTGGCAGCTCCGCCTGGTCCGCGACACACCGATCGGGGTCTTTCTGGTCCAGGGGTTCAATGCCTTTGCGCGCGGGGCAACGCGGGCTGCGGTCACAGCGCGTGCCATGCCTCGGGAGATCCGAGAAGCCTACTGCGCGCCGTACGACTCGTGGGCCAATCGGATCGCCACGGCAAGATTCGTGCAGGACATTCCGCTCAAGCCAAGCGATCCCGGCTACGAGATCGTGACCGAAACGGCCCGGGGGCTCGACGCGTTCTCCGATCGCCCGATCATGATGTGCTGGGGCATGAAGGACTTCGTATTCGACCACCATTTTCTGACCGAGTTCGAACGAATCTGGCCCGAGGCTTCGATCCACACCTTTGCCGAAGCCGGTCACTACGTTCTCGAGGATGCCGGCGAGACAATCATTCCTCTCGTCTGCGATTTTTTGACTAAATAGCAGCGCTTTCTTCCAATAATCCACAATTGCCGCGTCGCGGCTTGCGCCTCCCGGGATGTGTCACCACAGGCGATCAGAAGCCCTACATCGTTGCCCAGAGGTATGGCTGACTCAGAGCTTGCAGGATATTGGCCCCGGGGGTCAGGTTTTCTCATGGAATAAGGTTGGCCAATAGCCTGCAATCTCTGAGATTGATGCATAGTACGCATCGCGGACGGCCGATATTTGGAGAGGTCAAGAAGATGAATGAGCTTCAGGAAACGCCCGAGTCTATTATTGGTTTCTGGTTCGGTGACGAAGAGGACGATGCCGCGGTGGCAAAGGCGCAATCTGCTCTCTGGTGGGCAAAGAGCGAGGCGACCGACGAGATCATTCGAAGTCGATTCGGCGCCATCGTCGAAGTTGCGGGGAGTGGGGAGCTGGACCACTGGGCCGATGAGTCGCACGGATTGCTGGCGCTCATTCTGCTCACCGACCAGTTCACGCGCAACATCCTTCGGGGCGCCTCTGAGTCATTCGACTACGATGCCAAAGCTCGGCAATGGTGCAAATCGGGTCTCGGCGTCGGAGTCGATCGCGAATTGCGGCATATTCAGAGAGTTTTTTTCTACCTCCCGATGGAGCACTCTGAAGACATCGAAGATCAGGAGCGCTCGGTTGAGCTCTTTCGCACCCTCGCAGATGAGGCACCCTCGGAGCATCGGGCCCTTTTTGGGGGGTATGTCGATTTTGCCATCCGCCACCGCGACATCGTCGGGCGCTTCGGCCGTTTTCCGCACCGAAACAAGATTCTCGGGCGGGAATCCACCCCCGAGGAAATCGCTTTCCTGGAGGAGCCTGGTTCGTCGTTCTGAGCACCTCAGGGCCCGTGTAGGACGACAAAACGAAGTGAAGAATGCAGTCCCGGTGAGTCAGGTTGATCGTGATTCCGATCAGAAGGCCAAATAGGGCATTTGAAACGCAAAGACGCAAAGGGCGCAAAGTCCATATTTAAGCGATTTGTATTCTATCTTTGCGTTCTTCGCATCTTGGCGGTTCAAAAAACACCACTGCGGTGGGCAGCCACCTGATTTGTCGGAATACGCTGCGTGACACCGGCTCTTAGTCCATCATTCCGGCGAAACGGTCCCTGTTGATGGCTTCGGCCTGATTCATGATGTCCATGATGAGTTCGGCGACGGTCGGCACGTCGTTGACGAGGCCGACGCATTGGCCGGCGGTCATCAGCCCACCGTCGGTGAGGCCCTCTTTCAGCATGCGCAGACCGTTCTTGCCGCTGAGCAAAGGAGCGAGCTCTTCCAAGGCCGCGCCATCTGACTCCATCTGCGCCACCTTGAGGGCGTGCTCGTTGCGCACGACCCGTTCGGTATTGCGCAACGACCGCATGACGTACATGGTCTGGTTCTCGCCCAGCTCGACGAACCAGCGTTTGATGTTGTCGTGCACCGGAGATTCGTCGGTGACCATGAACCGGGTGCCCATGTTGATTGCCTCGGCGCCGAGGGCAAGCGCTGCGACCAGCCCGCGCCCGTCGGCGAACCCGCCGGAGGCGATGACCGGGATATCGAGCTCGTCAACGGTCCGGGGAATGAGTACCAGCGAGGTCACGTCCTCCTCGCCTGGGTGACCGGCGCACTCGCAACCGTCGATACTGACGAAGCTG
>RCNG010000826.1_pt1 | contig 14801 bp, 11 predicted proteins | sample 2041371 | NCBI WGS metagenome assembly RCNG01 (sample SAMN09708227, study PRJNA481090) | Marine sediment metagenome, whole genome shotgun sequencing project. | biome: marine sediment; feature: ocean; material: sediment; isolation source: Sewage treatment plant 1 marine sediment (STP1) ... | reverse complement strand
TGCTCCCATTCCCGATTCTCTACATTGTCCTGCCGCCGTTCTGGCTCATGCCAGCGGCAGTGGGCCTTCTTCTGGTAATCCGACCGTCGGTCAATCTTCGTCTTTCGCAGACCGCTCTCAACCTCATCGGTGTCGGCATCATCGTCGCAGTTGTGGCTGCCGGTGGACTACGCGTCGGACCGTTACGCCCACTGGGGCATCTTCTGCTTCTCCTGACGTCGGTTCGATCGCTTCTGGTGACTGACCGGCGAACCTTCCTCCACGCCCTACTGCCGGTTTTCATGGTGTGGGTGATCGCCCTGACCTCGTCCACCCATGTGACGGTGGTGGTGTACTTCAGTTGTTCGGCCGTGCTCTGGTGGTGGGCGGGGATGCGGATTCATCTCGCGGGAATCGAGAACGGCCGGCAGCGGATCGGAAGATCGCTTCCGCGGCTGCGGCATGTCACCGTCGCTGCGATATTCGCGCTCATCCTCTCGATTCCGATCTTCCTCGCGCTGCCCCGTCTGCGTTCGCCGTGGATAGCGGGCCGGGGGGGGGCGGGCAGCGTGACGGGTTTCACGAGCACCGTTGCCCTGTCCGGGATTGGACCCATTCGGCAGTCCCACAAGGTGGCGATGGTCGTTCGTTCAATAGAGGGCGATCAGCTAAGAGAGGGTTGGATGCGGCTGCGCGCTACAGCGCTCGAGAGGGTGACCACCGATTCATGGTCGGCACGCGGCGCCTCCCGGGTTCCCGAGTACGGCGACGGGTTGGTTTGGCCCCACGGGACACAGTGGGATCTGGATGACGCAGTCGAGCTCGAAATCGAGCTCGAAAACCCACGGCGGTTTCTCTTCCTTCCAGAAGGGGCGATTGCTGTGTCGTCTCCGGTGGAGGTTCGACTCGACAGTTCGGGTGGGGTTGTGCTTTCTTCCCGGGTTCGGGGCCCCATGAAGTACTCGGTCTGGGTGACCAAGGGGCCGGCGCCGCGGGCGACCGATCCTCCGCTCGACCGTCTGCCGCGGTTCGCGCTGCACTCCGAGGTGAGCCGGCTCGCTGCCGAGATCGTAGCCGGTCTCGACACCGATCTGGCGCGGGCGTCTGCGGTGGAGAGCTATCTGCAACAGAACTACACCTATTCGATGAGCGGAATGACCCACCTGCGAACCGATCCCATTACCTGGTTCCTGCTCACCGAACGCCAAGGCCACTGCGAGTACTTTGCCGGCGCCATGGTCGCCCTTCTGACCGATCTCGGGATTCCAGCCCGCATGGTGGCGGGCTATAGCGGCGGTGCGCTTTCCCCCGGCGGCGATGAGGCGGTGGTGCGTGAGGCCAACGCCCATGCCTGGGTCGAAGCCAGGGTTGGTGGGGGCGACGGCTGGACCGTCTTCGACCCCACCCCGGAAGCGAGCGTTCCGTCGTTGAACCGGCCAGACAGTGGCGATCGAATCCGCTGGGCTATGGACTGGGCGCAGTCGGGATGGGATCGATACGTTCTCACCTTCGGCCTAGGTGAGCAGGTGCAGCTGCTGTCGGCGGTGGCGGATGGATTCAGATCGGCCACGAGCCCCACCTCCTTGCGGCTTCTGATGTGGGTGGCGATATTGGCCATGTTGGTCGTCATTGTGTGGCGGTTATTGCGCCGCCGGCTGGTAGCCCGCCACCAATGGAAATCAAGGAACGGCTTTCCGGCAGCGATCGCGGTGGCACGGGCGGCTCAGCTCCTCGAACGGGACGGGGTCGAGGTGCCGTCGAGCGCGACGGTGCGCTGGATCGCCGACCGGACCAGGGCGCGGTGGCCGTCGGCGGGCGCCCCGGTGGGCGAACTCGCGTGGCTCGCCGAGCGAGAGCTCTACTCGGGCGAGGAACGAAGCGCCGCCGATCGCCGCGTGGTCCGAAACCTCTGGAAGCGCACCAAAGAGGCGATGCGGCAGACAGCCATCTCAAATTAGGAATTAGGAATTAGGAATTAGGAATTTCCGCCGCACGTCCCGGAAACGTCCTGGAAGGGAACGGATAACTCGTGCGCTTTGCTCCTTCCGATATCCAGACATCGACAGGAACTACGCTGGAACGGTGCCCGTCATTCCTAATTCCTCATTCCTAATTCCTAATTCCTCGTTCGAGCCCGTGCTTTCCCCTTGTGCCTCACCTCCGGCGGACCTATCATCTTCGGTATGAGACGTTTTGTTTCTGTGCTTGTGGTTCTGTTACTTCTTATTGCCGTGGCTCCGGCGCGGGCCGGTGAGGTGGTGCGCCTGCGGGTTGAGGACACGATCCAACCGGCGTCGCAGCAGTTCATCGAGCGGGCCCTCCTCGAGGCCACCGATCGGGGGGCCTCGCTGGTGGTGATGGAGCTCGACACTCCCGGCGGGCTGGTGGACACGACCCGGGACATCACGACGGCGATCGCCACCTCACCGGTTCCAGTTGTCGTCTTCGTGACCCCTCCCGGTGCGCGGGCCGCATCGGCAGGTTTCTTCATCCTCATCTCCGCCGATGTTGCGGTGATGGCGCCGGGCACAAACACCGGCGCCGCCCACCCGGTGGGCGGGCAGGGGGAGAACCTCCCCGAGGACGTCCGCGATAAGATCACCAACGATGCGGCGGCCATGGCGAGGTCGCTGGCCGAGCACCGCGGACGCAACCCGGAGGTCGCGGAACGCACGGTCGTGGAGAGCATCTCGCTCACCGCCGAGGAGGCGCTGGAGGAAGGAATCATCGACTTTATCGCGGTCAGTGTGGACGATCTGCTGGAACGCCTCGACGGCTTCGAGGTGACCCGTTTCGACGGCACGGTCGAAATCATAGAGCTCGGCTCGCCGCAGCTTGTGGACATCGAGCCTACCTTTGCCGAGAGGCTTTTCTCGGTGCTGGCCAACCCCAACATTGCCTACCTGCTGATGGCCCTGGGCGCCCTTGGCCTGTACGTCGAGATCACCCACCCTGGAGGCATCCTCCCCGGGGTGGTGGGGGTGATCTTCCTGCTTCTGGGTCTCTACTCGGTTTCGGTGCTGCCGGTGAGCTGGGCGGGGGTGGCGCTGATCTTCGTTGCGCTGATGCTCTTCGTCCTGGAGGTGAAGGTGACGAGCTACGGGTTGCTGACGGTGGGCGGCGTGATCTCGTTCATCCTCGGCTCGCTGATGCTCTTCGACGGTCCGATTCCGGCGATGAGGGTGAGCATGGGAGTGGTGTTGCCGACTGCGGTGGTGGTGGCCTCCCTCACAGGTTTCCTGCTGACTCGAGTACTGTGGGCCTATCGTCAGAAGCCCATGACCGGGCGTGAGGGTCTCATTGGCGAGGTCGGCCGGACGATCGGCGAGCTTGCCCCTGAAGGAAAAGTTGCGGTGCACGGCGAGTACTGGAACGCGCGCACCACCGGCGCTGCGATCGCAGACGGCGAACGCGTGCAGGTGGTTGCGGTGCGGGACAGCTGGATCGACGTCGCCTCAGTCGGCGACCATAAGGAAGGGAGTGAATGATGGGCGGTATTCTCGGTTCCGGGTTCGGTTTGGCCGTTTTCATTGCGGTCTTCATCATCTTTAAGTGGATCAACATCCTCAACGAGTACGAGCGGGGCGTGATCTTCCGCCTCGGCCGCGTGCTCAAGGAGCCCAAGGGCCCCGGCTTTGTCTTCGTCTTCTGGCCCATCGACCGCATGGTCAAGATGAGCCTGCGAACGGTGGTGCACGACATCCCGCCGCAGGACGTGATCACCCGCGACAACGTGTCGGTCAAGGTCAACGCGGTGGTCTACTTCCGGGTCATGAACCCGGTCAGGGCGGTGGTCGAGATCGAGAACTACGTCTACGCCACCTCGCAGCTGGCCCAGACCACCCTGCGGGCGGTTCTCGGCGAGGTCGAGCTCGACGACCTTTTGACCAAGCGCGAACGGCTCAACGTGCGGTTGCAGTCGATGATCGACGAGGCATCTGACCCGTGGGGCGTCAAGGTCTCCATGGTCGAGGTCAAGCACGTCGACCTGCCGCCGGACATGCAGCGGGCGATTGCCAAACAGGCGGAGGCCGAGCGTGAAAAGCGGGCCAAGATCATCCACGCCGAGGGCGAGCTGGTCGCGTCGGTGAAGCTGGCGGAAGCGGCGGACGTGATGGCGAAGAACCCTGTCACGATCCAGTTGCGTTACATGCAGACCCTCGCCGAGATTTCGACCGAGAACGCTTCGACCATCGTTTTCCCGATGCCGGTCAACATCCTCGAAGGATTGTCGAAGCTCGTGAACAAAGGCGAGTGATACCCAAGATGGCGTCCGATCACAAATTTTCCAGTACCGCGAGAGAGGCATGAGCCGCAGCTACTACGTTATCGAGCTCAGTGCACGCTGGCTGACTGTGCTCCTGATCGCGCTGGCGCTGGTCATGGTGATCGCCTTTGCCCTCGGCTACGGCGCCGCCTGGTCGGTGCTGACGGCTGAGCTGACCCAGGGCGAGATGACCGCGCCGCAGGCGGCGGCAACGCCGACGGAGATACCCGAGGTAGTGATCCCGACATCGGTTCCCACGCCTGCGGCGGAGCCGACCAAAACCTCACTGCCGTCACCGACCGCGACACCCTCTCCCGAACCGACGCCGCAGCCGACCCCAACCGTGGCAGTTACGGAGTTCTTTGTGCAGGTGCTCGCTTCGGCGAAGCAGCAGTCCGTGGATGCGGCCCGAACCCGGCTCGAGGGCCTCGGTTTCGCGAGTGATCACCAGCACCTGATCACGGTGCAGGATGCCGGGGCAGGTGTGCTCTTTAAGCTCCGGATCGGTCCGTTTCCTGACCGCAGCTCTGCCGACCGGGTGGCGCAGCGGATGAGCGCCGAGGGTTTCCCCGACGCCTGGGTGGTCGCGCCGTGAGCTTTGGAGGTCGGATCCCGAGACCGGCGCTGCCGGATTGGATTCGTTCGCGTCGACTGCAGCTTGGCGAACTGCACGAAATCAAGACGCGGATGCGTTCGGGAGGTCTGCACACGGTGTGCGAGGAGGCGCGCTGTCCCAACCGCTCCGAGTGCTTCGCCCGCGGAACCGCCACCTTCCTCATCAATGGCCGGGTGTGCACCCGCAACTGCTCCTACTGCTCCATTGCCCATGGCCGCCCATCGGCCCTCGACCCCAACGAATCGCGACAGCTGGTCGAGGCGGTGGTCGAGATGAGTCTCGAGCATGTGGTGATCACCGCCGTCGACCGGGATGATCTTCCGGATGGCGGTGCGGGCGGGTTCGTGGAGTGCGTGAGTCGGCTCCGTGGGTTGGACGAGCCGCCGACTGTAGAAGTTTTGACACCGGATTTCCGGGGCGACATGGCCTGTGTCGATCGGATCATCGATTCTGGCCCCGAGGTCTACAACCACAACGTCGAAACCGTACCGCGGCTGTATCGCGAGGTGCGGCGGTCGGGACGCTACGCGTGGGCCCTGGAGGTCCTGCGGCGGGTGGCAGACCGCAGTTCTTCGATGCTTCCGAAGTCCGGCATGATGGTTGGCCTCGGTGAGACCCACGACGAGGTTGTCGAGGTGCTCTCGGATCTCCGCGATGCCGGCTGCCGGGTCGTGACCATCGGCCAGTACCTGCGGCCGACGCCCAAACAGGTCGAGGTGACGCGGTACTGGAGCCCGGAGGAGTTTGCCGAGCTGGAAGCGGCAGGAACCGCACTTGGGCTCGAGGTCTTTGCCGGGCCATTCGTGCGCTCGTCCTACCGTGCCGAAGAGGCATTTCTCAAGGTCATCGGCCAGGGCTAACCACAGAGACACAGAGCGCACAGAGAAGAAACCGCAGATAGCGCAGATCAGCGCAGATCCATCCACGCACATAGCAACCACGAAGACACGAAGACACGAAGACGGCGCTCACACATTGCCCACAGATCACGCAGATAGACGCAGATAGTCTCCTTGATGCAGCAGTGCCGAGAATTGACGGCGGAACAGTCGGCGATCTCACGATCGCCGCCCCCGGTGGGAAGCCCGACTGCTCCGAACGCGAGCGTTCGTCACAGCCGTGCTGCCCACCGGACGACGCGCCCGGGGCGCGTCGGTTCCACCTCGCCACGCGTCGAATCCTCATGGACTTTCTGCGTTTATCTGCGTGATCTGCGGTTTCTCCGTGGGTGGATTTGTGGTGCCTTCGTGTCTTTTTGTCTTCGTGTTTGCGATGCTCTGTGCGTTCTCTGTGCCTCTGTGTCTCTGTGGTTGTTCGGGTGAATGGATGAGCTTGGTGCCCTTGGTGTCTTGGTGGTTCGTCCTTAGGTTGCGGCACGGCTATACTCTCGGCCATGGCAAAGGGTTGGTTCATTACCTTTGAGGGCGGGGAGGGGACGGGCAAGAGCACCCAGCTCATGTTGCTCGACGACTGGCTGCGTGCCCTGGGCCACCGCACGGTGCATTCGCGGGAGCCGGGCGGAACGCCGCTGGCCGAGGCGGTGCGGACGGTGCTCCTCGACCCGGTGCTCGAGCCGGACGGGCTGAGCGAGATCTTCCTCCTCGAGGCCGCCCGCCACGACCACGTGGAGAGGGTGGTGCGGCCGGCCATGGCGGCCGGCGCGGTCGTCCTCTGCGATCGCTTCACGGACTCGTCCCTCGTCTACCAGGGTCTGGTGCGGGGGCTCGGATGGGAGGATGTGGAGGCGCTCAATCGTCTCGCCACCGGCGGGCTCGCGCCGGATCTGACCATCGTCCTCGATATGGACCCGGAGGTCGCGCTCGCCCGAGCCCATGCCCGAAACTCCGAAGGATCGGTGCGCGAGAGTCGGCTCGACGACGAACCAGCGGATTTCCACCGGCAGGGCCGCGAAGGCTTCCTCGAACTCGCCGAGCGCGAACCGGATCGGGTCCGGGTAATTGCTGCCGACGGCCCGCCCGAAAAGGTCTTCGCCCGCATCCACCCGATCCTCCCCGAGGCGCTACGATGAGTGAGGATGCGACCCGCTGGTGGAATTCCACGACGCTCGATCGGGAGCAGTGGGGCGATCTCGTGGCGCCGGCGCTCGAGCGATTGATGAGCGCACGGGATCGCGATCGTCTCCCACACGCACTGCTGTTGGTGGGCCCTGCCGGGCTCGGCCGTGAGCTGGCGGCGGTCGAGGCGGCGACGTTGCTGGTATGCGGGGCGGCAACGGCACCATGGTCTGACAGCGGTTGTGCTGCGCGGATCCGCGATGGTCTGCACCCGGATGTGATGGCCGTTCTTCCGAGAGGAGCGAAGCAGATCATCACGATCGCCCAGATACGGGAGATCGTCGAGTCGGCGCCGAGCCGGCCATACGAGGGCGAACGGCGTGTGTGGATCCTCGACGGAGTCGAAGCCGGGCATCTGGGCGCGGCAGCCGCGAACGCCTTTCTCAAGGTCCTCGAGGAGCCGCCGGAGCACGTGATCTTCATTCTGCTGGCGGCCAATCCGATGGCGGTTCTGCCAACCATTCTCTCCCGCTGCCAACAGCTCACTCTGCCGGGAAATCTGGCCATGGCCCACTCCCGTGCCGATGACACTCCGCTGCCGGAGCTGGGGTGGGCGTTTTCCGCCGAAGACGAGCTGGGCGACACGATCGAGATGATCCGTAACGCCCTCAAAGCCGGTCTCGGGGGTAAGACCCGGCAGCTCCTTCGCCTGCCCTACGCCTTGCCCGATGGTGCACCGCCGTTTGCAGCGGTGGCGGCGGTGGCGGTGAACATGGCCGCCGAGGCAGAGGTTGAGACGGCGGGCGAGGAGTTGTCCCGCCTGGCGGCGGATTTGCTGGCGGTCGAGCGACGCACCCGTGCTCTCAATCTCAACGCCAAGACGCAGATGGTGTCGAGTTTGCTGCGGTGGCAACGGGAGCTTGGCGCTTGAGCTGGCTCAAGCGCCAAGGTTCAGGGTTCAGGGCACAGGGTTCAGGACGTCCCTGCACCCTGCACCCTGCACCCTGTACCCTGCAATTGATCCATGAATGAAACCTTCCTCCCCTGGACTCTCCTTATCGCCTACGCTGCGGTGATCGTCTATCTTGCCTGGCGCAACCGGCGGCGCGCGACCGACATCGAGTCGTTCTCGGTGGGCAGCCGCAGGGTGCCGCCGTTCTTCGTCGGCCTATCGCTGGCGGCCAACATGACCTCGGTCGCCACCTTCGTCATCAACCCCGGGCTGATCCACGCCTACGGGTGGGCGGGCGTGGTCGGCTACGGTCTGGCGGCTCCGCTGGGGATCTTCATCGGCCTTGTGGTCACCAGCAAGCGATTCCGGAGGGTCGGCGACCAGTTCACGGTGTTGACCGTTCCACAGTGGCTCGGCGAGCGCTATGGCGACCGGCGGTTGACTGTCTTTTTCGCTCTCGCCAGCATGCTGCAGATCACGTTTCTAGTCCTCATCGTGACTGCCCTGGTGCTGGTGCTCATGACCGTTCTCCAGATCGGTATGTGGCCGGCGCTGTTCATGGTCATCGTCTTCACCTTCGGCTACATCCTCTTTGGCGGCGCCAGCCTGCACGTGTGGTCGAACAGCCTCCAGGCCATGACCATGCTGGCGGTCGCGGCGATCCTGGTGGCCTCGGGTGCGGCGGTCTTTGCCGACGGGTTGGGCGGATTCTTTTCACAGCTCGACGCGGTGGCGCCCTATTACGGCAACATGACCAACCCCTCGAGCCTTCTCTTCCGAGACCTCTTCGAGGTCGTGGTCGCCAACTTCGTCATTGGCCTGGCCATCATCATGCAGCCCCACATCATCTCCAAATCGCTCTATCTGCGGTCGGAGCGCGATGTCAACACCTACCTCGTGACCGCGATGGTTGCGGGAACGATCTTTACCACGGTTCTGCTGGTAGGGCTGTATGCCCGCCTCAGCCTTGGCGGTGATCTGCCGCCCGACCGCGTGGTGGCCACCTACATCGTGTCGAGCTTCGCTCCTGGGCTCAGGGCCTTCATCATGCTCGGGGTGCTGGCGGCAGGATTCTCGACCCTCGAGGGTGTGATCCTTGCCCTGTCGACGATCTTCGGCAACGACTTCTACGGCACGATCGCCCGCGCCCGAGGGACGGCGCCGGAACTATTGCAAAGGCGGCTCCTTCGGGTCGGGAGGATCTTCCTCGTAGCACTGGCGCCGATCACGCTGGTCCTCGCCTATCGCCAGATCACTGCGCCGTCCCTGTCGGTGGCGATCTTCGCCCAGAACGGGGTCTACGGGCTCTTCGCCGCGACCTTTGCGCCGGTCCTCTTCGGCATCTTCTCGAAGCGCGTCTCCGCGCCGCTCGCCTTTGCCGCCGCAGTCACCGCGCTGGTGGTCCATTTCGGCATGTACTACGGCGGCATCACTCACTATCACAACAATCCGGCCGTGCCGGCCACCTTCGCCATCGTCACCAGCACTCTGGTGATGGGACTCGGGTCCATCGTGCTTCGCGGAACATCATCGGCCGCTGAGACGTTGCACTCTAAGGGAGAGAACGAATGATCCAACTAACCAGAACGCTCATCGTCATGCTTGCGCCGATTCTGCTGGCGGCCTCCGCCATAGCCGGAGACCGCGTGGTGGCTGTTGGTGACGTGCACGGTAGCTTCGACGGGCTGGTCTCCATACTCCAGCGCGCGCAGCTCATCGACGCCGAGACCCATTGGATCGGTGGCGAGGCGACCTTGGTGCAGGTTGGCGATCTCTTCGATCGGGGCCTGCACGTCCCCGAGGTATTGGATCTCCTGATGAGGCTCCAGGGAGAGGCGGACTCAGCCGGTGGCCGCGTCATCGTGCTGCTCGGCAACCATGAGGCCATGAACCTCACCGACTTCTTTCGCGATGTCAACCCGGAGATCTACGCGGCCTTCGCCGATGACAAATCCAAGAAACGGCAAAAGGCGTCATTCAAGAACTTCAAGAAGTATTGGAATGCCAGGGCCGAGGCGGAAGGTGCGGATCCACCCGTCTTCACCTCCGAGGTCGAATCCAAATGGATGGCGGCCTATCCACCCGGGTTCCTCGAGTACATGAATGCCCTCGGCCCCGACGGACGCTACGGGGCTTGGCTGCGCAGCTTGCCGGTGGCGGTGATCAACGACGACGTGCTCTTCATGCACGGGGGTCTCAGCCCGGCGCTCGCAGGCATGACAGTTGACGAGATCAATGCCAAGGCCGCGGCGGAGCTCACGACCTATGACAGCACGCGTCGGTACATGATCAAGAAGAGGATGGTCCCGGCCACCGCTGGACTCAGTTCGATGATGGCCGCCTACCGAGAGCAGGACCCGCCGGATCCCGCACTCGCCGGGCTCGCCAACGCCGACACGTGGCTGATCCGCTCCTCCGACGGCCCGCTGTGGTTCCGCGGCAACGCCAAGTGGGACGAGGAGGTCCACGCCGAGGAGGTTGCCGAACTCCTCGCCGGTATCGGGGCACAGTGGATGGTCGGCGGACACACGGTGCAGGATGAGGGCCGCATTGAGGTCCGCTTCGAAGGCCGGGTGTTTCTCATCGACACCGGCATGCTGTCGAGTGTGTACGAGGGCGGACGGCCGTCCGCCCTGGTCATCTCCGACGGCATCTTCACCGCCATCTACCCCGACGGCAGCGAGGAGCTGCTATTCGAGGAGGCCCTCCCCGAGGCGGCGTGAACTCGTGAAGGGATTCCGCAACTCACGGAAGCGACATGACGAGTAGAAAGTCAGTGCGAACGGCGTGCCGGTGGGCGGCAGTCTGGCTCTTGGTGGTGGTCGCCGTCGGCTGTGCCGTGGAAGACCATGGGGAGCGGCCGGATCCCACCATCCGCGAGGTGACTCTCCTCTACACCAACGACTTCGAGTCGGCCTACGATCCGATCCCGGCCTTCTGGCGGGATGACCTCGAGCACGTGGGAGGGATCGCGCAGCTGGCGACCCTGATCGACCTGGAACGTGCACGGGCCGAGCTGAGCTTTCTGCTCGACGCCGGTGACATCTTCACTGGCACCCTGGCCAAGCTGAGCCGCGGTGAGCTGCCCTTCGAGCTCATGATCACCATGGATTACGATGCGATGTGCATCGGCAACCACGAGTTCGAGTACGGCTGGTGGGTGCTGCGCGACGCGATGCAGCTGGCGCCGTTTCCGGTGCTGGCGGCCAACCTCTTCTACCAGGGCACCGAGATTCCTTTCACCCAGCAGATGGTGGTCTTGGAGCGCGACGGCTTCCGCATCGGTGTGATCGGCATCTTCGGCCGCGACGCCGCCACCGCGCTCTATCCGCCACATCTCGAGGGCCTCGAAGTTCGCGACGAGGCGGCGGCGGCGCGGGCGGCCGTAGCTCAACTCCGACCCAGGGTGGATCTGGTCGTCCTGCTCACTCACCAGGGCAAGACCGCACCCATGCAGACCGACGACGAGGCCGACCCCAACGTGTGGCGGGGCATCGATGCCGATATCCGGCTTGCCGGTGCGGTCGAGGGGGTCGACGTTCTCATCGGCGGCCATGCCGATGCCGGCCAGGAGGCGCCCTTCATCCACCCAGAGACGGGGACCCTGATCTGCCAAACCTATGGCCAGGGAACGCGGCTGGGCCTGCTGAGGCTGACCGTGGACACCGAGGCTCACGAGGTGCTGGCCCACGATGGCCGCCTGCTGGTCGTAGACTCTGATTCTCTCGAGCCGCACCCCACGGTAGCCGCCAAGCTCGCCGCCTACCGCACCCGCTTCCCCGAGGTAGACGAGGTTATTGGTCGCACGGCGGCGCGCCTCACCCGGCGTTACAACGAGGAGTCCGACCTCGGCAGCTTGATGGCCGATATCCTGCGCGACCATGGCGCAACCGACGTCGCCTTCATCCACTCGGGTGGGATCCGCGCCGATTTGCCGGCGGGGCCCGTGACCCGCGAGAACCTGCTTGATGCCTTCCCATTCATCGACTTCGTGTACATCTTGAACATGACCGGCGCCCAGATCCTCGATGTGCTCGAGCAGAGCTTCACCCTCGAACGCGGGGTGTTGCAGGTGTCGGGCTTGACCGTGAAGTACGACCCCTCGCGGCCGGTTGGTGAGCGGGTGATCAACGTTTGGGTGGGGAAGGAGCCGCTCGAAGCCGGCCGCGCCTACTCGGTCGCGACTCTCGACTTTCTCGTCTCCGGCGCCGACCTTTACAGTGGCTTTACCGGAGCCAAGGTGATCAGGGGGGAGGGCCCCGAGTTCGCCGAGCTGCTGGAGGCACGGTTCGCGATCGGTGAAGTGGTGGCCGCGCCCCTCGGTGGGCGGCTTATACCCATAGAGTAGGCGATTGCCCGCCGATCCTCGGGTATGGCACCGCGACAGCAAGGTCGATCGAGCGGTCGGGCTACACTCATGACACTGGAGGTCAGCCGTGGATCGAAGCATCGTTGTACGTGTGCTGTTGTGCCTTGGAGCCGCCGCCTTTGGCGTGGATGCTGCGGAATCGGTCAACGATAGCCCCAATTTCCTGGTCATTCTGGTCGATGATCTCGGCTACGGCGATCTTGGCGTTTACGACCATCCCACCATCCGCACCCCGAATATCGATCGGTTGGCGGCCGAGGGCATACGATTTACCGACTTCTACTCGGCGGCACCGGTGTGCTCGCCGGCTCGCGCTGCATTTCTTACGGGTCGCATACCGGTTCGCACGGGGATCTACGACTGGATCCCACCGGGTAGCGACATGCATCTGTCGGCCGAGGAGACGACCGTCGCCGAACTCCTGCGAGCGGCCGGCTATCAGACCTCGATGTTCGGCAAGTGGCATCTCAACGGGGCGCTCGATGCCGACCAGCCGCAGCCTGACGACCACGGCTTCGATCACTGGTTTGCCACCGCCGGTTTTGCCATGCCGAACCACCTGAATCCGGTCAATTTCGTGCTCAACGGCGAGGAGGTGGGTCCGACCGAGGGCTACGCATGCCAGATCGTCACCGATGAGGCCATCCGCTGGCTACGCGAGGATCGTAAACCCACAAGACCGTTTTTTGCATACGTGGCGTACCACGAGCCGCACGAGGTCATCGCCTCGCCGCCCGAATTGACGGCGGGCTTCGAGGCGGCTCAAAACGGCAACGAGGCGCTCTATTTCGCCAACGTCACCAACCTCGATCTCGCGGTCGGCCGGCTGCTGGCCGCCCTCGATGAGATGGGTCTGACGGACGACACCTTTGTCCTCTTCACATCGGACAACGGTCCCGAGATGCTCGAGCGCCACCCGCAGGCGCAGCGCTCTTACGGTTCAGCCGGTCCGCTGCGTGGCAAGAAGCTGCAGCTATGGGAGGGTGGTATCCGGGTGCCGGGGATCATCCGTTGGCCCGGCCACACACAGCCCGGGTCAGTTTCCGGGGCTGCGGTGAGTGGGATCGATCTCCTGCCGACCCTGTGTGCGGTCGCAGGTGTGCCGGTGCCGGCGGAGCTCGAGCTCGACGGCATCGATATCACCCCGATATTTGCAGGTGAGGGTGTCGACCGCGAGGTGCCGCTGTTCTGGTATCACTACAAGGCGTGGGGCGGGCCGAGGGCCGTCATGCGCGAGGGGAGGTGGAAGCTGGCTGGATTCTGGGATGGTCCCGAACGGCTGCGCTCAGACAGCTCGACCATGCGCCCGGGCGACCTCGAGTTGATCCGGACTACTGAGCTCGTACGCTTCGAGCTCTTTGACATCGAGACGGATCCGGGCGAGAGAGCAGACGTCGCGACGAAAAACCCAGACGTCTTCGAGGCCATGCACAACGAGATGGTGCGGCTGCTGGCCGAGGTCGAGTCCGACGCTCGACGCGACTGGCGGGAGAGCTGGTTGCGGCGTTGGTAATCCTTTTTCAAAAAGAAAACCCCTCCGCGATGGAGGGGTTTTTGTTGTGGTTGAAAGGGGGCTTACCAGCCGCCGCCACCGCCACCGCCGCCGCCGCGATTGCGCTCTTTTGCCTGCGCAACATCCACGCGGATGGTGCGGCCGTCGAGCTCGGTGCCGTTCAGTGCTGCGACGGCCTTGTCGGCCGCCTCGTCATCATCAAAAGTAACGAAGCCGAAACCACGTGAGCGACCGGTATCGCGATCGCTGATCACGATGGCCTCACTGATTTCGCCAAAAGGGCTGAACGCAGCGAGGAGGCCGTCGTCGTTCGTGTCCCAGCTCAAACTTCCAACAAACAATTTCTTCGACATATCTCTTCTCATCTCCCTGAGCATTGCCTCTCTCCGAGGCGCTCGTTTCGCGAACCGCGGTGGACGATGCGTCCACCCAAACAGAAGCCAGCCCCGATGGCCGGCAACAGAGCGCATACCATAGCAGGTATCTTCTTTGAGTACAACTCTTAACTCCTATACTTTTGGCTTCCGTCCGGAAATGATCCAGCGGTCGGGGCCGAGGTCGGTGCGTTCGATCTCCTCGAGACGGGCCGCCTCCATCCAGCCGCGGATCACGGGTTCGGGCCAGGTGTCGCCGAAGGATCGCATGTTGACGGCGAAGAGGGCACCGAGCAGGTGCTCACGCTGCGCATCGTCGATGGCGAAATCGACGACGACGACGCGGCCGTCCGGCGCCAGGGCCTCGGCGCCGCGCCGCACCATCTCTGCCGCACGGTCGGCGGTCTCCTGGTGGAGGACGTTGGCATACAGGACGAGGTCGAAGCCGGAACCGTAGTCGGTGGCGAGATAATCCCCTGGCACGAATTCGATGCGGTCTCCGAGCTCGGTGCCGACGAGATCGGCTGCGGCCAACTTGACCACCTCGGGGATATCGAGCACGGTGGCCTGCAGCCCGGGACGTTTTTTGCACAGGGCCTTGGAGAAGTGGCCCCAGCCGCCTCCGACGTCGAGAACACAATCGACCCCTTCGAGGTCGAGCACGCCAGCGGCCCGCCGCGCCATCTGCGACCCCATGGCGCGCATGGCGGCGCCAA
>RCNG010000825.1_pt1 | contig 14813 bp, 18 predicted proteins | sample 2041371 | NCBI WGS metagenome assembly RCNG01 (sample SAMN09708227, study PRJNA481090) | Marine sediment metagenome, whole genome shotgun sequencing project. | biome: marine sediment; feature: ocean; material: sediment; isolation source: Sewage treatment plant 1 marine sediment (STP1) ... | reverse complement strand
TGCATGGTAAGATTCCTTCATGGAGTAAATGCTCGTGGGGAAGATCGACATCATCACGTCTGTCAGCAAGCATTCAACGACTGCCATTCCCAATCACTTCGAAATTACCCCGCGGATCGATCCGAACGCTCGCCGCTCAATCTGGTGTGACCTGCTATGTTGAAGAATCGCTATGATCTAAACATGCCGGCACTGCCCTTGACAACATAGGGATAGGAACCTGCGATGATATCGTTATTAAACATTCCTGCAACCGTTCTACCGTTCATCATCTTCGCCCTGCGAGTCTCGGATATGTCGCTCGATACACTGCGAGTGCTCTTCGTCATTCGCGGGCGGAAACCCTTAGCATGGATTCTGGGGTTCTTCCAGTCGCTTCTATGGGTTATTGCCATCACTAGCGTATTGAGTAATCTGGACAACTTGTGGAACATCATTGCCTACGCTGGAGGTTTTGCCACTGGAAATGTCGTCGGAATGACGATCGAGGAGCATCTCGCCATCGGGCATAGCAACCTGCAGATTATCAGCTCACGTTGGGGCAGCGCAATCGCTGAAACTATTCGCGAACAGGGCTACGCCGCGACCGAGCTTCCTGCGCGCGGCAAGGATGGGACGGTCAGTCTGATCAGCTGCAGCATCCTACGCCGGGATATCGATGCAGTCCGGCAAGAGGTTAATAAGATCGATCCCGATGCATTCATCACCGTTGAGGATATCCGTCCGCTTCACCGAGGCTTTTGGCGATCCTGATCAGGAGTGAGTCGCAGAAATACCCAAGAAAGTAATCTATCTATGGTTCCACAATAAACGTTCGATGATCTTCTCCCCTGACCCTAATATCCGATGAGCCTGGATTGGAGCCTTATCCCCGCCGCGCTGGTCCCATTCATGATCCTGGCCATCCACATAAGCAATCTTTCTCTTTCAACGCTGCGCGTGCTTACGGTTGTGCGCGGACGAAAACGTGCCGCCTGGGCTCTTGGCTTCGTGCAGAGCCTGCTCTTTATCACTGTTATCTCCGGTGTCTTGAAAAATCTTGATAACCCATGGAACCTGGCAGCATACGCCGCGGGCTTCGCCACCGGAAATGTTCTAGGAATAATCATTGATGATCGTATCGCTCCCGGGCACAGCCTGCTGCGGATAACGAGTTCGAGTCACGGCGCAGCCATCATTGATGCCCTACATCAAGCCGGTATGGGCGCAACAGAGGTCTCCGGGTCAGGCCTAGACGGGACCGTGAGTCTGATCTACTGCTACTCACCCCGACGAAAGGTGCGAAAGATAAAAAGACTTGTGCTGCAGCACGACCCCCAGGCTTTTGTGACGCTGCTGCAAGTGCGGCAGATCGGGGGCGGCTGGGAAGGTTAACGCCATTGTCAGGGGGAATCCACTGGAGGGTTGGCCCGTATGCCGGCCCGCCACCAAATTTCCCACAGGTGTTCCTCTCCTGCGGGAGGTTTACCGCCCGCCCCCCAAAGCGCGCCGGAAGACAGACATCGGGAAGAGAAAACCCACTATGATGGCTTGCATCTTGCATCACTCTTAGAGCGGCGCGGGGTTGCAGCACACCACAGCGGCATAACCCCTTATAGTAGGAGCAAGGGTTGGTTTGCAACGCTCCATCCCAAACGGTATAATCCCGCGACCCATGATATAAGCTTAACTCGAGCGGATCAACACCTTGATCAGCTTGAGAATCGGATATCTTTGGTCTATCTGCTCTGTGAATCTGGAAGATTAGAAGAAAAAGAAGAATGGCACTCAAGGGCAACCTACGCGACTTTAACGTCACTCAGCTTCTGAATCTGATCAATATTGCCCAAAAGACCGGCACGCTCACGGTCGAGGGTCCTGATGCCATTTCCTGGGTTTCCTTCCGCGCTGGAAAACTAATCTACGCACAATTGGGGAATGAGGACGGAAGCCTAACCGGCATACTCACCCGCGCCGGGAAGATCACATCGAAACAAGCAGACGTCATCAAGGAAAATGCAACAGAAAAGAGTGACCAGGGGCTTGGCCTGCTCTTGATAAACGCTGGTTATCTCTCCCAGCAAGTCATCCTGGACAGTATTCAACAGTACATTCTTGACATTGTTTACCAACTCTTTACCTGGATTGATGGTCTCTTCCGCTTCGACAATGATGTCTTACCACCCTCTGATGCAATCACGGTCCGCATGGACCTCGAAAATATCATCATGGAAGGCTCACGCCAAACGCAGGAATGGGAACTACTTAAAGATGAGATCCCAAGTCTTGATATGGCCCTAACCTTCGTCGACCGGCCGGGCGCCGACATTCGTGATGTTCAACTCACGGTTGATGAATGGAAGGTCGTTTCCTATATCAACCCCAAGAACACGCTCAAACAGATCGGCAAGACCAATAGGATGAATGACCTGGAGATCAGGCGCATTGTCTATGGGTTAGTGCAGGCCGGTTTGGTTGAAATCATCCGCCCAGAAGGCATGCCTTTGCCTCCAAAAGCGAAAAAATTGCCGCCTGTCGATAAGAAACAGCAGGCTTCACTCGTGAATAAGTTGATTCATAGAATCAGGTCCCTATAGGGAAAGTGGCGTATGCAAACAGTAAAGATGGTCGTCACAGGTCCATTCAACTCCGGCAAGACAGCGTTCATTCAATCTGTCAGTGAGATAGATGTCGTCTCGACAGAGCGCAAAATCAGCACCGAGGCTGAACGGATTAAAGAAACAACCACGGTTGCGATGGATTTTGGCCGGATTACCGTGGACGACGACCTGGTGCTCTACCTGTTTGGCACGCCCGGGCAAAAGCGATTTGATTTCATGTGGGAGATCCTGGCTGAAGGGATGCTCGGGTTCGTCGTCATGGTGGACAGCGCCCGACCCGAGACCTTCCGTGAGGCACGTGGAATCCTCCAAACCTTCCGAGCGTACGCCCCGACTCCATATGTCGTCGCCGCGAACAAGCAAGATCTCGATGATGCATGGGAAGTGGAGGACCTGCGTATCGCCCTAGGCCTCGATTCAAAAATCAAGATGCTCCCGTGCGTGGCAAACGATCGAGGGCAGGTGAAATCCGTTCTTCTGGAACTCCTTTTTAGCATTCTCGAGGAGTCGAAAGAGTAGAACGGACGTAGCCAGTCTTTCTTGTTTCCGACCACCCGAACCGCTATCAGTTATTAGTGATTGTCATGTACTATTGGACAAGGGAAGCAGTTGCCGCCGGACCCGCTCTTCGTGAAGAGCGGAGCCTATCTTTATAAAGGAGGGAGAGAGATGAAGAAGGGTCGCATCCTTGTCGTTGAAGATGACTCTGACATTGGAAATATGCTCCGCATCTACTTCACCGGGCAGGGTTATGATGTAGATCTCACTACAAACGGATCAGACGCGCTCACCTCCACACACTCAAACATGCCCAATCTCATCGTCCTGGACATCCTTCTGCCCGATATGGATGGCTATTCAGTCTGCCAGGAATTGCGCGCATCTCCACGGACGCATCACATCCCAATCATCTTCCTAACCCAGAAGGATTCACGCAGCGATCGTATCGCCGGGTTAGAGCTTGGCGCCGACGATTACATCACCAAACCTTTCGACATTGAAGAACTCAAGCTGAGGGTTCAGAACGCCATTGCTCGCGCGGAGCGTGAGAGCCTGATCGATCCACGCACAGGTCTCCCCACCGGCGCCATCATCCAAGAGAAGTTGCGCGAGCTCGTCAATAAAAAAGAGTGGGCATTACTCTATTGCCGCCTTGAACAATTCGAAGGCTTCAAAGAAGTCTACAGCTTCGTAACCGGCGATGAGAGCCTGCGGATGACGGCAGCGATGTTCTGTGAAGTCCTGGCGGAGCATGGGGATGAGAAGGATTTCCTCGGGCACGCCGGCGGGGGTGACTTCATCGTCATCACCATCCCTGCTGCCGCAGATACAATCAGTGAACAGCTCAAACAAAATTTCAAGGAACGGATAAAAGAACACTACTCAAAAGAAGATCTGGATCGGGGTCACTTAGTCGTACCCCAAGGCAGTGGTGATGGGGTTCAAATTCCATTAATGACCATGAGCATCGGACGGTTGGATTCAACCGCGAAGAACTTCAACGACCTGCGCGAAATAACAGAGGCGGCCATGGAGGCACAGCGCATGGACGCGACGACGTCCTAAAGCATGCTCGCAGAAGATCTCCTCGTTCTCATCTTTCTCGCACTTGCGTTGCTTCTCGTCGGGATCGCCATCGGCTGGAGTCTGCGCTCGTCCAGGATAGCCGGGCGGAAACCCTCAGATGGGGAGGTTGTTCCCACATCGCCAGCAATTAGCACAGAACCCCAGGCTTCTCCCGACGGTGAGGTTCTATCTACGCTCCAATCTCTGCATGCCGCGCTGAGCCACCCCGAAGATTTATCCGCTCTCGTCGAAGGTGCCCTTAAAGGAATCTCTCACCTGCTCCCATTCGACATTGTTGAGCTCAACCTGTTCGATCGGACGACCGGCCACTTCATCCCGCATCGGCTCTGTTCACCGCGCTCCTCCGACTTTGTCACCGGCATGGGGGATGATGTCTACCGCCTAGGGGAGGGCTACACCGGTTGGCTGGTCGAGCACCGCGAATCCTTGCTGCTCCCAGACGTCGCCGAGAGGGGCGATGTTCGCCCCAAGATCCGGCGCGGGAAATTTCCATTCAAATCATACCTGGGCACCGCTTTAACCGACCGGGACGAAATCGTGGGCACACTGGAGCTGGCGCACCAAGAAGCACTTACGTACGACCGCCGCCATCAAGCACTTCTCGAAGCCGCCAGCGCAGCTATTGCGCTTTCGATCACGAACCTCAACCTCCACAGTCAGCATCAGCAGTTTGTCGATGAATTTGTCGGGATAACCGACATCCAAGGAGCCGCAGCTTGGGTTCACGAACCAGAAACGTTGGTGGAGCAGCTCTCCAAAACGCTCGCAACCAGGGTCGGCACGGACATCCTCTGTTTACTGTTGTACGACGAAGACTCACAATCGCTCATCGGTCAACCACCGTTCTTCGGTGTTTCCACATCCGTCCTTACGGATGATCTTATCCTTCCATCTTCGCCCGAGAACCCGCTTTCGACAATCTGGCAAACCCAGAAATATTGGATTTCAAACGCCGCAGTGGAGGAGCAGCTCATCGACCAGATGGGGCTTCGACCCTTTGCGGAGAAGGTGGAAATCCACACGCTTCTGATAACTCCCTTGGGGGGTGATGAACACCGGATCGGTGCAATTCTGGCGGGGAATACAGACGCAGAGTCAATATTCTCTGAGGGAGATGCCGAAGTCCTGGCCTCGCTATCGCGGCTTTGCTCACCCCTGATCGAAGCATCGCAGAACTTAACCCGAGATCAAGGGGCTGGCGAGACCGAGAGGGCAGATCCTATCGCCGCGGGCATGATCCTCGATTCCGTGGCTCAACCCGCGGAAGAACCCACGACTGGCGCGCTCGAATGGGCAGAGGCTCTTCTAAGGATCTCGGCGGAATTATCCTCCAGCCTCGACGTCGATCGTGTGCTCGAGAGAACGCTCGCTCTCACCAGCGAGCTTATCGGCGCCACCCAAGCATGCGTCCTGCTGCTTACACAGGAGGGTGACTCTCTACGGCTGCGCGCTTCTTTTGGTGAGAGAGGTCCCGGCAGCCTACAAACGGATCTGGAGCCACAGGAGGGTCTACCCGGCTGGGCCATGTCCCACAACCAGTCTGTGTTAATCGACAATCTTTCTCAGGACGCAAGATGGAAAGCTCCTGACGGCGACACTCAGGAGCAGCGCAGCGCCATTGCTGTGCCGATCATCGTCGGGGATGAGGCGAGCGGGGCAATGCTCTTCACTCACTCTGAGCTAGGGGCTTTCGCCCCAGAACAACAAAGGTTGGTTCGCTCTGTTGCCGGTCAGGTCGGCGGTGCGATAAAAAACGCCGAACTGTATCATGTGATAAGCGATCAAGCCGAGCGCTTGGGTTCGATGCTGCGCTCCCAGCAGATCGAAGCCAGCCAATCGCGGGGAATCCTCAACTCCATCGCCGACGGCGTTATCGTGACCGATTCCAACCATAAAATCATCCTTTTTAGCCCCTCCGCCGAACGGATTCTCGGGCTTTCCAGCGAGGACGTCGTTGGGCACCCCGTCTTCGATTTTATCGGTGTCTACGGCGCCGGTGGGACGCGCTGGGCGGATGCGATTCGCGCTTGGAGTCAGGACCCAGCTTCAGTCGGCCAGGTGGCGTTCCTTACCGAGCAGCTTGAGCTTGAAGATGGTCGTGTGATCTCGATCCACCCGGCGCCCTTCGTCCTGGGCGACGAATTCCTGGGAACGGTCTCGATTTTCCGCGATATATCCCGTGAGGTCGAAGTAGACCGTCTAAAATCTGAGTTCGTCGCCACCGTCAGCCACGAGCTACGCACGCCGATGACTTCAATAAAGGGCTTCGTCGATCTTCTCTTGATGGATGTCTCCGGCGAGTTGGATGACGAACAGCGGCACTTCCTTGAAATCATACGCAGCAATACCTTCCGCCTGGAAATCCTTGTTGGCGATCTCCTGGACATCTCCCACCTCGAATCAGGAAAAGTCACGCTCTCCTTCCAAGCGCTGGATGTTCACCAGCTCCTGGATGAGATGCGCGAACACGTCGAGCACAGGAGTCATGAGGAAGAAAAGCAGACCAGCTTCCAGATCGAAGCTCCCCAGAGGCTCCCCAAACTCAGGGGCGACCTCGAACGTGTGCGGCAGATCCTGGCTAATCTGGTCGAGAACAGCTTCAACTTCACGCCATCAGGGGGCATGATCCGCATGCGCGCCAGACAGGTGGGGGATCAGATTGAGATCGATGTGATCGACAACGGCATGGGTATCTCCCTGCCGGAACAAGAGCGCATTTTCGAACGTTTTTTCCGTGGTGAGCAATCGCTTGTACTGGGTATCTCAGGCACCGGTCTGGGCCTGTCGATTGTACTTAACCTAGTCGAGATGCACGGTGGGCGGATATGGGTCACTTCAGACGGAATCCCGGGAAAGGGATCCACCTTCACGGTATCGCTGCCGGCCGTGACCGCAGAAGATGATGCGGAAGATGGTGGGGGATAGAGATGGCAAAGATTCTTGTCGCGGAAGATGAACGCGATATACGTGAGCTCATTGAGTTTGCGCTTAACTATAACGGCCATGACGTCCTGACCGCGGTCGACGGTTTGAGCGCCTGGGAGCTTACGATCGCGGAACAGCCTGATCTGGTGCTGCTTGACGTACGCATGCCACGCATGGATGGATACGAGTTGTGCCGCAGGATCAAACGCAGCGAAAAATTGCGTCACATCCCCGTCGCCTTCCTCTCTGCGAAAGGACAGGAAGCTGAGATTCAGGCAGGTCTGGATGCTGGTGCAGAGGAGTACATTCTAAAGCCCTTTTCCTTGGACCAACTTGACCAGGCGGTCGCCCGACTGCTGAGCGATTGATATTTAGAAAACTTGGATGAAACAAGCGCTCTATGCGCGGTGCCCCTTTCGATCATCAGAAGATCGAAGGAGTGTTTTCTTCGGTAAGCACCCTATGAATGCCCACTTTCTCAACCTCCTGCAGGTTTTTTGAGCTAACGAGATGTTGCGAATAAGAATCACCCTCGCTGTTTGACCACAGGCTGCTCCTGCGACCTAGAGCGTAGAGACGCAGCATGATGCATCTCACCATGTTGCCTCCCTGTATGTAGGCTAGATCGTCGATGAAGAATCATCCTTGACATCACCCCTGATCGCAGCGAAATCCTCTTAAATAATGTTATACTGCTTATAGCATCTTGATAGTAGACGCACGGGGAGTCCAACCGGACTGAGAGGAGGGCTACGACCCTCGACCCGCAGAACCTGATCCGGATCATGCCGGCGTAGGGATGGCAGCCACGTTGCATCACCAACAACAGCCACTCCCTACCCAAGGAGTGGTTTTTTCTATGCTGCATCGCACACTCATCCTCACAAACGGAGACATCCTGGATGGCTCCGCGCTTAAAGAGCGCATCGACGCCTGGAGCCCTGAGCAGGTAATAACCGCAGATGGCGGCAGCCGCCACGCGTCTACACTTGGATTGAAGATCGATCTTGTAGTCGGAGATCTCGACTCAATAGAACCCGCGCAGCGCGAGACACTTCTAGAGCAAGGCACGCAATTCGAACACTTTAAAGCCGAGAAGGACGAGACCGATCTCGAATTGGCGCTGCTACGTGCTGTCGAGCAAGGTGCAACCGAAATCGCTGTCATCGGCGTTGTCGGTAATCGGCTGGATATGGTCCTGGCGAATATTCATCTGCTCACACTAGATGCTTTAATCCCAATACATGCAGAACTCTGGCTCGGGCGCCAAACCGCCTGGCTGATTCGCCCTCCCGGAGACGAGTTCAAGGGCGCTCCAGGCGATACGCTGAGCCTGATCCCAGTAAAAGGGGACGCAATGGGTGTTACCACCACCGGATTGGCTTATCCGCTGCAGGGAGAGAAACTTTGCTTCGGGCATGCCCGGGGTGTCAGCAACGTAATGGAACAGGAGGTTTGCCGCGTGGATTTGGAAACGGGGATCTTGCTTGCTGTGCATACACAAGCGGCATAACCCCTGCGGATCCTGCGCTATTCACCCCCGGACATGTGGTTGTCCACACGTTTCGTATGGAAACGGAGACAATGGAGGGTTGTAGAACATGACTATCGATCCCGAACGCACAGTGAATGTTGCCGTTCAGGTGCTGCCACTGCATGAGGATGTGTACCGAATTGTTGGCCACTCCATCAGTGTCATCGCTGAGAGCGGCGTAAAATACGAGGTCGGTCCGATGGAGACCGTAATGGAGGGGCAGCTAGACACCCTGCTTGAGGTCGCAAAACAGGCTCACCTGGCCTGTTTCGAGGCTGGTGCAGAAAAGGTGGTTACGCTGATCAAAATCGGCGACAGCACCACCGGGACATCCATCGAAGAGAAGGTCGCCAAATATCGCAGCCGTTGACCATGACCTCGGCATCAACCGTGGAGATCCCCGTATATGGACGGTAGAAATAAGGTTATCCAGCCTCGAGCGACACGCTTCTGGCATGAGGCTCTTCCGCCGCTTCTGCTCGTTTGCTTCGTTTTGCTCGTATGGCAGACCGTCGCCGTTCGCAGCGGCCTCTCGGCTTTCATCCTCCCCTCGCCAATCCAGGTCGCACAAGCCACATACGAGACCTGGGACATACTGCTCCCCGCGATCGGGACGACGATGGTGGAGACAGGGGTAGGTTTGAGTATCGCCATCGTACTCGGCGTGGTAATCGCCGGCGTGATGGACGTCTCAAACTTGCTGCGTAGATCGCTCTATCCAATCCTTGTCGCTTCACAGACCGTGCAGATTCTGGCGATCGCGCCGTTGCTCATCATCTGGTTCGGATTTGGGCTTCTGCCGAAGGTCCTCGTCGTGATACTAATCTGCTTTTTTCCGTTGGCAGTCAATACGGCTGATGGGCTCGCCTCAGCAGACCCGGATCTGGTCGCCCTTCTGCGTTCTATGGGGGCAAGTCGCAATCAAATCTGGCGCATGGTCCGGCTTCCCGCCGCGCTGCCCTCCTTCTTCTCCGGACTGCGTATTGCCGTCACCTACAGCGTCGTTGGCGCAACAATCGCAGAATGGGTGGGTGGTTCAGCTGGACTCGGTCTTTACATGCTGCGGTCGAAGAATGCTTTGGCGACGGATCAGGTATTTGCAGCTATCGTCGTGACCTCAGTCATCAGTATTGGTCTCTATACATTGGTCTATGCCCTGGAGCGCGCCGTGCTCCCGTGGTACCACACCACCCAGCGTGAAGAACATTGGGAGGGCGCGGGTATTTATTGACCGCGCAGAAATATGGTCCGGTTTGTTTACTTTTAACAGGATATAAACGATGAGAATCTGGAATTTGACATCTCTAACAATCGTTCTCGCCCTCGTCCTTGCAGGTTGTGCAGGACAGAGTGAGACCCCCACCCTGCAGGATGTGACGTTAATGCTGGATTGGGTTCCAAACACAAATCACACGGGCATTTATGTCGCTCAGGCTAACGGCTACTTCGAAGACGCGGGGTTGAACGTCACGATCATTGAGCCCGGTGAAGTCTATGCGGAACATGCCGTCGCTGCAGAGGCTGCCGACTTCGGCGTCAGCTTCCAGGAGCAGGTTACGCTCGCCCGCGCCGATGAAGTGCCGATCGTGTCCATCGCCGCGATTATCCAGCATAACTCCTCCGGCTTCGCTTCACGCGCCGAGCTCGGTGCCCACTCTCCCCGCGATTGGGAAGGGCTGCGGTATGGCTCGTTCGGCAGCCCATTTGAACCGCCAACGCTACAAGTGCTCATGAACTGCGACGGGGGCAAATTTGAAGCGCTAGAGATCGTCGACACAGGTTTTTCAGATCCTTTAGCGCTGCTCGACCAGGCCGTGACCGATCTGGCCTGGATTTTCTACGGCTGGCAGGGCATCCAGGCTGAGTACGAAGGCATTGATCTGCAGATCGTGATGATGGAGGATTGGTTCGATTGCATCCCGGATTACTACACGCCGGTCCTCATCGCCAATGAAAAAACGATACAGGAGCGCCCGCAAGTAGTGCGCGCCTTCCTCGAGGCGATTGAGCGCGGTTATCGTTTTGCAATCGACAACCCCGAAGAGGCCGCAGACATCCTGCTTGAGGCCGTCCCCGAGCTGAACGAGGACCTCGTTCACAGAAGCCAATCCTGGCTTTCTCCCCGTTATCAAGCTGACGCCTCTCGTTGGGGAGAGCAGGACATCCAGGTCTGGCAGGCATATTCAGCGTGGATGGTTGAGCATGGGATCCTTACCGAATCCATTCAAGCCGAAGACGCCTTCACCAACAAATTCCTTCCAGGGAGCCAGTGATCCGGTGCGAAAGTTAAGCGTCGAAGTCCAGGGGGTTAGCAAGACCTTCCGTACGGATGGTCAATCGGTTAGGTCTCTCGATGATATTGCGCTGCGCATCGAGGAGGGCGAGTTCCTCACCCTGATCGGCCCTTCGGGGTGCGGGAAGAGTACGCTTTTCAACTTGATTGTGGGGTTGTTAGAACCCGACGAGGGGGATATTTATCTCGAAGGGGAACTCTGCCGCGAGCGAATCGGCCGCGTAAGCTACATGCCTCAGCGCGATCTTCTGCTCCCCTGGCGGAACATCCTTGACAACGTGATCATCCCCCTTGAACTCGCCGGGGTGCCGCGGGATGAAGCGCGCGCCCGTGCCCAGTCTATGCTGCCTCTCTTCGGGCTGGAGGATTTCGCCAACAGCTACCCCAGCGCTCTCTCGGGCGGTATGCGCCAGCGAGCCGCACTGCAGCGCACGATGCTCGCTGAGAAAAAGATCCTGCTCTTAGACGAACCTTTCGGAGCCCTCGATGCGCTCACCCGCCGTGAGCTTCAGGGCTGGCTGCTCGAGGTTTGGCGTCGTTTCGGTCAAACCGTCATTTTTATCACACATGATGTTGAGGAAGCCATTTACCTTGGCGATCGCGTGGCTGTGATGAGCCCTCGCCCGGGTCGGATTGTAAAAATAGTCGATGTCCCTTTGCCCCGCCCGCGCCGGCAAGCTATGATCACCGAACCGATCTTCTCCTCGCTCCTCGCCGAGCTTCTCGAAGCGCTCGGGGTAACGATCTAACCCTGTTCGTGGGGCGCAGAAAAATAAAGGCTGAATGATGGGCATCACCATAACGGTTCACAAACTGAATGAGCAGGGCGTTGAAGTCTTCCACTATCGCGGCATACTTATTGAGGAACAGGGAACCAGTCTCACGCTCGAAGCACGCTTCGAGCGTTCTGATATTCAATTCTTTGAGTTAACTTTTCGGGAGGGCGATCGCTTTCTCGAGACCTACTATACAGATCGCTGGTTTAATATCTTCGAGATCTACGACGTCGATGATGACCACCTCAAAGGCTGGTACTGCAACATCACCCGCCCGGCTCGAATCGAGCAAGGGCACATCTATGCGGAAGACCTGGCGCTCGATTTGCTTGTTTACCAAGATAGGCGCGTTCGAGTATTGGATGAAGATGAGTTCGAGGAGATGGATCTCAACGAGTCTGATCGCAAGAACGCCCTATCTGCGCTCGAGGAGCTCAAGCTATGGGTCAAGGCGCGCAAAGGGCCATTCTCCAGACTCGCGGCAGAGAATCGCCCAACGATGTAACCTACCTTAATACACCCGCATTGGATATTCTGTTAAAGAGAAGCGCTTTGAGGTTCAGAGCGCTTTTTGGGCATTCGCTCGACGCCACAGAAGCCAGACGACATACGCCGTCACCACAATCAAAATCGAGGCGATGAGCACCGGCACCACGAATGCCAGGATGGAGATGACCAGCGCGATCACATCCTCGGCAATGCTGACGGGCACATTGCCGATGCCTCCCGTCGTAGCGGTGACCGCCGGGCGAACTACAGCGGATTTAGCCGCATGCACGCTGCCGGCGATGAACAGCCCGGCAATAACGCTCAAGATAGGGCTGACATCTGTGATCACATTGGCACTCACGGCAAAAGCGAAGGCGCCGGCTACAGGTCTAACGAAGGTCTGAATGGCATCATTGACATGGTTCACCGCCGGTATCTTATCTGCAAAGAACTCAACCACGCTGAGAACCACCAGAATGCCTATCACCCACCAACTGCTGAGTGCATCCCAGGGGGGGGTGAGCGTTATTAAATCTGTAAAGCGGGCGACCAGCGCCATAATCAATAGGGGTATATACGCGTTCAGACCGGCGCTTGCGGCCAGTCCAAATGCAGCGAAAACACCGCTCAATGGGTCCATTGTCTTCTCCTCTACAAGTGGAATCCGCCCCAGGTTCCGGTCAAAGTATAACGCAACAGGTCGATCAACCCAATCTGAAGCAAGGCGAGCATCAATCCTGCTGCGAGCGGGACGATCAGATCGCGCCATGTACTTGCCTTCTGTGTTCGACGCAGAAGAGGGATCGTGATCAACGTGTACGCCAGCGTAAGAAGCAGCAGAACCCCGAGGCTGCTCAATAGAGCCAAAGGATAAAGCAGAAGTGGGTTCTCGCTCAACACCGCCAGGTCAACAACACCGACAAGTGTGAGCAGTACGAGCAGTTCGCGCGCCGAGCGCAATATCCGCTCTGATTTCCAGTCTTTCCACGCATACTGGCTGAATACGGGGTAGACAAGCGTGACGAGCGTAATTCCAACCAGGCTGCCGGTGATTAAACGCAGAGTGTTGTGAGGTGAATAGAGCTGCATTGCCGAGGGAAGCATCGATAAAAAAGAATTGGCCCCGTCCACAACCCAGGTCAACCCCAGCCCGATGACTGCTGCTAGAACCCCTCTTCTCGGATAGAGGCTAGCTTTCGTACGCCGAAGCGCGTAATAAGCAAAAGCGATCAATGCCCCCAGAAACATCCCTGTGCAGCGCGCACAGAGCGGAAGCGGTCGTATACCCAGATGGAAAGAGCGCAAGTCGATCCGGTGGCACACCGCATAACCGATGGCGTCTGCCTTTCCCAGGATGCCATCCGGTGTGTAGTACAACCACAACCCTACCACGAGCGCCGTTAGGACGAACACAATCGCGTTCGCCAGGCGCCTGTACCGGAAGCTCTTGGTAGGTGTTTCACTTTCGTTGGTCACGCGGTGATTATAATCGAGCGCGGGTTGGATTGAGTGTCCCGCGGGATATCGCTCCAACTAACTAACACATCTTCTTGACGGACAAAAACAGAGACGGTTATAATCACTGCACGTTCCTCGGTAGCTCAATCGGCAGAGCAACCGGCTGTTAACCGGTAGGTTAGTGGTTCGAGTCCACTCCGAGGAGCCTTTTAACGCTCCAGAAGTGCGCATCCTGGCTAAAGGATGTGCATTTTGGTATATAACTTTAACCAAAATCTTACTGACTCTTTCGCTCACTCCATTCTAAAAATTCCTGAAATAATTCAATGTCACTACTAAGTGTTCTTGAATTCTTATTAGAGTTGTTGTTTAACTTCTGAATGCTGCGCCTAACATCATCATCCTTTAGCCGACTATATATTTCATCTGTTGTGGCGATTTTTTTATGCATTACGTTCATGCTCACAGCTTTGAAATCCTCGATCGTTGTTGAATTCTTATTGCCGTATTGAATATGACCGTGTCTAAAACTATGCGGTAGTCGATATGGCAACCCCACCTTCTTAAGCCACGCCCACAGGTTTTTCCTGGCCAGATTAGCCCGGTGATCCCCGATTGAATTGCACCTTGTATCGATTTCACGGGTGTCTGGTGAAATTGGCGCAACCCAATAACCATCATCAGACAACACCGTTCTGACTTCCCTGTCCCAATCTTCCACAGTTGGCAGCAATTCGGGTATCGGTAATAGATATGTCACTGCGTGCTTTCGATATTTCGTTCTAACACCCAATGATGGGAATTGCTTAATTGTTCGACCTTCGATATCAACTGCACATAAAGGGAGAGAAACAAAAGCCCCAATTCGAATGCCAGACAAGAACCACAAGACAGCGGCAGCTCGGATCCTTCTTTCAACTAAGTTCTCAACATCAGCATTAGAAATCGCAATAATTTCCGAAAGTGACACAACTTCTTCCTCTCGTGGAGGATCTTCAATCCTCTTGGGCTTGATCGTTTTTATCCAAGCACTTGAAAAACGATATCCACTCAGTTGATCCAAAAGCCACTCGAAAAACCGCCTTTTATCAGCCCGTCCTGAATTTCAAATTTAAATTTCCGGAAAAGTGGAAATCCGTCAATACACCCAG
>RCNG010000823.1_pt1 | contig 14826 bp, 14 predicted proteins | sample 2041371 | NCBI WGS metagenome assembly RCNG01 (sample SAMN09708227, study PRJNA481090) | Marine sediment metagenome, whole genome shotgun sequencing project. | biome: marine sediment; feature: ocean; material: sediment; isolation source: Sewage treatment plant 1 marine sediment (STP1) ... | reverse complement strand
ATAGCCGGGCCTATGTAACCGGAGCCGTAACGCAGAAGACGGACGACAGGGCAAGCAAGATCGGGAAGTTATTCTTGGATGACTCCTAAAGCGCTACATCATTCGTCGTTCAACCACAGGCACCCCCCGCCCGTGGCCTGGTTGATGGCTTGCAGCCGTGCAGCATGGGCCGCCAGCTCATCTGCGGATGCCCGCGGAATCGGCAACCGTACCCGCTCCGCCGGCAGTCGGCGAACCCGCCCCGCCGCAGTACTGTAGTCCCCGCTCTCCTCCGCACCCTCCAGGGAGAGACTGACCTGTCCCCCTGTCATGGCCAGGTAAACGTCTGCCAAAATCTCTGCGTCGAGCAGTGCGCCGTGCAGATCGCGGTGGGAATTGTCGATAGCGTAGCGCTTGCACAGGGCGTCCAGGCTGTTGCGCTGGCCCGGATGGGCCTTGCGGGCCATCACCAGGGTGTCAATGACCAGACAGAGGTCGTCGATGCGGACCGGCTCTCGGGCGCATTTTTTAGACCACCTTTGCAACTCCCGATCGAGAAAGCCTACATCGAAGGGGGCATTGTGGATGATGAGCTCAATCCCGTTCAAATAGTCGATCAGATCTTCTGCCACATCTTCGAACCTCGGCTTGTCGGCCAAAAATTCGTTGGTGATCCCATGGACCTCTATGGCCCCGACGTCGATCTCCCGGTCCGGCTGCAGGTACTGGTGAAAGCTGTTGCCGGTGAGACGGCGGTCCACCAGTTCCACACAGCCGATCTCGATTATCTTGTGATCTTTGGGCTCCAGGCCCGTGGTCTCGGTATCCAGTATGATCTGCCGCATCTCACTCCCCGCTCCTGATGCTCCGGACCCCTTTGTTGGCCAACTGGTCGGCCCGTTCGTTCTCGGGGTGGCCGGCATGACCGCGCACCCACTCCCACTCCACTTGGTGCATCTGCAGCGCCGCATCCAGGCGTTCCCACAAGTCGCGGTTTTTCACCGGTTGCTTGGACGCGGTGCGCCAGCCATTTCGCCGCCAACGGGCGATCCACTGGGTGATGCCCTGTTTCACATATTGGGAATCAGTCACGATGCGCACCCGGCAGGGGCGTATCAGCGTCTCCAGGCCCTTGATCACAGCGATCAGTTCCATACGATTATTGGTGGTTTGCGGCTCGCCGCCGTATAGTTCTTTCTCCACCCCGTTGAAGCGCAACAGGCCACCCCAGCCCCCGGGTCCGGGATTGCCCTTGCAGGCCCCGTCGGTATACAGCTCCACTCTCTCAGACACCTGCTCCTCCTCGTCAGCCACCAGCTCGTCTTCTCGCCGTCGGTTCTACCGCCTGCCCCGGCATCACCCGAGAACGCGTCTTCCATAAAGGTTGCATGGGCGTCAATGTGGACACCCGCTTGACTGCCCTGATGGCATAAGCCCCGGAGAACAGGGGCAGCCAACGCAGTCCGATGGATTCCAGGATCTCCAGCCGGGACAGCACGTCCTCACGCCGCAGGGGCGGCAGAAACATGAGCGGGTGCTGCTGCTCGATATCGAACCCAAGCAGCGCCAGCCAGCCTGCGACCCGCCGCTGGCCAAGAAAAGCGCCGCACCAGGGAACCTGTCCGCTATGGCGCCGAAACAGACGCCACAGCCCCCATACGCTCCAGGGATTGAAACCCAGTATGATGACACGCCCCTCAGGTATCAGCACCCGCTCCGTCTCGCGCAACACTTGGCAGGGGTCGGCGGCGAGATCCAGGGTATGGGGTAGGAACACCGTGTCGATGGAATCCGTAGCCACGGGAAATGCGCGGTCCGCACCGATCACCGTACGCCCTCCGCCCATCCCGGGAAAACGGGTCTCCAACGCCACATGGTAACGGATTCGGCTATGGGCAATGGGCTTGATGAACTCGCGGGAGCAGCCGACCTGAAGCAGATAGTAGCCGAACAAGTCGGACAGCAACTCCTTCACACAGCCACATTCCCGATCCAACAATTCCCTGCCGGGCGTCGCGGACAGCCAACGGGGCAGTTGTTCGCCGGGATCGCCGCTGCAACCGCGAGTCATATCTTGAACCATAACCGCGCTCGACTGGAAAACCCATTGGTAAACTCGTATATTACGTACGAATTAGCAGTCACTATGCCAGCGCTCCGGTTATAAAACAACAACGATTTCAGCCCTATGAGCCATCTGCCTTTACGTCTCCGACTCGGCCTGTTGTCCTTTCTCTCCATCCTGTTGCTGTCAGGCTGTAATTCCAATCCTTCGCGATCGCAAGACGCCGCCGAAGCGACAGCGGACAGCCCGGTGGTCACAAGCCAAGCTCCGCTGTTCTCTGCAACGGACAGCAGCGTTCCGGAAATCCATTCGGAACGGGAAACATCTCCCACCGATATTTGGGAGCGCATCCGCCGCAGTCAACGCCTGAAGATCCCGGATCGCCGCAGGGTGCGGCAGCAGTTGAAATGGCTGTCTGCTAATCCCGGCTACTTGGAGCGCACCTCCAAACGTGCCGAACCCTATCTGTACTTCATCGTTGAGGAGTTGGAGCAGCGCGGACTGCCGATGGAGCTGGCCCTGATTCCAGCGGTGGAGAGCGGCTTTCAGCCCCGGGCTCGATCGCCGCGGCAGGCAACCGGCTTGTGGCAGTTCATGCCCGCCACCGCCAAGGGGTTGGGCCTGAAACGCAGTTGGTGGTACGAGGGGCGCTGCGACGTCATCAGCTCCACCGGCGCGGCGTTGGACTATCTGCAGCAACTAGTGGATCAGTTCGACGGTGATTGGGAACTGGCGCTGGCGGCCTACAATGCCGGACCCGGCACTGTGCGCAGAGCGATCCGAAAAAACCGCGAACGCGATCTGCCCCTCGACTACTGGTCCCTGGAACTGCCCAAGGAGACCACCATATATGTCCCCAGGATGCTTGCGGTAGCCCAGGCGGTGCGCACGCCCGGCGCCTACGGCATCGACCTGCCCTCCATCCCCAACCAGCCGCATTTCACCCGGGTAGATCTGCCCGGACAAATCGACCTGGGGGTGGCGGCCCGGTTGGGGGGGATCGAACTGGAGACACTGCGGCGCTTGAATCCAGGCTTCCACCGTTCGGCTACGGACCCTGACGGTCCCCATGAGCTGCTGCTCCCGATCAAGAGCGCTAACAACTTCTCAGCACGGCTCGCCCAGTTGCCTCCGCAGCAGAGGACCACCGTTCACCGTTACCGGATCAAGCGCGGGGACACCCTGGGCGGCATTGCTAAACGCCATGGCACCAGCGTGACGCAACTGAAAAAGGCAAACAATATGCGGAGCACGCGCGTCCGGGTCGGGGGTACACTGATTATCCCCGCAGGTCCCGCGGGCAAGATGCTGGCGGCAAGCGCGCCCGAACCGACCGCCACACGCCCCACCACTCGGAGCACCAAGCACAGGGTGCGACCGGGCGATACGCTATGGGGCATCGCCCGCACTCACAAGGTGAGTCACCGCCGCCTGGCTGCTTGGAACGGCCTCTCAGTGAAAGCCACCCTGAAACCGGGCCAATTACTGCGGCTGACTGCCAATTCGAACGGCCGTGCAAACCGAACTTTATCATACCGGGTGCGCCGGGGAGACTCCCTCTACCTGATCGCGAAACGCTTCGACGTCAGTGTCAAGGAACTGCGCCGCTGGAACCGGCTCTCCGGCCGTCATCTGCAGCCGGGGCAGGTACTGACCCTCTACCTGCACAAGCGGGTCACCACTGCGCTTTAACCTAGAAACGGCAGTTGGACGCCGCCCAGGGTGAGTGCCGGGCGGTGCCTGGCAAGGCAAAAAGAGGCGGAATAGCCTGCTATCGCCGCGAGTTGTAACGCAGTCAGGCGCCGTCCGGCACCGCCCGGCGCGTGCACTGGGTGGCGTAAAAATTCACCCTGGACGAGATCCTGCATCCCAAGGGTTGGGTATTGCTCAACTACTTGATGGACGCCCGCACCGGCCTGGGCCGCTTTCGCGAGTTCCGCATCTCCAAACTCTACCAGCTGATGATGAACCTGATCGACTACTGCCGTGACCACGGTATCGAGCAAATTCTGGAATCGCCCGACGTCAAGGAGCGGGCGGTCCTCTACATGGCGCACGAGAGCGATTTCAAGGAACAATTACACCGCTGTTCCACCGTCCACGGCAATCTGGTCATCCTGGATCTGCGCAACGAGGCGACTATCTACGCCGGCAACCGCTTCATGATTTACGCCCTGAACCCGGGCTGCAGAGGACGGGGTCAGGTCTCGCATTATAGTAACGCCACCAGTTCAACCACTCAAATGTCGCCGAACGAAAGACCGATGTTATAATGCGCGGATTGAACCCATGATTTCCTGAAATCTGGGCGGTTCCGGCTATAGACTCGCCCTCGTCCCCGAGGTTTCTGCTGCCAGATCGTCGCCAGTGGCTGCACCGCCCGCCGATCCGCGGCAACCCAACAGGGCACGGATGATGCCCGGATCATTCCGCCTCTACCATGGCTACTATCCTGTCCGGTTTGTCTGGTATTGGCTGGAGCGATGATCAAAGCCAAGTTTTGTAACAGGTTCTATTGAGCCTCTATTGACAGTTCGTTTTAAACTCGTATGCTCGGCCTTGGATATCGGGAAAGCTGGCTAGTCCACAACAGAAAGAAGGTGCCAATATGAAACTGAAATTAACCATTTACGCCATGGCGTTCGGCTTTGTTCTCACTGCCTGTAGCGGTGGCCCATACGCATTGAATGAGGAAGAATCGCTTAAAGCAGAAGCCGGTGCCCGTGACTTTGCCGAGCGATCTGGCGGGAAATATATCTCATGTTCCGGTCAGGACAGCGACAAGGACGGCTATGTTACCTGCACCGTAGAGGTGGATGACGGTACGAAAGACGTTACATGCGGGTACAAATCACGCGGATGCAAAAGTAAGAGCTGATATTGCAGTGACGCAAAAGGCGAGCATCGGCGGCAACACCTTCAACCGCAAGCGCCGATGTTCCGCTTCGGGCTCAAATGGGTCGTACATCGCCCGGACGGCAAGGGCCGACCACTGATCCTCGTCGCAACCGGTTTGCTTGAACAGCACCAAGGCCATGTCAGGATGGTTCGCCTGCAAGATAGGCCGTGCTAGGGGATCTCGTCGATGTCCATGGACGGCAGGCTGACCCAGACTTGGCTCCACGTCGGCAGTTCAGCCGACGGGTTTGCCAGAGGGGCAGCGGTGGTGGCGGAAAAGCGGGCAATGACAGGCACTCAGGCGCCAACAGACAGTGTTCGAGGCTCGCGTGCGAAGTCACGCAAGGGAGGCGCGGGACTTGGGCCACCAAGTTGCGGCAAAGCTCTACTGCGGCCAGCCGGAACGGTTCCGGGGGCAAGCGCTTCCATTCCTATCGGATTGCCTTTATCCGTTGCTCCGAGGCCAGCACCGGCGCGGAGATGACCAAGCGGAATCCAATCAGGCAGTCCCGCTCGCACGAGCTTCTTATAAAGCACAACCCTGGAAACGGCTCAGCGCAAGTCGCCACCCTCTTCCCGTGAGCATCGATCCAGCTCCTGCAATCGCTGCAACTTCTCGGCGATCTTGATCTCCAACCCCCGCGGTACCGGCCGGTAGTAGTTGCGTGGCTCCATTCCCTCCGGCAGGTAGCTCTCCCCCGCCGCGTAGGCATCGGGCTCGTCATGGGCGTAGCGGTAGGCCCTGCCGTAACCCAACTCTTTCATAAGCCGGGTGGGGGCGTTGCGCAGATGTACCGGGACCTCCAAGGAACCGCTCGCCTGCACGTCGGCCAGGGCCGCCTTCCAGGCACTGTAAACCGCGTTGCTCTTGGGCGCGCAGGCCAGGTAGAGCACCGCCTGTGCCAGCGCCAGCTCGCCCTCCGGACTGCCCAAGCGCTGCTGCACCTCCCAGGCGTCCAGAGCCAGGGGCAGCGCACGGGGGTCGGCATTGCCGATATCCTCGGTGGCCATGCGCACCAGCCGACGGGCAATGTACAGGGGATCGCAGCCACCGTCGATCATACGCGCCAGCCAGTACAGCGCACCGTCCGGCGAGGAGCCGCGCACCGACTTGTGCAGGGCGGAGATCTGGTCGTAAAAGAGATCGCCGCCCTTGTCGAAGCGGCGGCGCACACCGGTAACGACTTCTCTGACGGTGGCCTCTTCAATCTCGCCGCTGTCGGTGAGATCCGCCGCCAACTCCAGCAGGTTGAGGGCGCGGCGGGCATCCCCGTCGGCGCCTTGGGCCAATTGCCGCCGCAGCTCCGGTGCCAGGCTCAGGCCCCTCGACCCCAGCCCCCGCTCCGGCTCCTGCAGCGCCTGTTCCAGGATCTCTTCGATTTGCGCCTCACCCAGTGTTTTCAGCACATAGACGCGGGCGCGGGATAGCAGGGCACTGTTGAGCTCGAACGAGGGGTTCTCGGTCGTGGCGCCCACAAATACCACAGTGCCGTCTTCCACATGGGGCAGAAAGGCGTCCTGCTGAGACTTGTTGAAACGGTGCACTTCGTCGATGAACAGGATCGTGGGACGCTCCTCCTGCTCCCGCGCCTGGCGGGCGGTGGCCACCGCTCCCCGGATCTCCTTGACCCCGGACAGTACCGCCGAGAGCTTGAGAAACAGGGCGCCGGAGTGGTTCGCCATGACCTGCGCCAGGGTAGTCTTGCCGGTACCCGGCGGACCCCACAGGATCATGGAGTGCAGGCGATCGCTCTCGATGGCCCGGCGCAGGGGCTTGCCGGGCGCCAGGATATGCCCCTGGCCGGTAACCTGCTCCACTCGCTGCGGCCGCATGCGATCGGCCAGAGGGCGGGTATCCAGGCTGAGGTTCGGGCCGTTCCCGCTCATTCTGAGAGCCTCGGAACGAACCGTGGACGGACGCCTTGCGGCTGCCCAGCCTGCCGGGAGCAAACTGAACGCAATCCCGAAGGGCGAGGCCCTGGATGGGCCGAATAATTCCCCTGTTCTGGCGTTACAAATTCTGGCAACAGTCCGACTATTACCCGCGATTTGAGCCTTGGAACGGAAAAATCCCGCTCGCAATTCGTCTCGCCCGGATTCATTCAGAGGCTTCCCTAGCGTTCCAGCATGTCGATGCCGGGGGGCGGCTCGAAACGGAACAGCGCCGGATCGAGCTCGGGATTGCGCTGGATATCGGCAAAGTGGAAACGGGTGATCTGGCCAAAGCTGTCGATCATCTCCAGCCGGTCCAGTTGATCTCCGCGGAAGGCCACCAGCACCTTGGTGATCTCGCTGTTTTCGCCTCGGGGCAGCAACTCCACCCACTCCAGGCCGATCCGGCTGCCCAGTCCGACCACTTCGAAATGGCTCTCGACCGGCCCGGAGCCGCTCAGCAGCAGGGCCGGGGTGCCCCGCAGCGCTTGCTTCTGGGACTGGTGGGAGACCTGCTCCAGCTCCGCGTCATAGAGCCATACCCGCCCCCCGTCGGCTATCACGAGCTGCCCCTCCGGCTCGTTGTAGGTCCAGCGGAAACGGCCCGGCCGCTTCAGGTAAAAAGTGCCCTTGGATGATATCGCCTGATCGTGACCGGCGCTGACCACCGTCTGTTGGAACTCCGCCTGCAGGGTGTTCAGATCCTCCAGGAAACGGGTCAGCCGCTGCGGGCCGTCGGCGGCGGAAGCCAGGGTACCCCAGAGCAGAAGGCAAAGGGCCGGAATATGTAATTTGCGCATGGATTCGTCCTGCTGAATGGCGGAATGGGTACGATAACCGTGCCGACCGCGCGAGTCTCTATTCTGCCAGGTGTTTGGCGCCGCTTGGAATGCGGCTTAGGGATGAGACCCCTCACAGGGGAGAATGGTTTCGGATGGAAGTCCTGTGGTCCATAGAAGACCGGCAGAGTATAACCGCTGTTTTTCCAGGCGCCACTATCTCTCGCATGGAGCCTCTACCGGCACCCACGGACGGCCCGGCGGGATCCGGAAACACCGTTGTCGCGTTGCCGATCGGGGGGGCGCTCCCGGGCGACGCGATCAACTCTCCACCGGCGGCGGCGCCAGGACCTCCCGGTTGCCGTTGGACTCCTGGGGGCCGACGACACCGATACGCTCCATCTCTTCGATCATGCGGGCGGCGCGGTTATAGCCGATCTTGAGCCGGCGCTGGACACCGGAGATTGAGGCGCGGCGGGTCTCGCAGACGATCTGCACTGCCTCATCGAACAGGGGGTCCTGATCCTCCACGTCGCCCTTGGGCGTCGGGTCGATGCCGGGAAGGTGCTCGCTTGGCTCTTCCAACACGGTCTCTATGTAGTCCGGACCGCCCTGCTGTTTCAGGTGCTCCACTACGGCATGCACCTCGTGGTCGTCCACGAAGGCGCCGTGGATGCGTTGGGGAATGCTCCCCCCCGGGGCCATATAGAGCATGTCGCCGTGGCCCAACAGGTGCTCCGCACCCATCTGGTCCAGAACGGTGCGCGAATCGATCCGTGACGAGACCTGGAAGGCGATGCGGGTGGGGATGTTAGCCTTGATCAGCCCGGTCAGCACGTCCACCGACGGCCGCTGCGTTGCCAGGAGCAGATGGATGCCCGAGGCCCGAGCCTTTTGGGCCAGGCGGGCAATGAGCTCCTCCACCTTTTTACCCACCACCATCATCATGTCGGCCAGCTCGTCGATGATGATCACGATGTACGGCAGGTGCTCCAGGGTGGGCGGCTCCTCGCCTTCGGCCAGGAGTTCCAGCTCCGGGTTGAACAGGGGGTCGGGAAGCGGCTGCCCCGCCTTCTCGGCGGCGGCGATCTTCTTGTTGTAACCGCCGATATTGCGCACCCCGAGCGTCGACATCAGCCGGTAGCGCCGCTCCATCTCGCCCACGCTCCAGCGCAAGGCGTTGGCCGCCTCCTTCATGTCGGTGACCACCGGCGTCAGCAGATGGGGAATACCCTCGTAGACCGACAACTCCAGCATTTTGGGGTCGATCATGATCAGGCGCACATCCCGGGGCTTGGACTTGAACAGCAGGCTCAGCACCATGGTATTGATGGCTACCGATTTACCGGAGCCGGTGGTGCCGGCAATCAGCGCATGGGGCATCTTCTGCAGGTCGACCACCACCGGGTTGCCGGAGATATCCTTGCCCATGGCCAAGGTCAGCGGCGACTTGGCGTCGTCGTACACCTTGGAGCGCAAGGTCTCGCCGAGAAACACCGTCTCCCGCTCTTCGTTCGGCACTTCCAGGCCGATCACCGACTTGCCGGGGATCACCTCCACCACGCGCACGCTGATCACCGACATGGCCCGCGCCAGATCCTTGGCCAGGCCGACGACCTTGCTCACCTTGGTTCCGGGAGCCGGCTGCATCTCGAATAGAACCACGACCGGTCCCGGATGCACCGCAACCACCTGCACCTGAACACCGAAATCCGCCAGTTTGATCTCCACCAGCTGCGACATGGCGTGCAGTTCATCATCCGAGTAGCCTTTGCCGTCGTGGACCGGCTCGTCGAGCAGGGACCGGGACGGCAGCTCGGAGTTTGGATCGGCTTCCAGCAGCGGCAGCGGCTGCTCCTCATCCTCCCGCTTGTTCACTTGAATCGGCGGGAGCTTGGGCTCCACCCTCGGCGGGAGTTTGGGCTCCACCCTGGGTGCCGGGAGCTTTTCCACCTTTTTCCTCTTCTCGTTGACGACCTCGTTGACGACCTCGACTACCTCGATACACCCCTGTTGGAAGCGGCGCACCAAGATGCGCTCCCGCAAGCGGTTTACCCATTCCCAGGTGAAACCCAGAACCGCCAGCGTCCAACCGCCGACGAGATCCATCACAGTGAGCCAGGAGATACCGGTGAACAGGGTGAAGCCACTGAGGAACAGGGCGATCAGCAGCAACGAAGCGCCGGCGGGATTGAAGCCGGCCATCAGGGTGGCACTGAGAAATTGCCCCAGTACTCCACCGGGACCAGCCGGGAAACTCACTCCCTTTAACTGATAAAGATCGGTCAAGGCGGCCCCCGCTGCCAGGGTCAGCACAAAACCCACCCAGCGCAGGGCCAGAATATGGATATTGTCGGACAGCCCGACGCGGCGGCGACGGTACAGCTGCACAGCACTCCAGGCCACCATCAGCGGCAGCAGATAGGCGAACCATCCGAACAGATAGAGAAAGACATCGGAGAACCAGGCCCCCACTGGTCCGCCAGCGTTTTGCACCGCGGTGCCGGGCCCGACATAGGACCAACCCGGATCCTGGGGCGAGTAGCTGCCCAGGGAGATCAGTAGATAAATCGCCCCGAAGATCAGCATCCACAAGGCGCCTTCCCTGAGACCGCGCCCTAGGTAGATGCCGAAAGAAGAACCTGCTTGCGCCCGTTGTTCCGCCTGAGCCACCTGTATGTCCCGCCCTGAAGAAAGTCTATGAACCAAGCCGGTATTCGGCGTTGCGCCAGAATACGAAATAGAACGTCGTTTTAGATTATAGACTTATACCATAAAGTTCGTCTAGTTTCCTAGATTCTTAAATGGGATCCGGGTCTAATTTCCTGATTACTTAAATGGGATCCCAGGATAGCATTGCAGCGTGGCATTGGCCTCGCCGTAGCGGCGAAGTTGGTGATTATCGGAGACATTGCCCCGATTTCCCGCTCTGCTGCAGCCAGGTCTCGGGCGCACCGACATCGTGCCGGCTGCGGCTCGAAACGCCGACCCTTCTCACTCCCAACTCCAGCTTGGGAACGCCCGTTTCACGAAGTGATCCAGCCCGTTCATGTAGACGTTGGCCCAGAACTGGCCCTTCAGGTTGCCGATGGGCAAGTCCACGTGGCCGGCTCAGGGCGAACAGGTCGTCTCCAGCAGCTTACTGGCGCCGGCCGAATCCACGAATCCAAGCGGCTCCAACCGGTTGAGTCGGTCGATCATAACTACAGCTTTCGAACGGCTCACCCAGCACCTGAAGGATGGAGGAAAACAGGCGCAGCCCCAAGGCATCCTGAAGCTTGTGAAGAGGTACACGAAACCGGCATTATAGGATGTCGATACACCCCTGAATCACTGCTTGAGCGCGGGGTGCACAATCTCCCCCCGATCCACATTGATACCACGGACCAGGGCTGGATCTTCCCGCCAATCCGGCTTTGTCAGGCGCATCAGGTACGGCGTCAGACTGGCACACAGCGCTTTTGAGGAGGTCCGGGGCACGCCGCCCGGCATGTTGGTGACACAGAAATGGGTGATACCGTTCACCTGATAGGTAGGGTCTGCATAGGTGCTGGGACGGGTGGTTTGGATGCAGCCGCCCTGGTCCACCGAAACGTCCACCACCACACTGCCCGGTTCCATGCCACGAATCTGGTCGCTGGACACCACGTGGGGCGCCCTGGCACCGGGAATGAGCACTGCACCGATCAGCAGGTCCGATCCGGCCACCGCATCGCCCACGGAGTCGCTGTAGGGAAAGAGCGCGGAAACGTTGTTTCCCACTTCGCGCATCGCGTCCAGCTTCACCGGATCGCGGTCGAACACGGTCACCTCCGCCCCGATTGCGGCGGCCATGCGCACGGCATTGCCCCCTACACGGCCGGCCCCGATCACGGTCACCCGCCCCCGCTCTGCCGCCGCCACGCCGCCCAGCATAACCCCTTTCCCCCCCTGGGGGGTGTGCAGCAGATGGGTGCCGACCTGTACCGCCAACCGGCCCGCAATATCACTCATGGGGGCGAGTAGCGGCAGTCTGCCGTCAGCCTCCTGCACGGTTTCGAAGGCCACCGCGGTTACGCCGGAATCCAGCAACCTGCCGGTCAGCTCGGGTGCGGCCGCCAGGTGCAGAAAACAGAACAGCCGCTGCCCCTCATGCAACCAGCCCGGCTCCCGGCCGTAGGGCTCCTTCACCTTCACCACCAGCTCCGCAGTGTCGTAAACGGCGCGGGCGTCCGGCAGCAACCGGGCGCCGTTGCGCTCATACTCCGCATCGGGGAAGCCGCTGTTAAGCCCGGCGCCCTGTTGCACGTATACCTCGTGACCGAAATTTACCAGGTGCCCGCAAGACTCCGGCACCAGGGCCACCCTGCCTTCCAGCGGCTTGATCTCGCGCGGAACTGCGATTTTCATTGTCCTGTCCTTTTATCTGTATGTCTGCATTGTGTAGTATGGTCCGCCCTCGCAACGGCGGCTGTGCGGAATACCCCGGCTCTTCGCCGCCAACTTGAGATCGCCCCGGGGCGACTCTATGTTGGGTGCAATTCTTATTCTAGCGGGAGTCAACTCCATGAGCGAAACCAAGCATAGTCGTCTGCTGATCCTGGGCTCCGGCCCGGCCGGCTACACCGCCGCCGTCTACGCGGCACGGGCCAACCTGAATCCGGTCCTGATCACCGGCCTGGAACAGGGTGGTCAGCTCACGACCACCACCGACGTCGATAACTGGCCCGGCGACAATGAAGGGGTGCAGGGGCCGGCCCTGATGGAACGTATGGGCAAGCACGCAGAGCGCTTCGGCACCGAGATCATCTTCGACCATATCCACACCGCCAAGCTGGACGAGCGCCCGCTGCGCCTGGTCGGAGACTCCGGCGAATACACCTGCGACGCCCTGATCATCTGCACCGGCGCCTCCGCCCAGTACCTGGGCATGGAGTCCGAAGAGAAGTTCAAAGGACGCGGTGTCTCCGCCTGCGCCACCTGCGACGGTTTCTTCTACCGCAACCAGAAGGTGGCCGTGATCGGCGGCGGCAACACCGCCGTGGAAGAGGCGATATACCTCTCCAACATCGCCGCCGAAGTCACCCTGGTGCACCGCCGCGACGCGCTGCGCGCCGAGAAGATCCTGCAGCAGCATCTCCTGGAAAAGGCCGAGAGCGGCAATATCACCATCGCCTGGGACAGCGTACCGGACGAGATCCTGGGCGACCAGAGTGGCGTGACCGGCTTGCGGCTGAAGAACGTGAAGGACGGCAGCACCCGAGAACTGGAGCTCCATGGCGTATTCATCGCCATCGGCCACAAGCCCAATACCGCTCTGTTCGAAGGTCAACTGGAGATGAGTAACGGCTGGATCGAGGTGCAGAGCGGCTCCAACGGCAACGCCACCGCTTGCAGCATTCCCGGCGTCTTCGCCGCCGGCGACGTCATGGACCACGTCTACCGCCAGGCAGTCACTTCCGCCGGCACTGGTTGCATGGCGGCGCTGGATGCGGAGAAGTACCTGGACAATTTATAGCAATCATCCCTCGCAACTCCGGTCCTGTAAGTCATCTCTGCTTCAAGAACAAGGGGCGCGATCGAGAAATTTTTTCTTGTCCGTACCTATCTGCGGCTGCCAAACCCCGGTCTTGGCAACCGCGTGTTGCCAGCGGATCTGGTAGAATCGCAGCATTTTACAGCACAAGGAAAAAACCATGTCCTTAGCGGTAACCCTGCACGTTCTTTTCGTAACGATCTGGGTGGGCGGCATGTTCTTTGCCCACCAGTGTCTACGGCCGGTAGTGGCCGCCCAGTTGGAGCCGCCGTTCCGACTGCGTCTTTGGGTCGGTGTGTTCGGTCGTTTCTTTCCCTGGGTGTGGGGAGCGGTAGTCACCGTATTGCTCTCCGGCCTCTGGATCATCTTTTTCATCTATGCCGGTTTCAAGGGTTTGGCGCCCTACATCCATATCATGTTCACCCTCGGGCTAATCATGACCGGCATTTACGCGTTTGTCTTCTTCACCCCCTACCGGCTGCTCAAGGCCGCGGTGGTGGCGGAAGACTGGCCGGAAGGCGGCAAGCAGCTCAACCGCATCCGACGACTGGTGGGCATCAACCTGGTCATCGGCCTGATCACCATTGCCGTCGCGAGCGGCGGGCGATATATCGCGTTCTGAGTGGGCGGAGCCGCCCTGGGTCTGAATTACTGATTCAGGGCGGCCATCAGCTCAGCTATGCAGCGCGTAGCCATCCGTCCCAATCACAGCCAGGCGCCTTAGAGAGACGGTTTGTCAGCTTCGGGCGCACGATCGTTGATCACTCCTTCCAGCGACCCGTGAAACGCCGTGCAGGCCGCAGCAGTCAACCCGGTGGATTGCTATAGCGATTCCAAACCGGGGACCGCAGTCCCGGTGCTCAGGTTTGTCGATAACTTTTCAGCCCGGAAACAGCTCGGGTCTCACCATCCACGCCAGCCCCCAGGGCCCATCCTTTTCCCGTTCCAGGCAGACCAGGGAACCGGGGAGAAAGTCCACCGACGCGTGCTCTTCGTCACCGGTCAACAGCAGACAGACCGCCCGGGACATGAACGGCAGGTGCCCCACTACCATGCTGTCCTCGTCCCAGACTGAGATCAGCTCGGCGAAAGGCATTACTGGATCCTTGGGATCAATGCCGTCGAGCAGCTCCGGCGAGCCACTCTCGAGCACGGCCGACGCAAGAATCTCTGCCGATTGCCGCGCCCGGGTTTTTCCGCTGTGGGCGACCCTGGTCACCCTGATGCCGGCCGAGCGCAGGAAATCCGCGACACGCTCAATGTCGTTGCGTCCCTGATCGCTAAGTGATCGCTCCGCGTCGGCCTCCTTGGAAAGCGCCACCCCATGCTGCATAAGATATATTTTCATATTTAACATCTCCAATGCCATTCCCAGTTTCAATTATGGACTGAAAGCTCCTGCTCCGGAAACTTCCCATTGGATCTAGCCCGGATATCTCACCGGGGCGGCTGGTGGTCACTCAAAATATTCTGCTACTCATGGATATACACTGGAAACCGAGCATGTCCATACATTACACAGTGTGATGGCCACCAGCCTATCACGGCCCTGGCGCGTTCTCGCTCGCGCTCGCTTGCTGTTACTGCGCCCATCCATGGGCTCCGCCCTTCGGGCCAGCCTACGGCTGTTCAAATTTGCTCCCGTCAAATTTGTCGCT
>RCNG010000821.1_pt1 | contig 14830 bp, 15 predicted proteins | sample 2041371 | NCBI WGS metagenome assembly RCNG01 (sample SAMN09708227, study PRJNA481090) | Marine sediment metagenome, whole genome shotgun sequencing project. | biome: marine sediment; feature: ocean; material: sediment; isolation source: Sewage treatment plant 1 marine sediment (STP1) ... | reverse complement strand
GTTCTCGTCCAGAAACGGCGCTTTTTGGCAATTTCGTCGTCAGACTGCGGATTCCCTTGTGCGGCGTACTCGAGTACGCCTCCGCGGAAATCCTTGTCTTCCTAGAATTTGCACAAAAATCGCTCGTTTCTGCATCGAGAACTACGCAGTTCCCACCGGAGTTTTCGGATGGGAACGGGCTAGGTATGGTCACCGCTTCCTTTTTCAGCCGCGAGGAAATTTTTCTTACTGGGAGTGTGTAGTATGAGGTGCCGCGCATCAATGAGCGCAGAGCCATGACAACGGAGAAAAATCATGTATTTCGATCCCATGTATTTTCTGTTCATCGCACCGGCGTTCTTCTTCTCGTTGTGGGCGAGCTGGCGGACCAAGGCAAACTTTAAGATCTACTCGAAGGTGCCGGTCTCATCGGGTATGAGCGGCGCCGAGGCGGCGCGCCAAATACTCGACGGCGCTGGAATCAACGATGTCCAGATCACCCGCTCTCGAGGAGGAATGCTCTCGGACCACTACAACCCGATCAAGAAGAACCTCGCCCTGTCAGATGGCGTCTTCGATTCCCGTTCGTTAGCCGCGGTCGGCATTGCCGCCCACGAGGCGGGCCACGCCATTCAGCACGCCAAGCACTACAGCCCCCTCAAGCTCCGCTCGATGCTGGTGCCGACCGCCAGCATCGGCTCAAACATCGGCTACTTCGTGATGCTGGCCGGCCTCTTCATGTCGTCGGCCAACATGGTCATGGCTGGCGCGGCGCTGTTCTCGATGGTGCTCCTGTTTCAGATCGTGACCCTGCCGGTGGAGTTCGACGCCTCAAACCGGGCCAAGGCGCTGGTGGTCGAGCAGGGCATCGTCGGTGTCGATGAGCGCCGCGGAATGGACAAGGTCCTCAACGCGGCGGCCATGACCTACGTGGCGGCGGTCGCGTCGTCGATCGCGACGCTCCTGTACTTCCTGGTCCGGGCCGGCCTCCTCGGAGGCCGCCGGGACTGAAGGCCCAGGGTTCAGGGCACAGGGCACAGGGCGCAGGGGCGCAGGGTGCACTTGAACACCCGCCGAGAGTGATTATCGTTCTTGCTGAACCCTGAACCCTGAACCCTGAACCCTGAACCCTGCATCCCGATGCGTGACCCGCTTTAATCAAACAGGACCGCCTCCTCGCCTTCTTCCGCTACCCGGCGGTCGGCGAGCTCGAGAATGAGGTTCCTCCGCGCCCACAGCGACTTGAGCTGGGTCTTGGTAAGCCAGGGGCCCAGGTTTTCCTCGAGGTCTTTCTGGGTCAGTGCCCGGAGGGAGGTGAGGACCTTACGTGAAAAGCGCTCCATGGAGGCTTCCCTTCGTAGCTCCTTGTGGTTTCGGAAGGCGCGGGAGGCGTCGATCTTGTAGATCTTCCAGTCCGGGGTGACCAACAGATTGTTGACGTTGTTGTAGTCGACGTCGTAGATCAGCTGCAGGAAGAGCCGGATGGTAAACATCTGGTCGTTCCAGGCCACCATGTCCGGGGGGTGGACGTTTTTCACCTTGAGCCGTTCCCACTCGGTCATCGCACCTTCGATCCACAGCTGGAGAGATCCGACTTGACGGCCGATACGGCGTCGGACGGTCGGAGGCACAATGCCGAGGTCGAGCAGCTTGTCGAGCTCGTAGGCGGCAATCTCGTACTCGAAGCTATCCGTGAACTGGAGCTCCTTTTCCCCTCCTCCGAATTGTTTTACCGGCTCAAAATCGTCGATGGTCTTGAAGAGGGCGTGGTGGGTCTGTTCTCCGTCGCTCAGCTCCACCTTCTTGGGGCGGGTGACGGCTTTGGTCTTGAAGCTCTTGATCGAGACGATCTCTGCGGTATGGAGAAATTCCTCCGCCTCCTCACCGTGGAGGGGAAGGCCCGAGATAGGCGTGGGTTCAGGTTGGGCGGTTTGCTGGGCCGTGAAGAGAAACAACACAACAATTGCGCTCAGCATCGTCGGCCTCCGCTATTGTCATTCGCTTGATACTACGCAGGTATCATAATCTGTGTTTCGGCTCACTCGGCCACGATCAGCCGAACGACGCGGCGGGCAGGCGCCCGCAGCTTGTTCTCGGCGACGCGCTTCGCGGACAGGTGGGTGTACTCCACTTTGAACTTGATCGGTTGTGCGAGGGGTCTCCCGCCCTGAACGTCGATGGTCGCCACTGTGACCCTGGCCTGAAATGCGACATCCTGCTGTCCCATGTAGACGAGCGGCCGTTCACCGAGGTACTCGACCCTGACAATCACAACATTGCGCGCGTAGGGGCGCAGCAGGCGATGGACCTCGCCCGGTTCACGAGAGGTGTCGCTGGCGAGAAGGTCAGCCGCGCCGGGGACGCTGTACTCGTCGACCAATGGGATGCCCGCATTGGACAACGCCTCCTCCATAAAGGCCTCGGCCTCGCCGGCGAAGAGCGTCTCGCCGACAGCGATGACAATCGTTCCCCTCGGCGCCGGCATCGGGGGAGGAGGTTGCCGGCTGTTGTCACGCTGCGGGACGTCTCGGGGCCGGTGGATATTGGCGCCGGCGGGTGGCGGGAGCTGATCGGCGCCTGCGGCGGGGTCGGTGATCGGGATCGGTCGCGCGGTAGGTGGCGCCAAGGTCGGCTCCACCGATGGCGCGGCGCCGGCGGCAGCCATCTTTCGGTCTTCTGCGTTCTCAGGTCCTGTGGGGGAGGTAGCCAGGGCGGGATCGGCGGTGTCGACAGGAACAGCAGTGGCCGTCGAGAGGTCATGATCGATCCTGCGTGCCGCGGTCTCGAAGAAACCTGACCGCCACGCGAAGAACCCGGCGACGATTACAGCGGCCAGGCCGAGAACGACGACCAGTGTCGCCACCAGCGCTAGGCGGGTTCCCCGGCGCGCGGTCGGCTCGTTTTCCAGCGGTGAGGTCTCCACTATCAGCGGCTCGGTTCGCGCTGCCGCCGGTGAGGTGTCGAGTGGCGGAGGGGCCGGCGGACCGGGCCGTGACTGGTCGCCGGATACCGCCATGGTCGGCCCGGTGTCGAGCTCGGGATCTGCCGCCGGTGGGGATGAAATCGCCGGTGGCGATACGGCGAGACGCTCGACGAGGTTGCCGGCGGCCCCGCGCGCCTCGAGATACGCCTCGAATGCGCCAATGAGCTCGCTGCAACTCGCGACCCGCAGGTCGCGGTCCTTGGCCATCATGCGCGCGACAACGGCCCGGAGCTCGGGATCGATCTCGGGATTGAGTTCGCCGAGGTCGGGAGGCTCGACATCCACGATCTGACGCAGCAGTGCCAGCGGACTGTCAGCAACAAACGGCGTTTTCCCGCTCAGGGCCTCGAAGAGGGTGACGCCGAGCGAGTAGATGTCGGTGCGATTATCGACCTCCTGGTCGAGGCACTGCTCCGGCGAGAGATAGCCCGGAGTGCCCATGAACATTCCGGTGGCGGTGAGACGGGAGGCGGCGGCGCCCATCAATGCGAGGCCGAAGTCGGCGATCTTGACCAACCCACGGTCATCGATCATGAGGTTGGCGGGTTTGATGTCGCGGTGAATGATGCCCTGCTCGTGGGCGGTCTGGAGCCCGGAGGCGGTCTGGAGGGCGATTCGCGCAACCTGCTCCGGCTCGAGCGGGCCCCCGGCCCGCAGGATCTGCTGCAGGCTCTTACCGGAGACATATTCCATCACGAAGTAGTGGAGGCCCTCTTCCTCGCTGACTGCGTATATCTGGACGATGTTCGGGTGGTTGAGGCTGGCTGCGCTTTGCGCCTCACGGATAAACCGCTCGACCTGGGTTGGGTCCTCCATCAGATGTTCGCCGAGGACCTTGATGGCAACAAAGCGGTTGAGGGATTCCTCGTGCGCCTTGTACACCACGCCCATTCCACCCCGCCCGAGTTCGGCGACAATGCGGTAGTGACCGATGCGTTCCACCATTTCCAACTCCTTGAAGCTCTTTTCAAATGCTAGCACGGGGCGAACGAATGGATGCAGCCGATCGCGCCTCAACGCCGATGCGGCGTGCTCCGTAGACAGGGATGAGTGAGACGTAAGATCGTTTCGACTCTCCTCCTTCCTCGCCACCCCGCCGGATCAGCCCGGCGGGGTTGGTGTTTTTCCCGTGCCTGTGCCCGGGAAGGCTTAGGGCCTGGGGCTTGAGACTTGACCGCTTCCTGATCACGCCCCACGCCCCAAGCCCCAAGCCCCAAGCCTCAGGCCATGGCCCCCAGCCTTTGCCCGTTATATCCTTGTCCCGCGGGAGGTCATCTGATGCGTATCGCCGTCGCCCAGCTCGACTACACAATCGGCGCTTTCGACGCCAATCTCGAAGCCATGACCGCAGCTGTGGCACAGGCACGACAGCGGGACGTGAACCTCGTGGTCTTCACCGAGCTTGCGACGACCGGATATCCGCCCGGCGATCTCCTCGAACGACCGGATTTCATCAACCGCAACCTCGAACAGTTGGAGAAGGTCGCCCGCCTCTCTGATGATCTTCTCGGGATCCTGGTGGGATTTGTGGACCGTAACGACTCGGGCACGGGCAAGGCGCTGTACAACGCCGTCGCCCTGTGCGATGGCGGTAAGGTGGTGGACCGCTACCGCAAGTGCCTGCTTCCCACCTACGACGTCTTCGACGAGGCGCGCTACTTTGAGGCGGGAGTCGATGTGCGTCCGATGGACTTTCGTGGCCTAAAGATTGGGGTCTCGGTGTGTGAGGACGTGTGGGCCGACCCCGACCTCGACGGCCGCAGCCTCTACCATCGCGACCCGGTGCTCGAGCTCATCCATCGTGGCGCCCGGCTTCTGGTCAATCTGTCCGCGAGCCCCTTCGTGCTCGGAAAGGCCGGGGAGCGACGGGAGCTTGTCCGCCGCTATGCCGAGGACTCGGGGCGGTTCTTTGTCTATGCCAACCAGGTCGGCGGCAACGACGACCTGGTCTTCGATGGCTACTCCATGATCTTCGACGGGCGGGGACGGGTGGTGGCGAGAGCGAAGGATTTCGAAGAGGATCTGCTCATCTACGAGGTGCCCGATGAGGCCCTCGGTGATGTGCGGGGCGTCGAGGGAGCGCTCGGCGAGATCAGCCCGGTCGCCGAGTCCACCGAGGCCGAGGCGCTGGCGGCGCTCGAGCTCGGCCTCCGCGATTATGTGAAGAAATGCGGCTTCGACAGTGTGCTGTTGGGGCTGTCCGGCGGCATCGACTCGGCGCTGACCGCTGTCATCGCCGCTCACGCCCTCGGGCCGGACAAGGTGCTCGGGGTCGCGATGCCGACCCGATACTCGTCCCAGGGCAGCGTCACAGACGCTGAGGCGCTGGCCGACAACCTCGGCATCGGCTTCCGGGTGATCGCGATCGACAAGATCTTCCAGTCTTACCTCGACGAGCTGGCGCCGGTGTTCAGCGGTCTCGATGAAGATGTCACCGAGGAGAACATCCAGGCCCGCATTCGCGCGGGAGTGCTGATGGCGATGTCCAACAAGTCCGGCAGCCTTGTCCTCGCCACCGGTAACAAGTCCGAGCTCGCGGTCGGCTACTGCACGCTGTACGGCGATATGGCGGGCGGGCTGGCGGTGATTGCCGACGTGCCCAAGACTCTGGTCTACCGGATCGCCGGGTATCTCAACTCCGAGCGCGAGGTTATCCCCCCCTCGACGATCTCGAAAGCGCCGTCGGCCGAGCTGCGTCCGGACCAGGCCGACCAGGACTCGCTGCCCCCATACGAGGTGCTGGACCGGATCGTCGAGGCGTGGGTCGAGGAGCAACGCTCGATCGACGAGATCATCGCCGAGGGTCTCGACGAAGAGGTCGTGCGCGAGGTTGTGCGTCTGATCGCGGGCAACGAGTACAAGCGCCGCCAAGCCGCCCCGGGCATCAAGATCACAGCCAAGGCCTTCGGCGTCGGCCGCCGCTACCCGATCGCAGCCAAGTACTGACAGGGTTCAGGGCGCAGGGCACAGGGCGCAGGGCGCAGGGCCCACGTGACAACCCGAGCAGGGCGATTAGCGTTGTTGCTGACCCCTGACCCCTGACCCCTGCGCCCTGCGCCCTGTGCCCTGAACCCTTGACCCTACTCCGGCGGATCGTTGTCGTGGAGGTCGTGCTCCTTCATCGGGTCGAGCTGCAAATACCGCTTGAGATAGTGGACGCCGATGTAGAAGGGGATGGTGTCGAAGGCTGCGATGACGAATTTGAAAGCGTAGCCAGTGAAGATGAAGAGTGCCAGTTGGCGCCCCAGAGGCTGCGCCGGATCTACGGGCAGAGCATGGGCGTAGTAGTGGGTGATGAGGATGACCGCGGTGGTGTCGACAAGCTGGCTGATCATCGTCGAGCCGTTGTTGCGCAACCACAGCATGCGCCCCTTGGTGACCCGCTTCCAGAAGTGGAAGACGTAGACGTCGCAGAACTGGGCCGCCATGTAGGCGATCATCGATGCTGTCACCGCGCCGAAGGTGAGGGCGCGGATCTCGAAGAACACCGGCAGGCGACCCGCGGCATCGCGGACAATCGCTCCGGTCACGGGGTCGATGGTCTCGAATCCGGGCAGCACCCCGCCGAGCCAGATGAGGAAGACCACCCAGATGTTCAGCAGCAACCCGACAAAGACCACGAAGTTGGCCCTCTTGCGGCCGTAGAACTCGCTGATGAAGTCGGTGCAGAGGAAGGTCAGGGGATAGGGCAGGACGCCGACCGCGATGGCGAAGACCAGAGGAGCGCCGCCTGTGGTCTCGAGCTCGAGGAGCTTGATGAAGCGACTGATGCCGAGGATGTTGAGCATTGCGAGGGTGCCGAGGAAGAGACCTGCGAGGACGATGAACACGCGCTCACGCCGGGCGTGGAGGTGGGACGCTTCCACCGGGTGCAATGTTCCCGCATCGGCTGTCATGCGACGAGGATACCGGATCTCAGAACTCCAAAGAACGAATTCTCAATTCTCAATTCTCAATTCTTAATTCCCGGCAACCCGCCCTCCGAAATGGCAAGGAGGTGGCGTTCATAATTCAAAATTGAGAATTGAGAATTGAGAATTTGATATCAGTTCGGTTCGTCCTCGTTACCGATGGCTTCGAACTCCCGCTCCCAAGCGTGCATCTCGTCGTCTGAAAGCCCGAAGTGGTGACCTATTTCGTGCAATAACGTGAGCTGGATCTGGCGAACCAGCCGCCCGTGCGTGCTGCAGGCGGCGAGTAGAGACTGCCGATAAAGGAAAATCACGTCGGGGAGGACGTTGCCGTACCAGCCGCCGCGCTGGTCGAGCGGAACCCCGGTGTAGAGACCGTAGAGGGTTTCAAAGCGAGGGTCGAGATCGAGTTCGGTGAGGGTCTCCTCGTCCGGGACCTCGCGCACCTGGATCGAGACGTTGGACATCAGCTCGGCAAACTCTGGTGGGAGGTGGTCGAGCGCTTCGGCTACGGCGGATTCAAAATCTTCACGGTCCATGGTTGAGGGTTCAACGGTGGTGGGCTACTTGTGGGCACGACCCTTGAAGAGATCGACGGTGTTCCAGCCGACGATGGCGCCGATCACAACCCCACCTATCGCGCCGGCCATCCCGAAGTATTTGATGCCTGCGGCAGCGCAGATCGCCGCCCCGGCAAAGGCAAACAAAAACCTCATAAATTTCACGGTCTCGAAATCCATCGCCATGAGAGTACCCCCAGCTTACCGCCGCGGCGCCCATTTCTGCCGCGACCCGTGCATTATAACCAACACCGTTGGTTCCGGGGACCGGGAGATGGCCGAAAGCTCAATCCCTCGTCGTGCTGGTAGAGATCGGGGGCAGTGTAAAGTGTCAGCGCGGGAGGACTCTCGATGAGGTTTATTGGCGTGCTCGGGATGTTGGTGCTGCTGGGGCTGGCCTGGGCCATGTCCTATCACCGCCGCGACGTGAGACTCCGAATCGTGTTCTGGGGCCTCGGGCTGCAGTTCCTCTTTGCGGTCATTATCCTGCGCCAGGATTATTGGAGTTTCATCGGCATGGGCGTTCTTGGCCTCCTGGTGGCCGTTTTCCTCCTGCGCCACGACCGGGCAAACCCGGAACGTGGAATCGGGGCGCTGGTCATGATGCTCGCCGGGGCGTGCGCGATCGGCGTAGTCCTCGGATCGCTGCCACCCTCGGTGGCTGGATTTGCCGCAATCGCCATCATCGTGCTCCTTCTGGCCAACAGCCGCTTCCGTCTGGCGCCCTGGCTGCAGGCGCCGTTGGGGATTCTCCTGGTGGTCGCGACAATCGCCTGGTTGGTGGCCGCCGGGGTGCACGGGCAGGTGATCTTCAGTGCCCTCAGCGACAAGGTGGCGGCCTTCCTCAACCTCTCAGACTACGGCGCCCAATTTCTCTTCGGTAACCTCGCGGATCGCCAGTACTTTTTCCCAGGCGGCGCCGCATCATGGCCGGGTTTTGGCTTCCAGTTCGCGTTCAAGGTCCTGCCGACGATCATCTTCTTCGGTGGGTTCATGGCGATCCTCTATTACCTCGGGATCATGCAGGTCGTGATCGTGGCCCTGGCGAGGTTCATGGGTTGGACCGTGGGCACAAGCGGCGCCGAGACACTCTCCTGCACCGCCAACATCTTTGTCGGTCAGACCGAGGCGCCGTTACTCATCAAACCGTTTCTCAATGAGATGACGAATTCCGAACTCCTCACCATCATGGTGGGTGGTTTTGCGACTATTGCCGGTGGGGTCCTGGCGGCGTACATCGCGATGGGAATTCCTGCGGGGCACTTGATTGCTGCGAGTGTGATGTCGGCGCCGGCTGCACTGCTCATTGGTAACATCATCTACCCTGAGCTCGAGCACTCGGCCACCTCCGGTGACGTGGATATGCCCGAGATAGACTCGGGAGACAACGTGATCGAGGCGGCCTCCAACGGCATCACCGACGGCCTCAAGCTGGCCGTCAATGTCGGTGCGATGCTGATTGGCTTCATCGCCCTCATCGCGGTCTTAGATGTGACTCTCAACTGGTTCGACTCGCTGATCGACGGCTCGCTCCTCCACGGCGCCTGGGTGGCCTATGGTTCGGGTGGGATGTCGCCGGTGACGGGCGAGTACTCGGGGATCTTCCCCGGTTCGCTGCAGACCCTATTCGGCACCCTCCTGAAACCGCTGGCCTTTCTCATGGGTGTGCCGTGGGCCGATGCCGCCAGGGTCGGAAACCTGCTCGGGATCAAGATCTCGCTCAACGAGTTGGTAGCTTACGGGGTGCTCGGTTCGTACATACAGGAGGGCGTTATCTCCGACAAGGCGATGATCATCTCGACATACGCCCTGTGCGGATTCGCGAACTTCTCTTCGATCGGCATTCAGCTCGGAGGTATTGCGGCGGTTGCGCCTCGGCGAAGAGCCGACGTCGCCAAGCTCGGTCTCAAGGCGATGTTCGGCGGCGCCATCGCTTCCTGGCTGACGGCATCGGTTGCGGGTATTCTCCTATGATTGGAAAGGGAGGCGCCATGCGTCTTTTGAGCACGACCTTGATGGTGATTGTTTTGGTGTTCGGGACGGCCTGCGATCTGGTGGATCCCGCTCGGCCCACCGTGCAGCCGGATGAGGAGGTGTTCGGTAACCTGCTCGATGCGGAGAGATCACCGGATGATTCGTCGCAGTGGATCGTGCGGATCCAGGCCGGGACGCCGCGCGCCCTGCGAGCGGCCGAGGTGGAGTCGGGCAGACCGACACCGACCGTGGAAAAATCTCTCATCGTAACGGTGACGGTCGACTCGGACGCCATTGTGGTTGCGGGTGACCGGCCGGCGCTCCTGGACGAGATCGATCCGGGTACCGAGGTCGTGGTCATCCCGGTTGCCGGCACGACCCGCATGTATGGTTCCTCCGACCTCCGTCTCGAGGCTGCCACCCTGATGGATTTCGCGACCTTCCGACGGTGGCGATTGCCGAATTTGGCGTCGACGGAAATTGTTGTGGTTGAAGATCCCGCGCTGATCAACTCGGATGGCGCTGAATTCGCTCCGATACCGGTCGGAGATGGCAAGGTGCTTTATTTTACAGCCCGCCTCCGCCCACCTGCCAAAGAGGGCGACAGTTGGCACGGAGCTCACCGTGAGAGTCTGGTGAATCTCGACCAGGAAATCATCCCGCGCGAACGAACCTTCAGGACCGAGCTTGTCAGCGGCGATTGGACGCAGCCCCGACTCGTGCAATTTCCGGGTCTCGAGGGTGCGGCCAGGGTGCGCGTCACATCGGTGAGTGACGACGAAAAAACGTGCCTGGTGACCGTGGCATCGCCTGGTGAGCCGCCGTGGGTCGGGCGTGCGACCCGGTCGAAACCTGGCGCTGCCTGGGGCACACCGGAACGGCTCGAATACCTCGGGAACGATGCCCAGGACGGGGTCTACCTCACCGGAAGCGGGACCAAAATCGTGTTTGTCTCCGTGCGAGATGGTCGCGACCGGAGCGATCTCTTCCTCTACGATCCCAATAACGAGGCCAGCCCACTACCGCTGGAGCCACAGATTTGCACTCTGGGCGCCGAGTGGAGCCCTCGGACGGGGCCACGGGGTGAGTTGTTCTTCTGCCGGGAGGACCGACAGCTCATCTTTCGTGGCGGCCAGGTGCGCCCCCTTCGCTTGCCCGGCCGGCACCGAATCCCCTTCACCCAGGCGACGCTGACCTCGGATGGTCGGTGGCTGTTCTTCTGCATGCCGAAGTACAGGCCGCTCGACCCCGACCAGGACATTTATGTTGCTCCATTCGGCGAGGATCTGAGCATCGGCGAGCCGATTCCCGTGGATGACTGGAGGCCCTGACCGACAGTCTTGGTGAAATATGCGGGCTGATCTTCTCGGGCGCGGCTGGGGCCGGTGGCGCGGCGGTTGGCAAAGCGCCCGCCGCCTCCTCGTACGGGCCGGGCGGTGGGCTCTCGAGGATGCGGGGCGCGAGGTCGAGCGTTGGGACAGCCTGGCCGACGCCCTGATGGCCGTCTGGCCCGATCGCCGGGTTCGCGGCTCCGCGCCGTGGGCGGTAGGGTTCATCGGTTACGAGGAAGTGGCGCGGTTGGCCGAGGAGTTGCCTGCCCGAGAGAGGTCCGACGCAGCGCCGGCCGGCCTTCTCCTGCTTGAACCCGAGCCGGTTGCAGCGAGCACTCCGGCCAAAGGGCGGCCCGTGATGCCCCTCGGAGGGGCGAGATGGAGCCTCGACGCGGCATCGTTTCGCGACGGGGTCGAGAAGATTCGGGAGCGGATCGCGGCCGGTGATGTGTACCAGGTGAACCTGTGCAGGCGGCTGACGGTCGACGGCTGGCAGGGTTCGCTGGGGGTCTTAGCCGAGGTTGCCAGCGACGGCGGCGTGCCCGACTACCTGGCGCGAATCGATCTCGACGGGGGAGAGCTGCTCTGCGCATCGATGGAGATGCTGTTGCGCCGCCGCGGCATAGAGCTCGAAACCCGCCCCATCAAAGGGACCCGACCGCGCGGAACGACGCCCGAGGAGGACCAGAGGTTGGCTGTCGAGCTCGATGCGGATCCCAAGGAGCGGGCCGAGCTCGCCATGGTGGTCGATCTCGAACGCAACGATCTCGGACGGATCTCAGAGATCGGCACGGTGACGGTTTCGGATCCGGGCTCGGTCCAGGCCTACGCCATGGTCCACCACAGATTGGCGCGGGTGAGAGGACGTGTCCGTCAGGGCCTCGAGTGGTGGGAGATCCTGGCGGCGGTGGCGCCCGGTGGTTCGGTCACCGGCTGCCCGAAGCGGGCGGCCATGTCGGTCATCGCGGAATTCGAGCCGGTTCCCAGGGGTCCGTTCACGGGCGCTCTCGGGGTGGTGGCCGGCAACGGCGACCTCGAGATGGCGCTGCCCATTCGCACCGCATGGCGGCTGGGGTCGATTCTCGAGCTCGCAGCCGGATGCGGCGTCGTTTGGCAGTCTGACCCAGTGGCGGAGGAGGAGGAGTCGCGACTCAAGGTGGCGCGATGGCTCGATCTGGTAGGGGGTGCGGAATGACGACGGTGTGGCGTGACGGGCGCCTGATCGAGGCCGAGCCCGAGGCCGCTCCGGTGGAGGCAGGCTGGGGCGCGTTTACCACAGTCGGCTGTGATGGAGGCCATCCCCTCCTGTGGACGCGGCACCGGTTGCGTCTCGCGGCGAGCCTTCGGTTCTTGGGTGCTGACAACGACGTGACGCTTCCGGATGAACCCGCTCTCTGCGAGCTGTTGCGCGCCGGCGGTTTCGAAGGCGCCGCTCGGCTCAGGGTCGTGGGCCGAAGGAATCAAGCATCCGGGTGGCAGGTCGAAGCGGCTGCCGCCCATTGCAGAGTAGCCGGTCCGGGTTCGCCGCCGGCGCGACTGCTTCTCCAGCGGTGGCAGGCTGCGCCGCCCCTCGCCGGTCACAAGACACTGGCCCGCCAGCCGTGGGACTTGGCGCGCGAGGTGGCTCGCCGCGAGGGCGCCGACGACGCCCTGCTGGTGGACGAGGCGGGGCACGTCCTGGAGACCGCGATCGCCAACGTGTGGCTCTGCCGGGGCCATGATGTATGGACACCGCCGGCGCTGGCGCGGTGTCTGCCGGGGATCATGCGCGGTTGGCTCCTCGAACACGCAGCGGCGTTGGGACTTCAGGTGCTCGAGTGCGATCTCACAGAGGCAGACCTTCTCGGTGCGGACGAGCTCTGGATCAGCAACGCAGTGAGTGGTGTCCGGAGGGTGGCCAGTGTCGCCGACCGGGAGTGGCGGAGCTGGCCGTTGTTCGAGCGCCTCATTCGGCTTGGTGTGCCCGCTCCGGGGTGGTGAGGTGCGGGCTCACTCGGCAGGCAGCCAATGGCGATTCCTCGCGATGAGCCGGTAGAGCATCGGGCCGACCCAGCTCACGGGTGGCAGCGCGCTCAACCGCGCTAACCAGCGCCATCCGGGGAGTTCGGCCATGATGCGCCGCCAGGCGTCGAATCCTGCGAGCAGGTGGCCGTCCCCATTCCGCACCCACATCGATTCCTCGAGCTCACTGCGCGCAACCGGGATGCCGCGGTCGTCCAAGGTCCGAAAATCGTGGAATTGCACTCTTCCCTTCGGGTCGCGCCGCTCGCACCACCTCTGTGAGCGTTGACAAACGTGGCAGTCGCCATCCATCCAGACATCAAGGGTCACTCTGTTCACGCAACCTCCGTTTGCTGAAACCGGAGAGAAGGTCTTGACATTCCTTAAGAAAATACTAAAATAGCGATATGATAATGTGTTGTGATTCCCGATGGCAGATTCCCGGATTGTGGTGGCGATAGTGAAAGCTCCCCGGCTCGACTGCGTTTCTCCGGACCGCACATCGGAGGATTTGCTGGCCCTCAGAGCCCGACTGGCGGTCCAAGCGAGAAAGCTGCGGATCGCTTCCGATCATTATGCCCTTCTGGCCGGCGAAACCCGGCTCAAGATCATGGTCCTTCTCGAAGAGACATCCGAGCTCTGCGTCTGCGACCTCGCGACCATCCTCGAGATGACTCCAGCGGCGGTGTCTCAGCACCTCAGCCGTCTGCGGTCCGGACGCCTCGTACAATCGCGACGCGACGGGATGACCATTTACTATCGGCTCGTGGATTCGACTGACCGAGCTCTGCCGGCGCCCATTCTGGAAATGGAGTGATCCATGCGAATTGTCGTTCGAAGTCTCCCTGTTGTTTTAGCGCTTCTGGCGCTGGCGGCGCCGCTGGCCGCCGATAGCCCTCCTGATGCGGTTCGCACCACCTTTCAGGTCGAGGGCATGCACTGCGGTGGTTGCTCCTCGGCCATCATTGCCACGCTCGAAAAGGCTGATGGCGTCATCGAGGTGTCTGCTGACCACGAGAAGGGCGTCGCCGAGGTGGTCTACCGGCCGCGCAAGGTCGAGGTCGACGAGCTCAAGGCGGAGATCGAGAAGCTCGGCTACACCGTCACCGGGATGGAGACTGAGACGGTCGAAGGCTGATTATTGAATTAGGAACTAGGAATTGGGAATTAGGAATGCCGCCCACCCACCCCCGAAGTCAGAATTCCTTGCGGCAAGGGGAGGTTCAGCGGAGGTGCCTGGCATCCCGATTCGCCGCGAATCGGCGTGCCTGGCATCCTCACGGGAAGCGCGTTCAATCGGTTTTTTTGATGTAGGCGATGGTGGCGCCCCAGCCGCCGCGGTCCGGTGGGGCATCGTGGAAGCCGGAGACCAGGGGGTGGCGGGCGAGCAGCTTTTGCACGCGGTCCCGTTGCACTCCAATACCGCGGCCGTGGATTAGACGAACCTCGGTGAATCCCTTTCGTGACGCTTCTTCCAGGTAGGCGTCGACGACATCGGGAACGTCTCGTGGTGGAAACGAGTGGAGATCGATGCTGTCCTCCACCAAGATTTGGATCGGCTGCTCGGAATCGTATTTGTCTTCTTTGTCAGGTTGGCCGTGGTCCTCGAGATCGTCCGCACTGGCTGTGGAGCCGGCGAACAAAACCACCACCGTGAGAACTACAAGAACCAACCCGAACACCCCGAGGCCGACCCACGCCTTCGGACCGACCACCCGGGAGAGAGGCCACGTCATCGCCGCGGCAATGGCGAAGACTCCCAGCTTCGTCGCGACGTACGCGAAACGCACATTCGGATCGCCGAACAGCCTCTGGACCATGCATTGAGTTTATCCCTACCCGTTTCAAGGGAGGGTGAGCGGAGATTCCAAAATCCGAATTCGTTACGGGTTCAGTCGATTGATCAAACGGGGATAGGGAATCGCCTCCCGCAGGTGGGGGACACCGCAGATCCAGGCCACGCAGCGTTCGATGCCCATACCGAAACCCGCGTGTGGGAATGATCCGTAGCGGCGGAGGTCGAGGTACCACTCGAAGGACTCCCGCGGCAGGCCATGGGCCGCGATCTGACGTTCTACGCCGCCGCCGTCG
>RCNG010001263.1_pt1 | contig 14832 bp, 9 predicted proteins | sample 2041371 | NCBI WGS metagenome assembly RCNG01 (sample SAMN09708227, study PRJNA481090) | Marine sediment metagenome, whole genome shotgun sequencing project. | biome: marine sediment; feature: ocean; material: sediment; isolation source: Sewage treatment plant 1 marine sediment (STP1) ... | reverse complement strand
GACTTGCTTTTCGATTGCCTCGGTCATGTCCACCGTGGAGCCGCCAGGAACGTGGCAGTAGGCGTAACCCGTGTGCTTCCCTTGAGGCGCGCGACTTGGGTCGAATTGGCTCTGCTGGCACAGCAACACATAGGGGCGCAAGCGGCTCCGCGCCCGCCTCCAGAAGCAGCACTGGATCGGCGTTCGCGTCGGCGGCTGTTGGGGGGGGACTCGTCCCTCTTGCACTCCGTCAACACGAGCAGCGTGGACACCAAAACCAAACCACGAACGATTGCTAGTTTCGCCATCGATTCCCCTTCTGGCGTCTGAAGTCCGCCGTGTGGCGCGGGCTCAATTTTCAGGCTTTGCGTGGTCAAGGCGGGCCCTGCACTCCCGGCCAACGATGCCAAGAGCGGGAACGGCGCCAGCCACGGACCGTCGCGTCCGGAGATCCGGGTCCTCATGGCCGCCTGGACTAGAGTGTGCTTGTGCGTCGTCGCTCGACAGCCTAAAAAGGGCCGCGAAGGTGAGGGTCTCATGGGTGTGAGTGAGCGACTGACAGGGGCTTTGGAAGCCGTGGCACCAACGCTGCGAGAGCCGGCGGTCAGCATCGTCGTGCCAGGTCTCAACGAAGCGGACAGCCTGCCGTTGCTCGCTGCGCAGATCAAGGAAGCGCTTCCCGACACCCCTTATGAGCTGATCTTCGTCGACGACGGAAGCACGGACAGCAGTTGGCAGGTCATCAGCGATCTTCACGCGGCGGATCCCGCGGTCAGTGGCGTGCGAATGCGTTCGAACTTCGGCAAAGCGATGGCGTTGGCCGCGGGCTTCGATCGCGCCCGCGCCGACATCGTGGTCATGATGGACGCAGATCTTCAAGACGACCCCGCCGACCTCCCCAAGTTACTCGAAAAAATCGACGCTGGCCTCGATGTCGTGGTCGGCTGGAAGGTGGAGCGACACGATCCGCTGAATAGAAGAATCTTTTCTTTCATCTTCAACAAGACCGTCGCGCTCGTGACGGGCGTGCACCTTCATGACATGAACTGCGGGTTCAAAGCATACCGAAGCGAGGTCTTGGATTCGATTCCCATCTATGGAGATTTGTTTCGCTTCATCCCGGTGCTCGCGGCGTGGCATGGCTTCGGTGTCGGCGAAGTGCCGGTGAACCACCGGGCGCGGCAGTTCGGGCAATCGCGCTACGGGCTCGAACGAATCCTCCGCGGCTTCTTCGACCTTCTGAGCGTCTCGTTTCTCACCAAGTACTCACGAAAACCGATGCACCTCTTCGGTCTCTTAGGCCTGCTCTTCAGCGGCCTCGGGGTACTGATTTGCGGCTACTTGGCGGTGCTCTGGTTCTCGGGCGAAGGCATTGGCGCACGACCCTTGCTCCTGCTGGGCGTGCTCTTGATCCTCGTCGGCGCGCAGTCCTTCTCCATTGGGCTGCTCGGAGAGTTCATGGCTTTCCAATACCATCGCAAAGACGCCCGTGAGAGACTGCCCGTGCGCGAATCAATCGGCGACCCGTAGGAGGAGTGGTCATGCGCGTGTGCATGTTCGGCACCTATGAGGCCGGCTACGACCGCAACCAGGTGCTAATGCGCGGCATGCGCGAAGCCGGCATCGAGGTCGTCGAGTGCCACGTGCCGCTTTGGGAAACCATGCGGTACAAGACGAGCGCATTCAAAGGCCCCGCACAGTATGTGGTCATCGCCGCCAAGCTCGCCATCGCTTATGCGCAGCTCTGTTTTCGCTATCTTCTAGCTCCGCCTCACGACATCGTCTTTGTAGGCTATCTCGGGCACTTCGATGTTTTCCCGGCGCGCCTGCTGAGTTGGCTGCGTCGCAAGCCCCTGGTCTTCGATGCTTTCGTGTCGCTGTATGACACCTCGGTGGAGGACCGCGAAGTATTCCGGCGCGGCAGCCTGGGCGCGACTCTGCTACGGCTGATCGACAGATGGTCGTGCAAGCTCTCCGATCTGGTGCTCCTCGATACGAACCAACACATCCAATACTTCTGCGAAGAATTCGACCTCGACGACCCATCGAAGTTCCAGCGAGTGCTCGTGGGCGCCGATCCGGCCTATGCCGCGGAGGGGCCTCTCGCGCCGAGCGACGACCGGTTCGTGGTGCTCCACTACAGCAAGTTCGCGCCGCTGCACGGGATGCCGTACATCCTCGATGCCGCAAACCAGCTACGTGATGATCCGGAGATCGTGTTCAAGATCGTGGGCGGCGGCCAGACCTTCGCGGCGAGCAAGGCCTACGCCGAACGCTTGGGCCTCGAGAACCTGGAGCTCATTGCTTGGCTCGAGCCGGAACAGCTGCGCCAGGCCATGCGCGAGGCGCAGGTCTGCCTTGGGATCTTTGGCGACACGCCAAAGGCGCGGCGCGTCGTCCCGAATAAGGTCTATCAGTGCCTCGCCGCGGGCGCCGCGGTGATCACGGGCCGGTCGCCGGCAAGCGAAGAGCTTTTAGTCGACCGGGAGCACGCCCTGCTTTGCGAGATGGCCAGTGGCACAGCGATCGCGGATGCGATCTTGGATCTCAAGCGCTCCCCAGCTCTGCGCCAACGGCTCGGAGAAAACGGCGCTCGCCTGTTCCGCGAGCACTACACGCCGCGGATTCTGGTGGAGACTGAGCTCCTCCCACGGCTGCAGGAGGTCGCTTACCCGGAATAGCCACGGCGCCTCATGTACACGAAATGGCTAGTTCTTCGAGCTTCGGGTGCTAAGGGAGCGCCAAGGAAGCTGCAGGCTCCGTGGGCGATTGGCCACCGCCAAAACAGGGACCCAGAGTGACGTCACCACCCAACAGACGCCCAGAGGAAATCGCACCCCGGGCAGGCATATGGCAGACCACTCAACGTGCCGCGCTACCGCTGGTGCTGCTCTTGTCGGCCGCTGGTTTCTTGGTCTTCTACAATCGTTTCTACCCCGTCGGCGAGTGGCTCTTCTGGAGGTACGCATCGTATTGGGCGGCTTGTACGTTGTGGAGCGTGGGGTGCGTAACCACCGGGTATGTGATCGTCCGAAAGCTATGTGGGCGCCCTTTACCCTTTGCGGAGACGCTTTGTCTTAGTTTCGCTTCCGGGGTCGTTGTCTTTTACCTGTTGATGAATGTCTTGGGGGCGTTCGGCGCGCTGCGATGGCCGACCTTTTTCGCGCTTCCGCTCTTGATGGTGGCAGCCGGCGCAATTCCGCTCGCACGTCTGGTTCGACTCTACACCCGCCACGTTCGCAATCGTTCGTGCTCGGGGACGGCGAGGACGCCTTTGCACGCGCTCATCCTCGCGTTTGGGCTGCTGGTCCTTGCTATGATCTATTTCAAGATCCTTACCCCGGAGAATGCGGCGTTCGACTCACGCTGGCAGCACCTTGCGCTCGCCGAACAGTACGCACACGTGGGGTTCATTCCCCGCTTCGGCGAGGGCTGGACCATTGCGACCAACCCTCACCTGGCAGCGATTCTGTATACGTGGGCATTTCTGATACCAACCGGAGAGCTTTTCGATCAAGTCGCGCTTTCGGCCCATCTGGAGTTCACATGCTTTTTGTGGGCGATCGCAACCATTCCACCGGCCGTTCGGCTCCTCGTGCCTGGCGCGAGGGCTTCTTTGTCCTGGGTCGCTCGGTTCCTGTTTCCCGGCGTGCTGCTCTACGATTCCAGCTTGGCTGGAGGCGCCGACCACATCGGGGCGCTCTTTGCGCTGCCGATCTTCATCACTCTGGTGCGTGCCCTGCCGACCCTGCCGCCGGGGCGCTGCGCACTGCTAGCGCTGATGATGGCCGGCGCCGCGATGACGAAAGTGACCGCGGGCCTTATGTTGGTTCCCGGCGCTGTACTTACGGTGGCTGCGGTCGTGGTGTGGCGAGGTGTTCGAGAGCGCCGACTACTCTGGAAGGGTCCTATGGCCGCCACGGTCACTGCCCTCGTCGCCACAGCTTTTTTTTGGGGGCGAAACTGGATTTGGTATGGGGACCCGGTCTATCCATCCCTGCACGAATACCTTGCGTTGCGGCCGTGGACCGAAGATTCCGCGACCCTCTTCGAGTGGGGCTACAAGCAGTTTCAGTTCTGGCGACCCGAGCGCAGTTGGTCCGGAATCCGCGAGTCACTGGAAGCGCTGTTCACCTTCTCGTTCATTCCCAACGACTACAGTCGCTACCACGGCAACGTTCCCGTGTTCGGCTCCCTGTTCACACTGCTCACCTTGTGTCTACCGTTTCTGAAAAACACGAAGCGGATCTGGGGCCTGGTCGCCCTCACCCTGGTGGGGATTTTCACTTGGTACTCTGTCCATCACCAGGACCGCTACCTGCAGTCCATCGTCCCTTGGATGGCAGCCGTGACGGCCGCCATCATCATTCGCATCTGGCAGACCAACCGTGTCTCCAGGATCGCCGTCTCTATCCTGGTCGTCGCCCAAGTGCTCATCGGGGCTGACGTCTACTTCATCCAAAGTCACGCCATGATTCGGTCACCTGTCAAACGTGTGGCAGACCTGCTGGCAGCAGGACACAAGCGCAAATACGATGAGCGGCTCGAGGTGTTCTCAGGATGGGTAGCGCTGCGCAACGCCTTGCCCGAAGACGCTCACGTTTTGTTGCATGACAACCACGTTCACCTCGGCCTGTCTCGCCGAACCACTTCGGACTGGGGTACCTGGCAATACGGGATGAGCTACGGCCGCCTCGAGTCCCCACAGGCCGTCTGGAGCCTCCTCCGCGAGCTCGGTGTGACGCACATTCTATGGCAAGACCGGGTATCCAAGGCGCTGGACTCGGTGGCGGGCGACCTCGTGTTCTTCGACTTCGCGTTTCGACACACAGTCGATCGACGGAAGGTCGGTCGGCACTGGGTGGCTCGAATGCCCGATGAACCTCCGCCGGACGTTCCGTATGGCAAGGTTGCATTCTTTGGCTGTGACGATCTTTACGCGCCCGGCCTCTACCCACTGTCTGAGATGACCGTGCCAGTATTTGGTCCTGACCGACTCGACTTCCCGAAACCGATCGCTCCGGTGACGGACGGCACGGGCGATGCCTCGTTCGAGGATGCCGACTACGCTGTCGTCGACCCCAAGTGTGCTCCGGAGATCGCCGCTCAACTCAAGTCCGGGGGCTTTCAACACGTCGCCAACCGAAAAGAGCTGAATGCGAAGGGTCGACGAGCCCCGTGGCAGCTCTTCATTGGTAAATAGCCACCAGACCCCAGCGGTTGCCTCGCGGAGCACCATTTGCCAGACTAGTGGCCTTAATGCGGATGACTAGTGAGGGGTATGACTTCGGATCGAGCTGGCGCTCGTTCATCGAGCACCTTCTTCGAAGACCGGCCACTTGAGATGTGCGGGATCGCAGGCATCGTTCATCCCGACGCCGGGACACCCAACGCAAAGCCGGTACTACACGAAGTAATCCGAGCGATGACCACGGCGCTGACGCACCGTGGCCCCGACGCGGAAGGCTACCATCAAGACACGGGCGTCGCGCTGGGGCATCGTCGGCTCAAGGTCATCGACCTTGCGGGCGGAGCACAACCGATGTCGAACCCCGAGGGCACGGTATGGGTCACGTACAACGGCGAGATCTACAATCACCGCGATCTGCGTTCTGAGCTCGAGTCGTGTGGTCGCTCCTTTCGCTCGGTCTGCGACACCGAGGTGCTGGTTCACGGTTATCTCGAATGGGGGATCGCCAAGTTGCTGGACCGCGTCGACGGCATGTTCGCGTTCGGGATTTGGGATAGTGCCGCACGGCGCTTACTGCTCGCACGGGATCGAATGGGCCAGAAGCCGCTCTTCTACTCTCAGCTGAGCGGTGGAGGTTTGGCGTTCGCGTCGGAGGTGAAAGCCCTGCTTGTCCATCCAGACATCCAACCCGCCATCGATGAAGAGGGACTAGCCGCGTATCTGACGTTCGAGTACCTGCCGGGCGAGCTCTCGATGGTGAGAGGCGTTCGCAAGCTGCTCCCCGGGGCATGGCTGAGCTTCGAACACGGCGACGTAGACCAGTCTTCCTATTGGCAGATACCGATCAAGGACGCCCCCTCCCCCGAACACGCCGTGCAGCGGTTTACCCAACTGTTCGACGAAGCAGTCGAACGCCGACTCATGGCTGACGTGCCGCTGGGTGTATTTTTGTCGGGCGGCATCGATTCAAGCTCCGTGGCGGCTTCGGTCGTGCGACAGCGCACCGCTACAAACGTGAAGACGTTCTCGATCGGCTTCCAAGAAAAGAGCTACGACGAGTCCTCGATGGCGCGCCTGGTCGCACAGCACCTCGGCACCGAACATCACGAACGTGTATTTACCGCTGAAGCAATGAAAGACGTGCTCCCGGAAGTCGTGTCGGGCCTCGACGAACCTTTTGGGGACGCGAGTCTGCTCCCGACGTACCTGCTCAGTGCCTTCGCGCGCGAGCAGGTCACAGTCGCCCTCGGCGGTGATGGAAGCGATGAGCTCCTCCTTGGGTATCCAACATTCTTCGCCGAGTCATTCGCAAAGGCTTTCACACAACTGCCTCGGCCACTTCGCCGCGGCATTGGCCGACTGGGCCAGGCCCTTCCCGTCAGTACCAAGAACCTCAGCTTTGATTTCAAGGTTAACGCCTTCTTGCGCGCCGCCGATGCGCCGCCGTCATGGCGTCACCCACTCTGGTTAGGGAGCGCGATTCCCGGATCTCCAGACGATCCCCTGCACGCAGACCTCCGCAGAAACTTCCCTGCCGACTCCGTATTGTCGTTTGCGGCGGCCGAATACGATGCGCCCGACACGCAGTCTGATCTGCAGCGTTTGTCCTATCAGTACTGCCGGACGTACCTTGCTGAAGACATTTTGCACAAAGTAGACCGCGCAAGCATGGCGGTATCGCTGGAAGCCCGTTCCCCATTCTTGGACCGTTCGCTTGTCGAGTTCGTCGCGGCCCTGCCGGCCTCTCAGAAATTGCAGTTTCCCGGGCGAGGCAAGGCAATTCTCAAAGCCGCCATGGCTGACCGCTTGCCAAACGAAGTGGTCAAAAGGTCGAAGAAAGGGTTCGGCATTCCGGTAGCGGCTTGGCTCAAAGGCCCGCTCGAGGAGATGGTGAACGACCTGTTGTCGGAATCACGCACAAAGGCAGCTGGATACTTCGACCCGACTTGCGTGCAGCGACTGATCGAGGAGCACCGCACAGAAAAGCGAAACCACCGCAAAATTCTCTGGACGATGCTGAACTTCGAGCTGTGGCGCGACGCGAGGGGCATCCCTGGCCGCTCCTAGAGAAGTCGCGTCTCCACCGAACGCTGTTAGACTCCGCCCTCCGTGTACGAATACGACTCACAGTTCCTTAGCTACACGCGGTCCCTCGGGACGAAGTCGGCGCGAGTGATCGTGCCAATTCTCCAAGAAGCCCTGCGTCCGACGTCGGTTCTCGACCTGGGCTGCGGGCAGGGCGCTTGGCTCGAAGCTTGGAAGGCATGCGGCGCATCGGACGTCCTCGGAGTCGATGGAGACTACGTCGATCGCACAGGCCTCGCCGTCAACGAGTCCGAGTTTTGCGCTCGCGACTTGGTTGGCACCATTGATCTGCAAAGGCGTTTCGACCTCGTCGAGAGTCTGGAGGTCGCCGAGCACCTGCCGGAGTCACGCGCCCGGGGTTTTGTCGCGGACTTGTGCCGGCACGGCGACACCGTCCTTTTTAGTGCTGCGCCTCCTGGACAGGGGGGAGAACAGCACATCAATGAGCAACCCTACGACTATTGGCGCGCCTTCTTCGAAGATCTCGGCTACGAGGCCTTCGACTTTGTCCGACCCCAGGTCGCGTCCCGTCGTGACGTTGGGCCATGGTACCGGTACAATACCCTCCTCTACGTGAAGCGTGAGGCAATCGAATCGCTTCCTCAGTCCGTAAGGCAGACCCGACTGTCGGTCGACACGCCGATTCGAGACGTTTCCCCGTTGCTGTACAGAGTGCGAAAGAGCATCGTGCATCGACTACCTACGTGGGCGACGCAAGCGCTGGCAAACCTGGCAAAGAGAGTTCCGCGCTCGGCGCAGTAGGCCGTTGCTAATCCTCGGGTCGCAACTCGGAGGCGAGGACATAGGTCTTGCGACGCCCCTGACCATGATAGATGCGAACGGTCAACTCGGCGAGAAGGCCCATGCAGAGCAGCACCACGCCGTTGGTCACAAAAAACGTCGCCAGCATCATCACCGTCATCTTGTGTTGCCAAGCGTCCCAAATCAGCCACTCGACGAGCGTCCCGATCGCGCACACAGCGCCCAACCCGAGAAGCGCGAACCCAATACCCCCGAACAGGTAGGCTGGTTTGGTGGTGTATCCGCTCAAGAACTTCACCGTCAGCAAGTCGAGCAAGACCTTGAATGTGCGTCCTATTCCGTACTTGCTGGTGCCGAACTGCCGGGCTCTATGATTGACTTCGATCTCGCAGATCTTGCCGCCACGCGCAGACGCGTAGATCGGTATGAAGCGATGCATCTCGCCGTATAGTTGCTGACCCTTCAACGCCGTCGCGCGATACGCTTTGAGCGTGCATCCGTAGTCGTGAAGCTCCACACCGGTCCAGCGACTGATCAACCTGTTCGCTAGAATCGATGGTACCTTGCGGCTCCAAAGGCGATCTTTTCGATTCTTGCGCCATCCGCTGACCACGTCAAAACCTCGTTCGATGCGCTCGATGAGACGGGGAATGTCGTTGGGGTCGTTCTGAAGGTCGGCATCCATCGGGACGAGCACGCTGCCTTCGGCATGGTCGATGCCTGCCAGAATCGCCGCGGTCTGTCCGAAGTTGCGCGCGAACGGGACGAGTCTGACACGCGGGTCGTCCTCAGCGATCTGCGAGATGATCTCAGCGCTTCGATCGATGCTTCCGTCGTCGACCATGATGATTTCGGCGTCCCAAGGTTCGCGATCGATCACATCTCTGAGCTCACTGTACAGTTCTCGGATGCTCTCTTCTTCATTGTATACGGGAACGAGAACGCTGATTTTCATAGGGGTCAGCAGACGTCTATCACGGGGTGCGCCACCAGCCCAGCGCTGGCTGCAATCCTCGACGCGTTGCGACGCGCATCCACTCGCGATATAGGTCGGCGGTGCTTGGGAAGTTCGTCGTCTGCCTCTTGGCGCTTTCGCTTCAGATCGGGTGCCGCAAGCGGCAGCCCGACCCCGTGCCGGCGCAACCTCGGTTGGTCATGCTCAACGTCTTTTGCACTTTGGGCAAAGACTTCCTGGAGCCCTATGACGGAAGCATCGAATACACCCCAAGCCTGGAAAACTTTGCCGAACAGGGGGTAGTCTTCGAGCGGCACGTCACGGAAACCGGTCAAAGCGGGGTTTCTTTTGCATCGATCCTGTCTGGTGAGCACGCGATGCGCCACCTGGTTTACTCCCACCCGACGCGCCTCACCGACGCGGTTCAGACGCTCCCCGAGGCATTTGCGGAAGCGGGATACGACACCTTCTTCTGGGAGTCCCAGAACATGGGCAGTGTGGGACTGAACTACGGTCAAGGCGTCCCCGCCAAGCAGGCGATCAGACCCCGGCAGCTCAAAGAGAGCGAACCCGAGTTTCGAGCGGTGCTCAAGCGACTCGCAGACGACTCGACGTATAAGGCATTCATCGTCTCGTTCTACGGTCTGACCCACTCCCGTTATTCGCGAGACTCGCTAGCCTGGTTCTGTGAAGAGTATCCGGGGCAATGCGAGGGAATCGATCCCGAAAAGGCGGCCCTCTTCTACCAAGACACGCGTCGATTAGCCTACGATTTCCCGTCGGCGGTCGAAAAATATGATCTGAAGGATGAACGTCTGCAGGAGCTCGCCGACGCGGTGGAGCTGATCTACAAGAGCCGTGTTTCCTACACGGACGCCGTGTTCGGCGGCCTCGTACGGGCGATCGATGAGCAAGGCCTCGCCGAGGAGAGCCTGATCGCGTTCACGGCCGATCACGGCGAGACGCTCTACCGCGAAAACTCGCTGTTCAAATGGTCACATAGCTTTGATTTGGCTCCGGATGTCATCAACGTGCCATTCATCGTGAGAGGGCACGGGATCAAGCCTGGACGCTACCCGGGGGTCTCCAGCAGCGCGGATGTCTTCCCCACCCTGGCGGCTATGGCCAAGGTGCCTATCAAGAAGGGGGAGGCGACACTGGGTACGAACCTTGCGACGAGCCTCAGTCGAGGCGCGCCACCAGGTCGAGAAATCGCCTTCAGCCATACCGGCCTATGGCCGCCCATAGGTAGGCGCTGGTGGATGGGTCGGCCGCATCTGCTCAGGTTTCACCCGCGCTATGATCCGAATGACATTTGGGTGTCGGCCCGCGCGAACGACCTGCTGGTCAAGTACCGCTATGACGGTGCAGGGAACTTCCTCTACGAGGCGTTCGACCTCGCGGTGGATCCGAAGGAGACACGCAACATCTTCGATGCCGAAGACGCAAGGCAGAGTAAGCTCGTCGAGCAACTCGATCGCTACCGAAAGATTCTGATCGACGCACATGTGGATCCCCGCGAAAAGGCTCCCGAAGGACCCCAACCGGATGAAGCCACGATGATCAAACAGCTGCGCGCCCTGGGCTACATCGATTAGGACGACCATGTGGTGGGCCAGCAACGGACGATAGCAGAGCGGCGTCGCGCGCGACTTGGCCCCGTGAATCCAATAGATAGCCCCGTGACCGAGGGCCGGGCGATCTCTCCGGCAACGACCGTGACGGTGGGATGGTTGCTGATCGCGGCGGTCAATGCCTGCTTCATCGTGATGGAGCCATTGCCGCCTGGCGGTGTTTCAGTGCGTATCCCGCATCTGCTGTTCGATGTGGGCCAAGCGCTGGCGGCCGGGCTGCTTTGCGGTGTGGCGGTGAGTGCCTTGCAGCGTTGGGCGCCGCACGGCCGCTTCGTGGGGCTGAGCATCACGACCGCCGTCAGCGTAGCCATCGGCTTAGTCGTGCTGCCGGACGATCTCATGGGCCTCACGGCGTTGTTGGTTGGACCGGGACGATCGCGGGCCTGGGTTTGGCTGGTGTCCGCGGCCTGCTCGCTGGTGATCCCCGCAGCCATGCTTGTCGGGCGCATCCTGCGGCGGCCAAGAATTCGCTGGATTGGGTTCGGTGTGGGCGCTGCGGGAGCCACTGTAAACAATGTCCTCTTGCCCGGCGACTACCCCGCCATCCACTTGGTGATTTCGCTGGCCGCTGCGACGATTGCCGCCTCGAGCCTCGTCGGTGCAGTCCTGCCTGAGCGCGTGCACAAGATGCGCGAGGCCGTGCCGCAGATCGCCCGGCGCGTGGCTCTAGGCATCGCGGTGGCCGCCGCACTGCTAGCCGTCGTGATCCAACCCAGCCACCGCGTCCGAGTGGCGATGTCTCGTATCGATGGCGCGACCATTCCTCCTCTAGTGGCACGCGGTCATGCGCTCGTATCGTGCTTGTTTCCGTCGGACTCGGTCGCCGAGGCACGCGGCCAATGGCTGAAGTCGCGCAAAGATGCCCGCGACGTACCGCCGAGCAACCTCGGACTCGTCGACCCCGACCAGCTCATCGTCGTGATGGTCACGATCGACTCGATGAGGGCTGAGTTGATGACGGATCCGAAGTACGCCGCGCGCTTGCCGCGCCTGTGGGCGCTGGCCGCCGAGTCCACCTATTTTTCGCAGATGGAATCGACCGGGGCTGGAACGGTCGTGACGTATTCGCAGATCTTCACCGGCAAGCACGTGTTTCAGTTGAAGTGGACGCAGAGCCGTCCAACGCCACTCATGCCGAAGACGCAACCAATGATCCACGAGGACGAAAGCGTGCGCTTCACCGAGCTGCTTTCGGCTGCTGGCATCCGCACCGTGACCTTCGCCAACTACGCGCCGCTTCACCCCGAGACGGGCATGTTGCGCGGACTCGACGAAGCTGCGTTCATCCATCCAGAATCGGATGATCAGAGATTTGCGCTCGCCAAGGAGACGATTGACGCTGCTGTCGAGCGGATTGAGAAGCACGACGGGGGACGGATGTTTCTGTTCGTCCATTTGATCGATCCTCACCGGCCCTACGACGCCGCAGGCCAGAAGGGGAGCAAGTTTGACAATTACGTCGCCGAGATCGCCCTCTGTGGCATCGCGATCGAGCTCGTAGTCAAAGCGCTGAAGGAACGTGGATTGTGGGAGCGCACGGTCTTCATTTCTGGATCCGACCACGGTGAGGGATTCAACAAGCACAAGGGCTTGCGCGCCCACAACACCCACCTCTACGAAGAGGTGATTCACGTACCGATGTTTTTTCGGGTTCCGGGGCTCGAGGGAAAAGTGATCGACACCATGGTATCGGCGATGGACTTGGGTCCCACCATTCTCGATCTGTTCGGATTGCAGACTCCAGGGGAGTACATGGGTCAGAGCTTGGTTCCCGCGTTGGCAGGTGAAGGAGTGAACCTATCGCGTCCGATCCTCGCTTCGACACTCAAGCGGTTCAGAAAGACAGCCCTGTACCAACCGCCGTTCAAATTGATCGTGAACGACCGCAACAAGACAGCGGAGGTGTACGACCTATCCAAGGACCCGGACGAACGAGACAATCTCGCCGATACGATGGCCGACGAGATGTTGAAGGACCTCAACGCCTTGCGCAGCGTTCACGGACTTGCGCCGGCTACTAAGAAGGCATCGAGGTAGGATTTACTGTTTGACCGTGAAGATCTTTAGGCCGTTGCTCGACACGAAGTGATCAAACGCTTCGCGGTAGGCACTCGCCTGCGGATGCTGGTCGATCAGGTTGTCCTTCTCTTGTGGGTCGCGCTGCAGATCGTACAGCGCGATCGTGCCGGACTCATGCATGACCAGCTTGGTCCCGTCGTCGAAGACCATGCCTACAAAGCGCCTCTGAGAGTCCAGAAAAATTGGATCAGCGCGGCGTACCGGGCCACCTTGGAGCGCGGGAAGCAGGCTGGTTCCCATGTACTGGGCCGGCGCGGTGATGTTGAAAATATCCAGCAGCGTTGGCGCCATATCGATGAGTGACACCTGCGCTGTCACGATGCGTGGTTCTAGGGCGGGGTGAGCGATGATCAGGGGCACGCGCACCTGTTCTTCGTATACGGTAGCGCCATGATAGCGGGTGTTGTGCTCGCCAAAGGCCTCCCCGTGGTCGGCGGTGACGATCAAGATCGCTCGCTCATTGAGGCCAACTTCGAGCAAGTGATTCTGAAGTTCGGCGATTGCTTCGTCGATCAGCGCCACTTCCCGGACGTAGCGCTCGTATTTGCTCCCCTCTGTGCCCGCGCCGTCGTACGGGCTGTGCGCTTCGATGAAATGGATGTAGGTTAGCGACGGTTCCTCGCGCCGATCCGCGAGCCAATGTGCCCAAGACTCGACCACTTTCTTGGCGGCATGCTTGGATTGGAAGATAGAGCCAAATCCCTTGGTGAGACCGAAGGGAGGATGCATGCCTCTCATGTGCCCGGAGAGCCCGCTCTGAACACCGTTCTTGGCCAACAGCTCGGGCACACGCGGGGTTGGATCTTTGTGCGGGAACGGCTTGATGCGCCCAGCTTTCTTTGGAGTCCACAACATCTGAGAGGAGTAGCGACCTGAAAACATGCTGGTCACCGACGCATTGGTATCCGGTGCGGCGGACCACGCGCGGGGGAAGTACACGCCCTCCTCGCGAAGCTTAGTGATCGCGGGAATCTGTGACGCGTCATCGTTCAGAACGCTCGCCCGCAGGGCATCGACCACGAGCAACACCACGATGGGTCTGTCCGGTAGCCATCTCGCCTCGTCTCGCGGCGTCGGCGCCGAGGGCGTTCTGGTCGCTTGCTTGAGCGTGGAACGCGGCAATCTTCGTAGCGCCACGGCGCCCCACTGCGCTACCACCGAGCCCGGCAGCTGCACCATTTGTATGCCTACATTGGATGGAGTGCGAACCAATAGAGATGCCACGGCCGCCGCCGTGAAAAACCCCAAGGTGAGCCTTCGCAGCCATGGTGAGCGATGCGCGAAGTACTGTTCGAGTCTCGCCGCTACAGGCTGGAGACCAGCTGCACCGAGGATCGCCGCGCACCAAGTCGCATAGGCGTGGATGCCCAAGTACAGATTGCTCAGTACCAACTGATGGCCGACACCAAGCAACGCGGCGAAGAGCACCACTGGGATGTAGCCGATACGGCGCACCAGTCTTCTTCCCGTCCAGGCGCTGATCGGGACGCACGTGGCAACGAGCGCGGCTGCCAGGGAGGTGGTGAGTGCCCAACCGCTCTCTAGCTGCAACAAGCCCACGCTGCTTCGAAGGTCTGGCCGGAGCACCCACTGCCCGATCACAACGGCGAGGACCGAAAGCGCCAGATAGCCGGCGATCGGCTTGCTCAGCGCCCAGCGCCGCCATCCCGCCACCGCCGCCCAACTGACCAGACCAAGAGCGAGCGCGTGCCCTAGGTCATATGCGTGCTGGCCGAGCCGGACGGCCATAGGCATATCGATCGTCAGCCACGTCGCGATGATGTTCGCGATGCCGACCAGCAACCAGCCAAGGAGGTGCGCGCTCGCCGGTGTTCGAGGCGTCGGGGCAGAAGAAGCCAAGGCTAGTGCATGCCTCGCGTCGCTATTGCTGTCCATGGCAAAACTTCGTTTCGTGCAGCGCCCAGGCTCCGGTCCCCGTCGACAACGATTTCGGCGCCCGCTCGGAAGATGTGCGGCATCACGACGAGGTTCAAGGTCGGCCAGATCAGCGCCGCTGCCAGGGCGGTTTGACAGTGGTGGTGGGTACCGCTAATTCTGGACGGCTTGGCGGCGACGTGATGAATCGCGACGGGCTCACCGGAATGGAGATTCATCGGCAATATGGCGTGGTGGCGCCCGAAAAGGGG
>RCNG010003580.1_pt1 | contig 14846 bp, 19 predicted proteins | sample 2041371 | NCBI WGS metagenome assembly RCNG01 (sample SAMN09708227, study PRJNA481090) | Marine sediment metagenome, whole genome shotgun sequencing project. | biome: marine sediment; feature: ocean; material: sediment; isolation source: Sewage treatment plant 1 marine sediment (STP1) ... | reverse complement strand
TTTTGCCTCCGGAAACGGTGTTCCGTTATGTTTTGGTTGCCACGGTGGTGGCAAGGACTTCGTATTGACGAAATTCCCGATCAAATAGATATGAACGTAGCCGCAATCGACTCGTTTATGCGGTTCGTGACCGCATTGAGTACCCTGGAGACTGGTCATCAAACCGGCCATTTCAATGGCCATCGCTACGGTGTGATTATCGAACGTCCTGTGAATGCGCGCGTCACAAAACTGTTTGCTCGGGCGTTAGGCGGATCGGACATCGTAAGTTTTAATCTGTTTCAGGTAGGCGAATCACAGCCGGTTTTGAAACCTTGTGAAATGGCCTCTGAAAAGGTAATCGACTTCGTATTGCAGTTCGATCCCGATCACCAGGACACCGCCAATTCGCCTTGCGGTGTTGCTGGAACGAAATAAACGAAAGTACCACGATGGGCATCGTCGATGCTTCGATGGTGAAACTTGAATTTGAGGGCATTTGCCCTCACTGTACTCATGCTAATCGCTGCAGCATGCAGCGACACTAACCAGGAGGTTTTATGACTGATTCAACACGTGAGCGCGCCGTTTTAGCCGGCGGTTGTTTCTGGGGTATGCAAGACTTGATTCGTAAGATGCCAGGCGTCGTCTCCACTCGCGTCGGTTACACCGGTGGCGACGTACCCAATGCGACTTATCGGAATCATGGCACGCACGCGGAGGCCATCGAAATCGAATACGATCCCAACCAGCTGAGCTACCGCCAACTCCTGGAGTTCTTCTTTCAGATCCACGATCCATCCACCCTGAATAGCCAGGGTAATGACCGCGGCACTTCTTACCGCTCTGGTATCTACTACACCAGTGAGGCGCAACACCAGGTTGCTGTAGACACGATTGCCGACGTCGAAGCAGCCAGTCTGTGGCCCGGGAAAGTCGTCACCGAAGTTGCGGCGGCGGGCGATTTCTGGGAAGCGGAAATCGAGCACCAGGATTACCTGGAGCGCTATCCGAGCGGCTATACCTGTCATTACGTGCGGCCGGATTGGCAACTACCCCATCGCAAAGCATCGTAACGGTGAACGAAAACCGAGCGCCCGAATTGCGCGTTGCACGGTGGATCGATGGTGCGGGTAATTCAAAGACGCCGCTGACACTTGATCAGCTGGGCACGAATCTGAAGGTGATTTATTGCTTTCAGCATTGGTGCCCGGGCTGTCATAGCGCCGGTTTCCCTGCGCTGCAGCGATTGGTGCCAGTGCTCGAACCTCTTGGGGTAGGGTTCGCGGTCGTTCAAACCGTATTTGAAGGGTTCGAGAAAAACACCTTTGAGCAGCTTCGGGAAAACCAGCAGCGCTACGCGCTGGATCTGCCGTTTGGGCATGACATGGTTGCGGGTGGGCCTCCAACAATCATGGAAGATTACCGGACGCGTGGTACGCCTTGGTTCATCCTTATCAATCTCGATGGTGAGATTGTTTTCAGCGACTTTCATATTGATGCGGATCGGCTCATCGAACATGTGCAACTGAAAGGTGAACAGAAATTGTAACGACGCTTCAACAGTTGCTGAATACAGTGCCACAACAGGGTGAAGTGGTTTGGGTGGGTGTCCGTCCCGCTCGTCGAGCGCCTATGATAAGCGTCGAAGAAGTATCCGTATCTCCACAGGAGGGACTGGAAGGCGACCGCTATCAAGGACGATCGGGCCACCGCCAGGTGACGCTGCTACAAGCTGAACACTTGCCCGTGATTGCGAGCTGCGTAGGCCAAGAGTATGTCACACCCGAGACCCTGCGTCGGAATCTTATCGTCCGAGGCATTAACCTGCTCGCATTGAAAGGCAAAGTCATCACTATCGGTAGCATTGAACTGGAGATTACAGGATTGTGCCACCCGTGCAGTCGGATGGAGGAACTTCTGGGAGCCGGTGGTTACAACGCGGTGCGTGGTCATGGAGGCCTCACTGCGAGGGTCTTAACACATGGCCGAATTGCAGTCGGCGATCCCGTTCGTCTGCTGGCGAAACACGGTGCTACCCACTAGAAAGATTGGCGAATTGGCACAACCACACTTTGGCTCGAGTTGCGTGGTTTGAGTTCTCTACCAAAAGCACGTACGCAGGCAGCCTCAATACAACTGTTCGATCTGGAACTGTTGTTCACCGAACGAGAATTCGTCCCCGGTAACGAGCCCCTGCATGAGTTGGTAAATTGGAGCATCTGTCGATATACCCATAAAAGACTCTTCCTCACATACAAATTTTGCGGTTGGCACAGCGATAACAAAGTAGCGGCCGTTGAGTCGGACGACAGCACCCTCTTCCACTTCGTTTTTTGGCCCGAAGTCTATGGTCTCTAACTTGGCAAGCTTTTCGGTATTGGTGTGTATCGGTTGATCAAAGGCTTCCGCTAGATCACTTGCACTTTCTGCCATGGCCGCGTCCCCGGTTTCTACCGGTTCACTACGGTCGATTTTTGCGCTTCTTAGGAAGTCAGCATAGCTTTGCTTGGCATGTTTCAATGCGTCTTCAGTAAGCGAAAGCATTGTGGTGCGGACGTGCGTTTTGTTCATAATAGCGACCTCTTAAGCGTTATATTATTGAATAATTATGCGAGCATTAGCAGATTGCAGTGGACGATTATTGTCATGGTGCATGGTGCATGGTGTGTACAAATTTTTCAAACTGTTCTTTTAATACACTATCAAAATTTTTCATTACAAACCAATTTATTCCCTATGTCGAAAAGATTTTCCTTGTAAACCCAGTGGTGGCCCATCGCTACAACCGCCGGATCACTTGTCCAACGAGGGGGCACGAATCAGCGAGTCGCATTACCCACTGACGTAGCGTGCGTCGTGACTCGCTTCCTCCGGATTCGGTATTGCTTACATTCTGTGCACGCAACTGCGGCTGCGCGATATTCTCAGAAAATACTCGCCAGTATCCTATCGGTATCGATGCTCGTTGTGAAATACTCAATTGAGTGGTTGCGATAAGCGCCCGTTATCACAACCACTCAATTGAGTATTTCCTTCATGCCCATGAAGTCGTTAGGATAGCAAGTCGAATTCAAAACAAATTACACAAAATAAGGAGTGATTAGCGATGATAACATGGGCTGATGTAATCCGATTTACCAACGATGGCAATCCGACGCCGGATCGGAGGGTGGAGAAGACGCCAGCAGAATGGCAGGAAATACTAACGCCCGAACAATATGCGATTACGCGAAACAAAGGAACCGAGCGCGCATTCAGTTCAGAGATGTGTAGTTTATTCAAACCGGGTCAGTATGCGTGTGTTTGCTGTGGCACAACACTTTTCGATTCCACCACCAAATTTGAGTCGAAATCTGGCTGGCCATCATTTGATCAACCGGTCGCTGAAAACGCGATCGCGTACCACAACGATAATTCGCATGGTATGGGCCGTGTGGAAACAACGTGCAACACATGCGACAGTCATCTGGGTCACGTATTTCCCGATGGGCCTGAGCCGAGTGGCTTAAGATACTGCATGAATGCACTTGCGTTGAAAAAATCGCCGGGCAGTAATTAAATGATGCCAGCGCGTTCCAGGTTCGTGATGACCTTCAAGGGGGAATCAATATCGACATAAAACCCTATGTACCCATCGGCTGCGCGGATTACGAATACATTGAACTCGCATGCATGGATCGGTACGAGGTGGATGTCGTCAAAGACAAAAGCACGATTCGTGGATTGGCGGTTAACACTGAGACAAATGAAACGGGCGAGTACCTGATCGTTCAGTTAGACAATAACACCCGCGAATCCGTGCGCGTTGACCTGATCAAACAGATTATTGTTGTTTCGGAGAATCGTCGTTTCGACGAGCATACCTTCGAATCACACGTGCATTCCAGCTGAGCCAGATTCGATTTGACGTTCAACACAGTCGATCACCATGAAGTATGAACAAACAATGAGTGAACCGGAGCCAAAACCGTACGCTAAGAGACTACGTGAATTAACGGACATTCAAATTGATGTCACACAAAAGGGTGCGACTGAACGTCCTTTTCAAAACGAATACTGGAACCATGAAGAGGAAGGTATTTATGTAGATATTGTCAGCGGTGAGCCCTTGTTCAGTTCGTTACACAAATTCGATTCGGAGAGTGGTTGGCCAAGCTTTCATCAAGCGTTGGCTCCCGAGCATATTAACGAAGTTACCGATCGCAGTCATAGCATGATTCGAATCGAGGTACGCTCAAAAGATGCCAACTCGCACTTAGGGCATGTGTTTCCAGACGGACCGGAACCCACCGGTTTGCGTTATTGCATAAATTCAGCAGCATTACGCTTCGTTTCACATGAAGAGATGGAAGTACAGGGGTACAGCGAGTACTTAACGCTTTTTGAAGATGAATAGGCAACTGAACATCAGCGAAAATTCAACGGCAAAAACCACCAGGAGTGATAACATATGCTATTCATCTATATGTATTATTATACGTCTCTAGGCTCGTAAGCTTCTCTTCATTATCGGTTGCTCATGTTAGAGTTGCTCAATATTTATAGACCGGCTTGAGATTGATATGCCGAAAAAATCGCAACTGGATCGCACATAGGTAAAAATAACAATATGGATTTTAATCAAGTTCGCTATTTTCTTGCACTAGCCGAGACGCTTAATTTTACTCGAGCAGCAGAACAATGTTACGTGACACAGCCCGCGCTGACTCAGGGTATCAAGCGACTTGAAAACGAGCTAGGCGGCGAATTACTCCATCGCGACGGTCGTTATACAGAACTGACCGATCTTGGTCGGGCATTGCGAAGCCACTTTGAACAGATCAATCGGACTCGTCACCTGGTTAGAACGACTGCCAAAGCGGTCATCTCTGGTGATATCGCAGAGTTGAATATTGGCGTAATGTGTACGATCGGTCCACGCGTGTTGGCCGTGATGTTGAACTCATTTCAAATGAGCCATCCAATGATATCCATTGTTTTACATGATGTGACACCTACGGCCATCGAAAATCTATTATTGACGGGAGGCCTTGATGCAATCTTTTGTGCACGCCACGGGTCAGCTCATTCACAGCTCCGCTATATGGAACTGTTTGAAGAACCTATGGTTGTTGCATTCCCCTCTGGTCACGAATTCTCGAGTTATGAAGGTGTGACATTGATGGATGTCGTGAAACAGCGGTACGTCGAACGCTTACACTGTGAATTTCGCGAGGAGACCCATGACTTTTCCAGGGAGCATCAGCTGGATCTCGATGTGGCATTTAAAAGTGAACGCGAAGACTGGATTCAGAGCCTGATACGCGATGGTGTCGGCGTCAGTATGATTCCGAAATACTCGTTGCTGCAACCTGAACTTGACCATCGCCCAATCGTAGATCCACCGCTGACGCGAATGGTGGCGTTGGCCATTGTTGATGACGCGGATGCGTCACTAGCGCTAACCAGACTTATAGAAGAAACAACAACGTATGCTTGGCCATCAATGGATTCTGGGGAATCATGACGCAAAACACAGGCCCATCCACCGAGTGACAATAAAAGTAATGAAGCTCAAATAGAACAAATAGCTGGGTTTAGTTTGCATGCTGGCATAATGGCGCGATGCAGCCAGCGAAATAAACTAAGAAGGAAACTGGTAAGGGCTGGAAGGCGTTTAGCCCATCACCCCACCCCACTCCAACGAACTGGTGTAATCCCGTACCACGAGCGACTCAGTGGTAAGGAAAATGGTATAGGCTCACCTCTCAAGCACCTACACAGCGCAGTTTTAGTGGGTTTCAAGACTCGCTAACCGGGCCTCATAATCGGCAGGTCGAAGGTTCGAGTCCTTCCAGGCCCACCATTAATTTCCTTTCCTGACACAGTGTTCTTGCGCCCATAGTCTGTCCGCTTTGGATCGGTTTTTCACCTTCACTGATATTTTCTCAGAGTCCGCTAAGTGGTGGACTGGTCGATTGAGGCAGAATTATCGGATGTCGCCAATGTAAAATAACGCACATTTACAAAGAAGACATTAAGATCTCTCAACTTTTCTGGCATTGAAAATATCCGCAACAACGGACATTAACGTCGCAATTAACCGGCGCGTTTTTGCGTACGTGTTAAATTGCCTTATAGCACTTTTAATCAGACCTGATTTTATGTCGAAGTATTTGACTCAGTAATAAAATTTAGTGCTCTTGTAATAACATCAGGATTTAAAAGAACTCTCCTATGTCCGAGTCGTTTAGTTTCCATATATTCTGCCCAGGACCACTGTTTCGCAAGTTTTCTTGCATTGCTAATATCAATTTCTTTATCGTTTATATCATGAATAATAAGTGAAGGCACTTTAAATTTAGAGTCAAAAACTTCATCCCAGTTATTACCAAACTTTGAAGCGCTGGTATAATATTTTTTCCACGCATACTGATGCGTTTTTTCCATTATATTTTTAGGTATGGATAAAGTTTTTGCAAACTGGTCTGTAACTTTAGTAATATCAGAAACAGGTGAGATCAAAACAATTTTATCTGTTTTTAGATTCAATGAAGATGCAATAACAATAGCGCCGGCCCCTAAAGAGTGCCCCATAATACAGTAAACTTTACCAATATTTTCCATTACCGCTACAACAGTATCAGCCCATTCTGTAAGTGAAACTGACACACCTGAAGTTTCACCATGTGCAATAGCATCATAGGATATGACTTGATAGCCTCTCTCAAGCAATGGATCAATAAAATTTACAAAACAGGTAGCTGTAGCAGTCCAGCCATGGACAAGTAATATGACAGGGTCTGTTTTTTTACCCCAGCGATATCCTGCTAATCTTTGATTATTTCCCATGGGTATAATAAATCTTTCTGCACTTTCCAACACCTCATGTTCAATATCTCGCCTTTTAGAATGAAATGGGGTGGTAAATAGTTTCTCTGCTACTCGAATAGCTATAAAGGGTGTTACACGACTACTTACCCTAAAGAATAGTTTCAAAGGTATTAAAATTTTAATATTCATGATTACCACGTAAGTCTCTTAAGGAGACTGTAATGATAAATGATATACTCTCTTAAAGAAACTAACTAAATAAATAAAATATTATGCAAAGAAGCTCTTTTTCAGACATGGCATGTTCAGTTGCAAAAACACTGGACATGCGAATGGTGGACATTACTCATTTTACGTGACGTGTTTTATGGTGTGCGCCGTTTTGAGGGCTTGCGCGGACATCTAGCTATATCACGAAAGGTTTTAACAAGCCGTTTAGGTCGATTAACTGATGAGAAAATATTAAAAAAGGTCTTATACCAAAATCAACCACCCCGATACGAGTACAGATTAACTAAAAAGGGGCTGGAATTATTGCCTGTGTTATTGACTATTATGAATTGGGGAGATAAATGGATGTCAGAAGCAGACATGACACCAGTTATTTTTGTGCATAAAGATTGCGGAGAAGAAACAACACCTAAACTAGTTTGTTCTCACTGTGGTGGTGATTTAAATGCCCATAATGTATATCCAACTGCTGGCCCAGGTGCACCACCTGATGAAATTGAAAGATTGCGTGAAGTAAGTATTAATTCAAAGCTTTTTATAAAAGAGTAATTGATATTTTTCTGAATATCTTTGATGGAATGCTAGTTTTGTTTGGGGGGGCTAACAGTTACACAGATTTATTTACAGTCTCGATTAATTTGTTAGCCATGATCCACACCTGACGGGGTACTCCATGTGTCGCGAGTCATTTCACCTATCTGAACAGGCTCGATTCCAGTAAACTCAATATCCCTCACCATCCTCATACTTCGCCACATCAATGCATGTCCCTTGCTGAAACTGACACTCTTTACTCTCTTTTGCCAAAGTGCGATTTCTATATCAGTGGCTTCTCGTAAATCACCAACTACACCATGCAATCTAACAGCTGGCGTAGTTGCAAACCTCCCCCGTATCAATGACTTAAGCCAAAACCATTTATTACTATTTACTGCCAGGACACAAATTTGCTTATTACTTCCATAATTACGAGGAAGTTGTTGTGGGAATTCTTCAAAATAAAATCCATGACCTGGCACATCAAGAATCAATGAGCCAATTGGAGTCACATGCGGCTCACCATTCTCAGTGACGCTCGCGACCGCAAAATGAAAAGAAGATTTGAATGATTCTTTGAAAAGACTTTTTATTTCTTTCCAGTTTTGAATTAAATTCATATTTCAATTCTCTCTCTACTCGTTCCTTACTAATATTTTAAATTCAGATACACGACTATTTTCCTGATGACTTCACTGTCTTTTAATACCATAGCATGCCCCAATTCCTGAGTTTTGATAACTTCAGAATTTATCCAGTGTCTTTCAATTTCATTAAAATGGCTCTGTGGTACTTCTTCATCTTCATCATCAAAAACTAGTAACCCGTTTTGACCTGTATCGCTTAACAAGGTTTTTGTATTCAATAACTCCCACGGATTTTCGATTTGTAATATATCCGCCATCTTGGCACCGACTAAATCCTTAAATCTCTGCACCAGTTTTGTCCTCAGTTTTAATAATTGAGAATATGAATCAAATATTACCTGTATATCAAGGTGCGGTGCTATTAACACAAGTCGCTTAACTATCAAGCCCCGGTGAGTGGCCAAAGTCACAGCCATCGCTCCAAATGAATGGGCAATCACCGTATCTACAGGTCCTATTTGCTGTTGAATACTGACCAGTGAATCAGAAAAATGCAGAATATTAGAATATTTACCAGGATTCGCTCCGTGCTCAGGAGCATCAAATACAGCGACTTTGTAACCGGCTTTTGTAAGTGCTGGTATGAAATGTCTAAACTGCGTTCCTGAACCACACCAGCCATGCATCAAAACCACAAGAGGTCCCTTGCCCCATAAATACACAGGAATGATTTGGTCAACGAGGTTAACTTCAATTCTATGGTCTGCCTGATTCCAGAAATTTACTACCCAGGGTTTGGGTCTGCTTTTGAAGACAGTAAACCAGTTTTTGCTCAACTGTTTTGCTGCCCATTCATTGTTGAGCCGGGATATTAGGTTTAATAAGAAACCGATTACTCTAAATTTCATTGGTACAACACGTTTTCTACGGATGTTTATTACTGAATTATTAACAAAGGATATAGGTGCCAGGCATTCAGCTAGTGAAGACTTAACTATAGAAAATGTTGTGCAGTTCATTACGATACTCCGTTTAGTGTTTTACAGAGTATGTTGTTTGCCATCAGGCATAAATAGTGTCATATTTGACATAATGCTGGTGAAATAGGACAAAATTAATGAGAGCCGCCTTATTTTTAATGAACAGGTGCCTGGGTTCATCGGTTCATGGCATTCTTGACGCCTTAATTGCTACCAATTACACGCTCATAAAATCGGGACTGGAACCGATGTTTGAATGGGATACCATTTCAATGGATGGGTCAGCCGTAACCCCCTTTAATGGATTAAAAATTCAACCGGATTATAGCCTGGAACAGTATCTCAACCTGGACACCAAACCTGATGTATGGATATTGCCAGCGGTATTCCACTCTTCTTCGAACTATAACAAAGTAGAGCAGGCTATGATTTATGCACAACCTCTTATTCCTGTTATTCGCCAGCATTATGATCAAGGCGGCTTATTATTAAGCATCTGCAGTGGCTCATTTTTGTTGGCACAAGCCAGTTTAATGCAAAATTATCCGGCGGTAATGCATTGGAACAGTGAGCATCATTTTCATCGTATGTTTCCCAGGTTAAAAGTTAATACACGAAAAGCCATTGCAGATTATGGCAATATTATCTGTGCAACTGGAGGGGGAATGTCCTGCGAACATATGGTTATGTATTTGGTGGAACGTTTTGCCGGTCATCGGATTGTAATAAAAACGGCAAAACTGTTGATGATGAATCTGAATTCACCCTCCCCATTAGCTTTCCGTACATCTATTGAAACCATGAAACATTCTGATGATCTGGTGCAAAACGCCCAGCGGTTTATAGAACAAAATTGCACTGGAGATATTAACTTAACGGATTTGTCTGAACGGTTAAATATCAGTGATCGACAACTCAAACGCCGGTTCACGAAAGCGCTTAAATGTTCGCCATTACAATATTTGCAAAGCATTCGAATTAATCGAGCCTGCAATCTTCTCGAAATAACGCAATTACCATCGAATAAAATTGTTTACGAAATAGGGTATAAAGATGAAAGTAGTTTTCGGCGTCTGTTTAAAAAGCATATGGATATGACGATGAAAGAATATCGACAGCAGTTTGGCTTTCAAAATAATTAGAAGTTACAACTATGGGCATGGAGTGGAAGCAAAACTATTTACTGAATACGCAAGAATTTCTTCAACATCCCTGGCAGCTTCATCCGTTAGTTGATATTTCACCGTTTACTAGCTTTTACTTCATTCCAGATATCATCCAGAGTTCGTTTTGAAACACCACTTTTTTCACCTTTTTGTAATGCCTTTACAAGTAGTTCGCGCTTATTTTGAGCATCCTGATCCTGACGGATTAAGTCACGCACATAATCACTAGTATTACTGTACAAGCCACCTCCGACCTGATCTTCAACCCATTCTTTCATTGGGTTGGTAAAGAAACGTTCATGGTCGCCATAATTATCACCTCTGTATGAATTATGGCAAAGATTAGCAATCTTTGCCATTAAAGATCCGTTCCTGAACGTCGGCTATACCAAGTATTTTAGTTAATAGTGTTAAGTACTTAGAGGTCTGTTATGTGGTGTTGACTGACATCCAATAACCACACCTCGACGGGCCTGAATGGGTTTATTTTACGCAGCGCCTAACGTTTGAGTTAAACGGCGCCGCGCTTTTTGCGGTGTCCGAGCAGGGCGGGGTTTTGCCCTGCGGTTTTGAACGACTTGTTATGCGACTTACAACTCTTTAGCATAAACCCATAACTCTTCTTTATTAATTTTATGATACCATTCTTTGAATTCTTTCTTGTATGTTGCCCATGGTTCTTTAAGGCTTTGGGGGTCTTCGCTAAGTAAATAGGGCATGCCTTCCTTAAACCACTCTGGCGCTAAATATTGACCGATAATACCAAGACGTTCGCTTTGAAGATGGTGAATTATTTCATGACGCATAAAGTATTTATTCCATCCGCGCGGGCTAATTACTATGCCAGATATACCTACGGTAGTCGCCTTAGCGGGTGCATAAAACCCAAAAGAATTATAACACTGCTCACTTGAGCAAAATGTTACGCGTGGGTTTTTCTTTATTATACCGACTGACGAGTTAACAAATGCCAGTGCTTCATTATATAACGACATCGCTTCATCAATTTCTTCTTTATTCTCGATGCAAGTAGTATTACTAGTGCATGTAATTCCATTTAATTGGGGTGATAACACCCGCATAGGTTTATATAAAGCCCATGCAGCTATTGGAGAAAGAAGCATGGAGATAACTATTAATTTTTTAATCATATGGTTTTATTTTACGCATAACGCCGTAATAAGTGGCGCGGCGCGTTGTTTGCGCAGCGTCCAAGCCAGCGCTTTTTGCTGGCGAACTTGATTAAATTGTTAGAGTTCATTTTCTTCCCAGCATTCTGGGTCATTTACCCAACTAAGCAAGGTGTCTGCTCTTGATGCAAGCATGGGAGCTAATTCATCATTACACTCACCCTTACCTATTATAAAGGTTGGATGTTGTTCTCCACGCAACATGAAGCCAGCAGCCTCTTGCCATAAAGAAGCAATGCACGCCATTGCTTCTCTTGGATTTTTTGCATCACTAGCTGATACATAATCGTTTGGCAGATCACCTGAAATCACCCACCAACCAATAGTACTTGGTGTGCTGAAATTGTTTACAGCCCAAATTGAAACAAATGGCGCAATATACCATGCGGGTTCTGTAGCAATTGGTCCATGCGCGATGCCTTCATGCTTTAAATATTCATCGATTTCATTGCGTCGTTCTGCAAACCACTGAGTTTCAACTTCTGGGTTGTCGTAATCTGGCATGGTGTGTACTCTAACGACCATGCTCAGCTGTGCGGAGCGTTTTTTGCGTAGCATCCGCTGGAGCTAATTGTTAGCCGCTTGGTACACTGATTCAAATTCTTCTCCATCATTTAATCTTTTTATAAATACTAAAAGACCCTCGCTACCAGCTTTAGATAGCCATGGTCGTACTTCAAGACCTGCTGCAGTATAGAGAGGACGAATTTCTGACTCACCATTAGCGCGACGTACAGCGTTTTGTGTTGCGCCATAACGTTTAACGGCACCCAGCCACTGTCTTAATGACTTTAATGTATATAGCTCTTTCTGTGAAGGGCGAGAAATATTCGACTCGACCAGAAACTGCCAGTGATTTTCAGAGTATCCAGGGTCTTCACTAACTACAACAGCAACACCTTCATTAAACCACTGAGGCAAATTCCACCATGCACGAAAGGTAAGTCGTGTCTGTATTTCAGAATGCGACCACTCATGTGCAAGAAAATGCCAATTTAATCCTCTAGGTGACAGAAGAATATGGTTACCATAAACCTTTGCTTTAGAGCCTCGTCCCCCAAATGATTCATAACATTCTTCACTTACACATGCATAAACTAAAGGATGAGATTTTACGTCTCCATAAGCTTTTCGAATTGCATTTTCAGCTTTTTTCATATCTACTTGAAGCTGTTCACGAATTATTTCGTTTGTACCAACCTCGACATACATTGTTGGTGATATCGGAGTTAGATTAAAACTCTCAGGTGCAAGTAGTTTGCTTCCTTGGATAATGCTGCATCCAGTAGAAAGGCTCGATAATAATAAAATAAGAATAATTAAAAGCTTCATTTATCCATAAACATTTTAAATCGGCTAACGACCTAGCTCAGCGGCAGGCGAAAGTGGCGTGGCTTTTGCTTCGCAAAAGGCGTGACGCTTTTGACTGTCAGCTGCAGCGTTTTGTTAGCGATTTGTTGGAGATGAAGCACGAAACCTACCACTAAGCTTGAGGCCATCACGGATGTTCATGCTCATAAGTGTGAGATTTACTGCTCCTGCAACAAGTTCAATGCCTTGAACAATATAAAATGTAGTATCAAAGGTGCCGGTAGATGCCCAGCGATCTAAGAAGATCGCGCAGGGAATTAAAACTAAAATACCATTTGCACCGATGAATGGCATTCGTTTTTGTTTAACTTGAACTAGCCTACCTTTTCTTGATTTTGAAAGAGCGAAACCTGTACCACCTGTGGCTGCTATAGCAGGAACTAAAATAAATAAACCAGGTATGAGTATTAGGCTTTTTACTGCAGCTATTGATTCATGTGTGCCAAAAAGCTCAACAATAATTGATGAAGTAAAGAATGTAGCAATTGTCATTGTTGCCAGTATTCCTGCAGTGAAGTGGATATTTTTTATCATTTGTTTTTTCCTATCGCTAACGCTTACATCAGCCGACCGCAAAAGCAAAGCGAAGCGGCGCTTTTGTGGGTCGGCTGTATGTGTTTGTTAGCCACCGAACTTAAGATTAAGATTTTTCATATCTGTTTGTGGATCGAACCGTCGGAATGACAATTCGTATTTTTCTTTAGGTCTGAACATCTGAAAGAAGGCGCAATTGCGATTGGTGGCATTATCAAGGGCGATGCCAACCGTTCTCTTGTGAATTGGTAGCATATTCATTCCGAAGTAGGCTGCGGAAATTCTACCTGGCGGCAGATTCATGTGTTTTGATGTATTGATGATTCTGAACTCTTGCTCGTACTCCCAGTTGACGTGTTTAATAAACGAGCTGTGGTGAATCTTTTTCTGCAGATAAGACTTGAGTTCTTCGTCACTTGAGTGAAAGACTTCTCTAATTTCCTCTGGGTCAAGAGGTATGTCCTTTATGTAATCGTTGATCTGTTCCGTTGTTAAGTATTCAACAGGCTTGGCTGCGCAAACGCCAATTTTGTGTTTCGGTGCATCAGGTGGGAAAAGGCCTTGTCTTTTTAGTGTATCGAGTTCTTCTTCTGTGAATTCAGTATATTCTGTGCAAAAGCCCTTGTGGGCATCTGCATAGTGCGCCCACATTAACAGATTGTCATTGATTGATGAAAGACAAAGAATGTATTCTTTAGCGAAGTTTATTTGCTGAAGAAGTTCGTTCTGAATGATTTTTGTATCAAAAGGATCATTGAATTCAGAAGCAAGGCTGTGCCACGAATAGCCGTTGATAATTGAGGAAAGACTATATTCGGAAACACGCTGATATTTGAAGAGTTTCATTGCCTGTTGTTCTGTTGTGGCTAACTTGTCGATATGATGCCTTCTAAGACTTCATATTTTTCTATAATATATACCTTTTAAGGCTACATATTACGATATTTAAGGGTAAAAAGAGCCTCAGACAGTGCTTGAATTTAGAATATTTATCATATTACATGACTATGGCTACCTATTGCGATATTTAAGGGGTAAAGTAGCCTTGTAATGTAAGGATTTTTAATCAAGGCGCCCTATTATGATATTTAAGGGCAAAAGTAGCCGTAATTAAGCTATTGTTAATACATTAATAAAAAAGGATTTTTATCATGGATGAGTCAGTTACGTTTCGACCCACAGCGCCCAGGTTGATGGATCAGGTACGCGAAACACTTCGATTTTATCATTACGCATACAATACTGAAAAATCGTATGTTGAGTGGATCTTGAAATTTATTCGTTTCAATGGAAAGACACACCCCAGGGAGATGGGTAAGTTTGAAATTGAACGGTTCTTAAGCCATCTTGCGGTTAATTGCAACGTCGCAGCTTCAACTCAGAACCATAAGTTTAAAATTGTTGGAATTAGCTATGAGTACCACCATCGGATTGCTGCAGTTTGCACTATCGATT
>RCNG010000818.1_pt1 | contig 14860 bp, 12 predicted proteins | sample 2041371 | NCBI WGS metagenome assembly RCNG01 (sample SAMN09708227, study PRJNA481090) | Marine sediment metagenome, whole genome shotgun sequencing project. | biome: marine sediment; feature: ocean; material: sediment; isolation source: Sewage treatment plant 1 marine sediment (STP1) ... | reverse complement strand
CTGGCACATCCCGCACAAGCTCGCCGTCCGGGACATCCTGCCCAAGATCAAGAAAGACCCGGGCTACCTGGATCGGCAGGGGATTCGTGTTTTCGAGAACTGGGAGGAATTCGCCCCGGAGATCCCTCGGGAAACGATCGACTGGTCGAGCATCACCGAGCACAACTTCTTCTTCAAGCTTCGTCAGGATGCAGGGCCCGCGAACGCACTGGGTCGGGTGAAGTTCATGTTCCCGAACAAGTTTGCTGTCTACCTTCACGACACGCCTTCGCGCAACATGTTCAAGAGAAACCAGCGCGATTTCAGCTCCGGCTGCATACGCGTCGAAGGCCCGATCGATCTGGCGGTCTACGTACTGCGAAGCGACCCGGAGTGGACGCGGGAAGAGATCCTTTCCGCTATCGAGAGCGGGACGAACCGAATCGTTTGGCTCCCGGAGCCGATTCCCGTCCATGTCCTCTACTGGACGGCCTGGGTCGATCGGGAGGGCACACTTCATTTTCGCCCGGATGTGTACGGTCGGGATGGACCTCTGGATAGAGCGCTCGGGGAGGGGCCGCTCCGCTACCAGTAACGGACCCGCCCCACATCGATGTGGACGAAGTCCGGACCCGGGTAGTAACCCACCCCACCGCCTTTCAGGTCGACGGCCGCGCGGTGTAACACCGGAAGGTCGGTGCCCGGCATTCGGACATCCAGGGCCTTGCCCTGGAGATGGAGGCTCTTGCCGGCCACGCCGTGACCAGCGGCACGCAGGAGGGCGTTCGTTTTCGCAGAGCGGTATCCGGAGATTATGTGGAAGGGGCCTTGATTGCCGAGACGTTCTCCAAGGTCATGCGCCAGATCCAGGAGCCGGGTGTTGATGGCCTTGACCTCTCCCGTCCTGTGGTCCCGCAGGATGTGGTCTATGTCGGCCAGGGCCTGTTTCCGGTACTTGCCCCGGGCCCAGTAGACCACCTCGAGCTCTTCTCCCGTGTGGGTGTTGCAGAAGGAGAGGGACCTTTCCGGCAAGCAGAATTTCCGACCCCTTGCAAATCCCAGGTCCGGGACGGCGGCCGAGAACAGGCCCACAGTGCCCCACTGGAGAACACGTCGCCGTGTTATGTGACGCTCATGGGGAACGATTTTGTAATCCGCAGAGGACATCGCCTGCCCTGATTCCACACTAAGGATTTAAATTGGTTAGAAGAATTCGCGCGTCGATAGTTCCCGGAATCCCGAAAGACTATCTTTTGGGGGTGAATAAAGCAAGAACCATGCCCCCGCTTCGCCGTCATTCCCGCGGAGGCGGGAATCCATTGGCACCGAGTGCTTAGGGACTCCCGCTTTCGCGAGTGACGACAATGATGTGTTCTTGGAGACCCATTGGGGGGGCGTTGTCATTTCTGGAATTTCCGGATGAGGTCCAGGAACTCCGGTGCCCCGGCCCTTTCGGTCAGGAAGGCCTTTTCTGTCGCAAGATGAGTGAGGAGATCCGCATTCTGGGACGCGTACATCATCGCCTTGATGGCGGCTGCCGCCTTAGGAGGGACGGCAGCGATCTTTTCCGCCAGGGCCTGGGTTTCCTCGAGAAAGGTCTCTTCCGGGAAGAATCTGCTCACCATACCGGTTCGCTTCGCTTCCTCCTCGCAGATCGGCTCCCCCGTGAGGGCGATCTCGAGGGCCCTGGAGATCCCGACCATCTTCGGGAGGAAATAGTTGACGCCTCCGTCGCCTGTGAGGCCGATGAGGGAGTAGGCATAGTGAAGCCGAAGCGTTTCTGTGGCCACACGGATGTCGCACGCCAGGGCCAACGCGGTGCCGTAGCCGGCTGCCAGTTGATTGATCGCCGCAATGACCGGCTTGTCCGCCTGCCGGATCTCGGCGATCGCCTTGTGCGCGATGGTGGCCATGATGTCGATGCGCTTCGCCGGGTCGGGGTCGGTTCCGGGTTCGGTTACGTCTGCCCCTACCGAGAAGGCCCTGCCGTTTCCCGTGAGCACCACGACCCGGGTCCGGTCGTCCGCCAGTGCCCGGCGAAGGGCTTCCAGGGCCTGCTTGCCGAGTTCGGTGTTGAAGGCGTTCAGTACCTCAGGCCGGTTGAGGGTCATCCACGACACCGGGCCCTTGGTCTGACAGATCACTTGCTCGGAAGACATTTCGACTCCTGCGTTACTTGCTTGAATATTGCTCGACCAGAACGAACTTGGTCACCTTGCCGGTGGGGGTTCGGGGAAGGGGTGCATCCGTCCAGAGGATCTTCTTGGGCACCTTGAAGCCCGCGATCCTCTCCTTGCAGTAGGCGATCAGCTCCTCCTCTGTGACCGATGCCTCCGGCGCCTTGACCACCACACCCGTGACCATCTCTCCCCAGATGTCGTGCGGCAGCCCGATGACCGCACAGTCGGCTACGTCCGGATGACTGAGCAGCGTCGCCTCCACCTCCACGGCGAAGACGTTCTGACCGCCGGAGATGATCATGTCCTTGACCCTGCCGGAGAGATACAGGAACCCTTCTTCATCGAATCTCCCCAGGTCTCCCGTGTGGACCCACCCGTCCCGGAATACCTCCCGGGTCTTTTCTTCATTCTGAAAATAGCCTGCAGTGGCGGTGGGCACCCTGCCGATGATCTCGCCTACCTCGCCCACGGGGACGTCCTTGCCCTGGGTGTCGACGATGCGCACCTCGGCGGAGAAGATGACCTTGCCCACGGAATCAGGTTTCCTCTCCTTTTCCTCGGGCCCGAGCTGCGTGAGGATCCCGGTTTCCTGCAGGCCGTAGTACTCGTAGATGTTCGGGCAGATGCGCCTCTTCACCTCCTGCTGCAGGCTCGGGGCAAGGGGGGCCGCGGCAAAGACCAGGGCACGCAACGAGCTCAGGTCGCGCTCGTCCACTTCAGGAAAGGAGAGTGCAAAGCTGGCCATCGTGGGGACCCAGTTGGAGATCGTTACCTTCTCGGACTCGATCAGCTCGAGCATCTTCTGGGCCTGGAACTGGTGGATCACGTTTCGGGCGCCGGTGTACATGCCGATCCCGCACCAGGCGAAGCCGACCCTCCCGAAGATCGGGAAGGCGGTGAGGATCACGTCCTCGCGGGTCACGTCGTGCAGCATGGCCATGATGAAGGCGGTGGCGTTGTTGTAGTGGGTGAGGAAATAGCCCTTGGGCAGGCCCGTTGTACCGGAGGTCAGGTTCAGGTACTGAATGTCCTCTTCCGAGATCTCCACGTCAGGTTCCTCGGAGGACGATTTGCCGACCAGCTCCTCGTAGTCCACGGCGAATCCGGGAACGTCCTCGCCCATGCCCACGAAGTAAGCGATATCCGGGAGCGCCTCACGTATCTGACCCGCCACCTCGGGAAACCAGGGGTCGAACAGGAGGGCTTGGGCCCCGCAGTGGTTCATCAATTCGATCATCTCTACCGGGGCGAGCCGGTAGTTCAGGGGAATGCCGATGATCCCCGTCTTGGCCAGGGCAAAATAGATCTCCACGATCTCGGCCCGGTTCGTCGAGAGAAAGGCGGCCACGTCCCCCTTCTTCAGGCCCAGGGACATGAGCCCGTTGGCTAGGCCGTTCGCGCGGCGGTTGACCTCCCGGAAGGAGAATCGCCGGCCCGTGGAGGAACAGTAGATCGCCTCTCGATCACCGTACCGCACCGCTGCAACGCGGACGATGTTGCCTACGGTGAGAGTGCCCGTGGCTTTTTGTGTCATTGCACCCTCCTTACCTCGGAATGACGGGTAACTCCACGTGAGACGGGTACGCGGCTGTCCGGTGGAAGGTCATCGTCGTGGGCACCGCGTCTTCCGGATTTCCGCTCGGGGCGAGGCCCGGGTTCAATTCGAAGTTCTGGTGGTCGGCACCGGCGATGGCGATACGGATCTTGTGGCCCTCCTTGAAGACCCAGGAGACAGGGACCATCTCAAACCTGAGATTCAGAGGGGTCTCGGGATCCAGGGCCCCGTCGACCCACTGCGCCTCCTTGTATCCATGCCAGGGAAGCTCCGGCTTTACGTCCAGGACCCCGTTCACCCTGTCGTCGTCCTCGTAGAGCCGATGCCATCCAGCCCTGAGCTCGCCCTCCGCCACATAGATCGATTCCCCCTGTGGGTCCACGTCGCATAGGTAGACGAAGACATCGCCGTACCGCTGGTTCGAGGTGACCCACACGTCCACGATCGCGTGGCCCGTTACTTCCGTGTCACTCGCCAGAGGTTCGGTGTCATAGACCAGGCACTGCGTGTCCTTGTCGGTCCGCATCATCAATGAGTCGGGATAACCGATCATGATCCACCGGTCCGAGGTCGTGGAGCCGTAGCTGGACCGGTGCGTGAAATCTACATCGTAGTCGTCCGTGCCGTCTACCGTGCTCGCCGTGGCGAGGCGGTTTCCCTGCTCGAGGTAGTAGGACGTCATCACCTGCCGTGCAAGAGGCCACTCGTTCTCTGCTCGCCAGCCGTCGTTCATGACGTAAAGGTAGACCGGGGGCTCTCTGTCGATTCCGTTGTGGATGCCCTTCAGGTACCGGTCGAAGAACCGCAACCGCTCCACGTTGTTCTGCTCCTGGAAGTCTCCGGAATAGGAGAAGTACTCGATGTAGGCGTCCGGAATGCCCTGGTGATACCCGGGCCCGATGATCAACTTGCTCGGGACCATCTCGTGGGAGCTGGCATAGGTCATGGGGGCGCCCTTGCAGAAGGCGTCGTACCATCGGCCGATGTGGTAGATCGCGATGCCGGAGTCCTTGATCTCGTTCATCATGTATCCCGGGCTGCCGTCCAGAAAGGTGACGTTTTCCCAGGGGGGCATGAAGTGGCTGTCGAAGTAGGGCATCGCGTCCCCGAGCTGCTCGAAGACCGGGTTGAACAGGTGATCGAAGGTGGCCCAGAAGTACTTGTGTTGGGTTCGTTTGACCTGATCCGGATAATGGATCCCGAACGGGGGGATGATGAAATCATCGAAGAAGATCGACGGATCCCCCTGATCGCCCGTGGGGACCTCGTCCGCGAACTCGCCGTCCCCATCCTCGTCATAGGCGGGTGCTGCAGGCATCAGGCCGAAGCCCGGGTACTGGACGTTCATGTTGAAGGCCTGGAGGAGCTGGCTGTAACTCGAGATCCAGTTGATGGCGGCGATCCCGCCCGGACGGAGGCCTTCGGTGTACCCCTCGGTCAGGATGACCTCCGGCGTGATGCACTTGAGTGCAGCGGGCAGGTTACGGGCCGTGGCGAACTGGCTCCACCCCACGTACGATCCTCCGGTCATGCCCACGTTGCCGTCGCACCAGGGTTTGGAGGCCATCCAATCGATCAGTTCCTTGCCGTCCTGCCCGAGGATGGGGGTGAAGGGCCCCTGCTCACCTGTGGCTGCCCCGGTCCCGCGCATGTCCGCCGCCACGAGGGCATACCCATAGGATAGCAGCAGCTCGCCCAGCGAGGTCATCGAAAAATCGGCGGTCACCTCGCCCGTGGCCGGATCGACCTGGGCCCGGTCGTAGGGGGTGTAGCTGAATACAACCGGGAAGGAGGACCGATTCGGGCCGCCGGCGGGCAGGAAGACGTCCACGGCGAGCTGCGTGCCGTCGGACACGGTCACGTACTGGGACGTTTTGGTGTAGCTGCTGTAATCGGGAGAGCTGAAACCGGAGTATTCGAAGGGGCTGCAAACCTTCTCATCTCCCCCACCGACCGTCGGGGGATCGTCGTCACTTCCGCACTGAATCGACACGAGGGCGATCGCAACCGCTACGACGAGAAGCCTCCAGGAAGGGTTCTGCTTCGGGATTCCCATCTGAGTCTCCTTCTGTCCGTCCTGAGCGTTGGTTGGAGGGCGGGCGCGTCCTGCTTTTCCGGTAGGAAGAACCGGCATGGGCGTTTGATGTCCGCCCATGCCGGAGGAAGATGATCAACCTCAACGGGCCTGCATCCTGATTGCCCCATCCAGGCGGATGACTTCACCGTTGAGCATCGGGTTCTCGATGATGTGCCTGGCCAGCATGCCGAACTCGGCCGGTTTGCCCAGTCGGTTTGGGAAGGGGACCATCTGGCCCAGGGAATCGAGCACCTTTTCCGGGAGTGCCATCAGCAGGGGGGTGAGAAACAGCCCGGGAGCGATCGTCATGACCCGGATGCCGATCTTTGCGAACTCGCGGGCGATGGGGAGGGTCATTCCGTTGATCCCCGCCTTGGAGGCGCTGTACGAGGCCTGCCCGATCTGTCCTTCGGTAGAGGCCGCCGACGATGTGTTGATCACGACCCCCCGTTCCCCCTCCTCGTTCGGGGTGTTCTTAGCCATCTGCTCCGCCGCGAGACGGATCACGTTCACCGTGCCGATCAGGTTGATCTGGACGACGCGGTTGAAGACGTTCAGGGGTATCGGCCCCTCCTTGCCGAGGATCTTGCACGGGTCCCCGATCCCGGCGCAGTTGACGTCCGCGTGTATCGCCCCGAAGGTGCCCATCGTCTTATCGATCGCGGCTTGAACGCTCGCCTCGTCGGTCACGTCCGTCTTGCAGAAGATGGCATCCTTGCCCAGTTCCGAGGCCAGCTGTTCCCCCCTCTCCTCGTTCAGGTCCAGAATGGAGACCCGGGCGCCCCCCTCGGCCAAGGCACGGATCGTGGCTTCCCCCAGCCCCGAGGCTCCGCCTGTCACAACCGCAACAATATCGCTCGTCTTCATCGCTCCTTCTCCTTTCTTCTGCAAGGTCTTTTTCGTTTTCGACAAGACCCATACTATTAACATATATGTGGGCTGTGCGCGAGAGGACATTGGACAACAAATGCCCCGGGACGTATCCTGATGAAATACGGGTTTGGTTCCGGGGACTTGTACCACGCGAGTGGTTGGAACGATACGGAGGCAACGATGAAGAAGGCGCGACTTGGCAGAACCGACTTGATGGTCTCGGAGGTGGGGTTCGGAGGGATTCCGATCATCAATCTCAGTATGGAGGAAGGGATTACCCTCGTTCGCCATTGCTTCGAGCTGGGCATTACCTTTTTCGATACGGCCAACATGTACGGCGACAGCGAGAAGAAGATCGGAGCCGCCCTCGAGTCGGTTCGAGACCAGGTGGTCCTTGCCACGAAGACGCTCAAGCGGGATGCGGAGGGGGTGACGAAACATGTGGACCAAAGCCTCGAGAGCCTGAAGACCCGGGTGATCGATGTCTACCAACTGCATCAGGTGGCCAATCAGGAAACCCTGGATCAGGTGCTGGCCCCCGGAGGCGCCTATGGGGCCCTGGACAAGGCTCGGTCCGATGGGAAGATCCGCTTCATCGGCGTGAGCTCGCACAACACCCAGACCGCAATCGAAGCCTGCCGGACGGACCGTTTCGACACCATCCAGATTCCGTTCAATTTCATCGAACAGGACGCTTCAAACGAGCTCTTCCAGGTGGCCGAGGAGATGGACATGGCCATTATCGGCATGAAGCCCCTGGCGGGCGGCGTGCTGGAGCGGGCGGATCTTTGTTTTCGTTTTCTTCAGCAGTACCCGAAGGTGTTTCCCATTCCGGGCATGAGGGCAGCAGAAGAAGCAGACGAGATCGTCCAACTCTACCATACGCAGCAGGCGCTCACAGATCAGCAACGTAAGGAGATAGAGAAGATTCGGTCCGAGCTCGGGACGAGATTCTGTCGGCGGTGCGAGTACTGCATGCCCTGCCAGCAGGAGATCCACATCCCAACGGCCCTCGGTGTCAAGGCATTCGTGAAAAGACTTCCTCCGCTCGTCACGATCGCCATGGCCGATGCGAACATGAAGAAGGCCGAGACCTGCATCGAATGCGGGGAGTGCGTCGAGAGGTGCCCTTATGAGCTTCCCATTCCGGATCTGATCAAGGAAAACCTGGCCCTCTACCGTGCGTATGTGAAGGAGTACAGCTGAGGGCCGGAAGATCTCCCCGCAGAGCCTATTGCTTCATCATGGTTTCCTGAAGGCGCTTCTGGGCCTTCTGCACTTCCGGATCCTGCATGTAGGGCATGAGCTTCATCATGGAGGTGCCCATCTTCTTGCCGACTTCTGCCGCCTCTACCTGCATTTCCTTCAGCTCTTCGGGAATGTTGTTCCTGTCCCTCAATTCAGGATACTTCTCGGACAGTGCCTTCATCTTTGGCCAGAGGGCTTCCATGCCGTCGGCAAAGCGATTGATCGCCTTGACGGCGTCCTGTGCGTTCTCCGTCTTATCCAGATCGTCGACATAGCCCTGCACCAGCGCCATGTATTCCTTGTTCACCTTCTTAGCGTCATCGTACTTGCCTGCGCAGCCGGCAATGAGGAGAAAAACCGCCAGGGCACATAGAACCGGGAGCAAGAGTCCCTTTTTCATTTTCATGTCTCCTTTCGGACATTGAGAGGGTTTTCACGGATTATAGGGCCGATAACGGATATCCTCAAATCAACATCGGGCAAGGCGGGAAACCCTCGCCGGTCCTCTATTAGAATCACGGACTACCGACAAGGTTGCAGAAAAAGGTTTCTCTCCAAGGGGATGCCTCTTCCATAGGGGATGCCTCTTCCATAGGGGCGGCATTCATCCTATACTGATCCAGAATCATCCGCGATTGTGTATCTCCGCACCCTGATTCCCGGTTGAGAATGCCCATGAGGAACTCGAAACAGGTCTGGGGCTGGGCCCTGTACGACTGGGCCAATTCCGCTTTCGCCACCACCGTGATGGCGGGGTTCTTCCCGGTATTCTTCAAGTCCTACTGGAGTGCCGGAACGGACGTGAACACGAGCACGGCCCAGTTGGGCCTCGGGAACTCCCTTGCGAGCCTCGCGGTCGCCGTGATGGCGCCGTTCCTGGGCGCGGTGGCGGACCGGGGGACGGCCAGGAAGAAATTCCTGTTGTCTTTTGCCTATCTGGGCGTGCTGGCCACGGCGGCCCTTTGCGTGGTCGGGCAGGGTCATTGGGAGATGGCCATCCTTGTCTACGCCGTGGGGATCCTCGGCTTTTCCGGGGCCAACGTCTTCTACGATTCCCTCCTGCCCGAGGTGGCCGGCGAGGACGAAATCGACTTCGTCTCCGGGCTTGGATTTGCCATGGGGTACCTGGGTGGCGGCATCCTGTTCGCCCTGAACGTCGTCATGGTCTTGAAGCCGGAGCTGTTCGGGCTCACCCCCACGACGGCGGTCCGGCTCTCGTTCCTGACCGTGGCGATCTGGTGGGGCACGTTCACCCTGTTCACCCTTTTCTGGGTGAAGGAGGCGCCTCATGCTCCCGATGCCGCCGGGACCACCAACATGTTTTCGGGCGGGTTCCGTCAGTTCACTGAGACCTTCCGGAAGAGGCGTCACCTGAAGACGGTCTTCCTTTTTCTTCTGGCCTACTGGTTGTACATCGACGGCGTGGACACGATCATCCGTATGGCGGTCGACTACGGGTTATCCCTCGGGTTTGCATCGAGCGACTTGATCCTGGCCCTGTTGATCACCCAGTTCGTGGGGTTTCCCTCGGCACTCCTCTTCGGCCGCCTGGGCGAGCGATGGGACGTCCGCAAGGCGATTTTCCTGGCCATCGGGGTCTACATGTTCATCACGGTCTGGGGCATCATGATGACGGAGAAGTCGGAGTTCTACGTCCTGGCGATCCTGATCGGAACGGTCCAGGGGGGCGTCCAGGCCCTGTCCCGATCCTACTACTCCCGCTTGATCCCCAAGGCGCAGGCGGGTGAGTTCTACGGGTTCTACAACATGCTCGGCAAGTTCGCCGCCATTCTGGGCCCTGCACTGATCGGCCTGGTCGGGATCGTAGCGAAGGGCCGGCTCATGCCCGTGGCCCCGTCCCCGGAACAGATGGCCGCAGTCGAGCAGGCGGCTTCCCGGTGGAGCATCGGCTCCCTGCTGATCCTGTTCCTCGTGGGCGGGACGCTTCTCTACTTCGTCGACGAGGAGAAGGGCCGCCGGGAGATCGCGCGTTACGCAGAGCAAGGTGAAAAGTCTGTGTGAAGAATGGGTTCGTATTGACCCCTTGATTTGCGGTAGCAGAGGAGTCGTTCATGAAGCAGCCGAAAGGACCGTACGGCCCGCCAAGGCAGGCCACGCATCGGGAGGCGGAGAAATCCCTGCCCAAATTCGATCGGTACAAGAGGATCAGCTCTTATCCGATCCTCAAATGGTTTCTGAATCCGATCTGGTCTCCCCGCCGCTGGGAGGTGACGGCCGTGCCGATCAATGTGGAGGTCACAGCGCCGGAGACCGTTTCCGTTCCAAGAAGGATCATGGAGCGACTGATCCAGGAGGCGGAGGAGATCTTCGTGATGGATACCTGCTACTGCCGGGAGGTGTTCAAGCACAAAGAAGAGTACGTCGATATCGGCTGCATGGCCTTCGGCACGGGGACGAGAAGGATTCATCCAACCCACGGTCGCTTCGTGAGCAAACAGGAGGCCGAGGAACACGTCCGAAAGGCCGCGCGAGCAGGGCTGGTCGCAGACGTTGCCTGGGTTTGGGTCGATCCCTACACATGGGGCACCCGGCCTTTCGATCAGCAGCTTTTTGTCTGTTTCTGTGACGACAAGTGTTTTTACCGGGGGTCGATGCAGAAACGCGGACCAAACCTGAACAAGACCTACAAGAAACTCCCAGGTTCTTCTGTCTGGGTTGACAGCGCCAAGTGCGACGGTTGCGGTGCGTGTGTCGAAAGCTGTTTCGTAGCGGAGATGAAACTTGTGCACGGGGTGGCTACACCCGGAAAGGACTGCAAGGCCTGCGGTCGATGTGCCGAAGTTTGTCCTGGAGCCGCGATTGAGATCCGTTTTGATGACGAAGAGGCGATCTTCCGGGATTTCATGAGCCGGATCCGGGCAAGGACGAGCATCGCCTCTAAAGAGCGGCGCGGCTGGACAAGAGGAAACGATACGCCCTAGCGATGATTTCTCGATGGGAAAGCATCATAAACTCCGTCCCGTTGCGTACATGGATTCATAATCAAAGGTTTCGAACGCAATCTTCGTTTCACTCAGCCATCCACTCATGACGCTATCTTGGTCGACCAAGATGCAAGGACACAAGATCGATAGATAAGAGAAATACCAAATCCGTCCCTAGCCATTCAGACAAGCAATTTCATTGAGGCATCTTAAAATAGACGCAGGCTGCTTCGAGCAGAATATCTCTAACTGAAATTGTTACACATTCTGAGAACCATTTGGTACTGATAATTCTGATAGCGCTCATCAATCCGTCTTCTTCAGGGGCGGAAGATGAACTATGAGCGGGTGATGACTCCCTGAAAGCTAACCAATCGCCAGCCCGACCACATAGAAGACCGTTGACAATGGCCACTTGTCATTGGTAGAATATCTCATGATTCGCGGATTCAGGCATAAGGGCCTCAAACGGCTATTCGAGAAAGGGCAGACCAAGGGCATCCGCCCCGATCACCTCGAGAAAGTCGAGAATATCCTGGCCGTCCTGAACTTTGCCGCACAGCCTGAAGACATGAACCTGCCCGGCTTTCATCTCCACCCCTTGAAAGGTGATCTCAAGGGCTTTTGGAGCGTGACCGTGCGGGCGAACTGGCGCATCATCTTCCGATTCCAGGAAGGCGATGCCTACGATGTTGATCTGATCGATTACCACTAGAAGGAAGAGACAATGACTATGAAGAATCCACCGCATCCCGGCAGGATCCTCCGGCAGGAGTGTATCGAGCCCCTCGGTCTAACGATTACGGAAGCAGCCTCGCGACTTGGCGTAAAGCGGCAGACACTCAACAACCTTGTCAATGAGAAGGCGGGAATCTCCCCGGAGATGTCCATTCGGCTGTCCAAGGCTTTCGGCAGCCGTCCAGAGGTCTGGCTGGGGCTTCAGATGCAATACGATCTTGCCAAGGCCCAGAAGACGGCACACCGCATCAAGGTCCGCAGGATTGCGGCCCCCGACGGCAACGCAGACAGAGTGGCGGGCCACTGACCAAAAGGGGACTTGAAACGTAGATTCCGCCCCACCTATTCACCCTCTGTTACAGCACGGTCGATCGCAGGTCGAGCCTACCCGCGAGCCGCAAAGATTCCGTCTCATGCCAATCCCCCAATGAAGTCGGTAGTGGATCCATTACAGTGGGATCAATCCACATGCCCTAAGGGGTGATAGCGCACCCGAGGTCAAGCTTTCCGTTTCCAGGAAAGGATCCGGTCCTGAAGAGGTTTGCCCTCAGCGAAGAGGCCGAGATCAAGTTACGGGAACCTGATGACGGGCACAGCGTGCCTCGTACTCCCCGACAAATCCTCGAAAGCACCACTCTTGAAAGAGCTTGGCCTGAAGAGGGGGTTGTACGAAGTAGTAATTCGCGTTCAGGTACTGAGGGGGAATATCCACCCGCGTTATCTCGGGCCTCTGGCCCGCCTGACAGACCTCCACCGGCACGACCTTTACAAAGTCGGTTTCCTCTGTGCCGGCCCGAGCCAGAAACTCTCCCGAAGGGTTCCGAACATTGGAGGATCCCCAGAAGTCGTACGCAACGTCTTGTCTTGAAGGCAGGGGCCAGAAACGCGGACGGGGGAACGGAAAGCGTATTGTACCTGCCTGATTCACAAAGACCGCAGGCACGTTGAGCTTTGTGGCGTATTGTTGCGGCACCACTTCCGACGCCAGGTGGGACCAGCGTTTCAGAAGTTCTTTGAAGATCAAAGTTTCCGGGTACCGCGCGACGGGTCGAACCGTGCCCCAGAGGGCCACGATGACGACGAGTTCGACCGCGCTCCGCTTGAACCCCTCAAAGGTCTCACGGGCAAAGGAATCGAAGCAGATTACGCCGCCGATCCGGCCGAAGGGGGTTTCGAAGATTCCGGGTCCCGGCACGTCACTGCGCCGCCAGACGGCCGTCTCTTGGCACGTGGGGTTGCGTTTGCGATAGTATTGGAGGCTTCCGTCATTGCCCACCATGAACATCGTATTGTAGAAGTACCCCTCGAAGCGCTCGTAGAGGCTGCCGGTGATATAGATGCCATGTCGGGCTGCCTGTGCCTTGAGCCAGTCGACGGTCCGGCCGTCCAGTTCTTCGGCAACCGTCATCAGGTCTTCGCCAAAATAGAAGCCCACGTTGAACATCTCCGGCAGAACGACCAACTGCGCACCCTCGCCGACGGCCCGCTCGATACAGCGTTCCGCCAGGGCCAGGTTCTCCCCAACCCTGAGCGGTGTGGCCAGCATCTGGACAATGCCTACGTTCAGCATAGGTCACCCGTGATTCCGTTTGATGTGTTCAATCCTGGAGTCTTCCTCTGTTCTCACTCCTGACCGTGAATTCTAGCAGTTCCTTGTCCGGAATGCAGCTGGAAACGGTCCGGTTCTTGTCGAACCCCCTGGATTTTGCTAAGGTCTTTCCACGGAAAGCCCACGGATGCTTTGGTTTTCAAGATGGAATGAGCGAAAATGAGGCCGTCAAGACCGAAAGATGAGTCTTGATGGCCCTTTTCTTTGGTGCGCCGGGCTCGGCGCGCAGTGCTGCAACCGCTCGTGTCAAAACGGGGAACGAAGGTGAACCAGGAAGTGATCCGGCGCCTCTCGAGGCGAGGTCGGCTCTTACGACTCGTCGCATGCTTCTGTTTGTTGGCCGGCCCGGTCTGGGCCGACGAAAGGGACGCGGAGACGGACCGGGCCCTGCGGCGAACCCTGTCAGAAGGGACGACTCGAGCCTTTATCAAGGGCAGCCGCGTTCGGATGTATTGGGAGGCGGAAGGCCCGTCGGCCATGTTCAAGGCCCGCTGGAAAAGGGGCCCTTTGGACGACCGGGGTTACTCCTACTACACCGCCGAGCTGGAACAGGAGAGGACACCCCCGCGGATACCTCGTGCGAGGAGCGCATGGCACGAGGTGACGGTTTTTGACCTGGAGTCCTGGCGTGGGTACTCCCAAAGGGCTCGAGAACAGTTGGTGCCGAAAGAGCCGGGGCATGGCGTCTATGTCCAGTTGATGGACGGGGAGCGCGTCTTGGTCCGCGATTCGAAGGGACAGATTCAATCCTATCATCTGCAGGAAAAGCCTGCGGATACGACTATTCTGAGACGCTACAATGCGCACGAATTCGCCATTCAGATCGCGCGATTCGTGGAATCGGATCTCACCTCTCGATACCCGGAGCAGACGTGCTTCCTGGGCGTGTACCTTTCGGTCTCGTTTGCACCCCGTTTCATTCTGTTCGATTTCTCCCGGCGTGCCTGCGTGGTCCTGCACGGGCCGTTGGAGATGGGTATCGGGGACGGGACGATTCCCTTCTCCTCAGAGCTCACGATTCTGACCACATTGCTCGTGGAAAGCCATGTTTTTGCCCTGCTGAAGAATCCGGTGTCATCCGTGGGCCGCTTGTTGAACACCGGGGTTCAGTCCTTTGCACGATTGGCCACGCCGCGATTGCCTTCCTTCAGCACCTCGGCTCCTGCGTTGACCGGAACGGGGGGCATGGATTTGGTCGAGTGGGAAACCTATCTGGACAAGGTGACAGGCACGAAGAGAGATCTCGGGTCCATCTCTTTCCTCATCGACGGCGAGAACTTTTTCCCCTTGTTCCGTCGACGAATGGAGGAGGCCCGGGAATCGGTTTATCTGAGGGTCTGCATCTTCGACAACGATGATGTTGCGGTAGGCATCGCCGACTTGTTGAAACGGATCTCAGGAGAGGTGAAGGTGAGAGTCCTGGCTGACCGTTTGAGTACCCAGACCGCAGCCCGGGCTCTTCCGACCACCCTCCCCGAAGGCTTCACGCCGCCCAAGTCCATGCCCAAGTACATGCGGCGGGACTCCCGCGTGAAGGTTCGGGCGTTCCTGAATCCGTGGCTCAGTTCGGATCACGTGAAGGTCTTCCTGATTGACCGGAGATTCGCCTACCTGGGGGGGATGAACATCGGCCGGGAGTACCGCTATGAGTGGCAT
>RCNG010000945.1_pt1 | contig 14867 bp, 11 predicted proteins | sample 2041371 | NCBI WGS metagenome assembly RCNG01 (sample SAMN09708227, study PRJNA481090) | Marine sediment metagenome, whole genome shotgun sequencing project. | biome: marine sediment; feature: ocean; material: sediment; isolation source: Sewage treatment plant 1 marine sediment (STP1) ... | reverse complement strand
CGCTTGAGGATTTACCATCTCCACAAATATGAACGTAATGGCAGGTCTTCTGACTATCGGATCAATCTACTCGCCGCGCCTTCCCGATCCGTTTGGTGGCAGATCAGTGGCAATTGCGGATTTCGTCCCCGAACACAGCGGTGGGTCCGTGCCGGAATTTCACCGGTTTCCCTGTTGGGCCCCAAAGGGCACCACCACGTTGCATGAATAATTTTCCGACTCCAATAGATTACCTGGAATTATTTGTCAAGGATTTCTTTCGCTGAAATTATTTCTGTCAGGCGCCAACAAAGTCCCCACTGCAACTATTGCGGGATGTCACGACGGGCCGTTTTTTTGACAATTTTCTATACTTTATGATATATTAACAATTATATTCAGCGTAGATACTGTATCTCTAACTGCTGCTGATCCAGCACAATCAGGTAAGGATTTTATCGTGGCCAATCAGACCCCGCAACCGCCCACCGTAAAAACCAGCGACCCTTCGAAATCGGAAGCCGCAAATGACTCTCCCTCTCCCGAAGCGCTCAAAGCGATTCGGGGATTTATGGCTGCATTTGCAAATGCGGTTAAAAGCTATTCCCTCTATCCCGCAACACACACCATATCAGAAAAGCTCTTGAGTGGTCTTGACGTTAGCCTGACAAATTTTTTTCAATTATCTCCAGATCTGAAACTTGACATTGAAAAAGAGCGGATCTGTTTTAAAGGAGTTGAGGTCCACCAGCAGAGTGGCAGAGAAGATTATCTGGTCACGCCATTTTTCCGTGACGGAATCCTCTGGATTGAATTCAGAAAGGGGGCAACAGCGGCCGAACTCTCCTTTCTGTTGGGTATGCTGAGCGAGTATCGAACCTTAACAGATGAGTCCGAGGGTGATTTGGTGACGGCACTGTGGAAGAAAAATCTATCGCATATCCACTATGAAGCAGCAGACGTGTTCTGGGAAACAGAGCCCAAACTTGATTTTTCCCACTTTCGTGTGTCCGGATCATCGGATGAAAAATCTCATAATCCGTCCGGTTCGAAGCATGCCAGTGATGCTGGTAATCAGCGAGACGATTCGGGAGATGCTGGAAATCAATCAACGGTGAGTATTGACTCGACAGCAGTTAAGCCCAGCTTGATGCAGTTGACGCCCGCAGAAAATGAAATACTTCAGAAATTAATTTTCGATGAAGAACACCGAAATCGCAGCGAAGATGTCCTGGATGTGCTTCTGATTATTTTGGAAGATGAAAATGAAGAAGCTGAATTTGGCCGTATCCTTGAGCTTTTGGTCCAGGAATTTGAAAACATCCTGCGTCACGGTGAATTTCAATTTGCCCTCAAGATCCTTGATCACCTTAATAAATTGTCTGACAGGGACGCTGCAACAAAGATCTGGCGCGAACCGCTGATCGATCAATATTTCCAATCTGTCTCAGATTCAGAGGTCCTGGAGGCTTTGGAGGACTATCTCCCGGATTTTAAATCAGAGGATCCCACCCAATTAAAAATATTTCGACAGATTCTTCGAATGTTGCGTCCAAAAGCAGTTCTCACTTTGGGTCCGCTTTTGTCAGAGATCTCATCAGCTGCCTTGCGGCGCCGTCTGATGGAAGCCATCGGAATTTTGTCAAAGCAGGATTTGAACCCGCTAAGCCAATTGCTCAAAGCGCCGGATGACCTTATGGTACAGCAACTTGTGACCATTGTCGGGCATCTTGACGGAAAAGATCCACAAAGGCTTCTATTGGATATGGCCCGACACCCTTCACTTGACGTCCGCAGGGAAGCGCTAAAACAACTTCTAAAACGAAACGGTCGCGTGCAACGGTCTTTTTTCTTTTTGCTTGAGGATCCCAGTGAGATTATCCGTCGCGAAATTTTGAGCCGCTTGGCTTCTGAACGAAATCGAACATCAGAAGATCCTTTGCTGGAGTACCTTGATCAAAAAGCGTCTAACATTTTCGATTCTGATCATATTCTGGCCTGCTACTCAGCCCTTGGAAAATGCGGCTCCTCACGATCAATCCCCTACTTAAGGGCGACCCTGGAGGAACGGTCCTGGTGGGAACTCTTTGACATCGGCGGATCGCCGCATCGGCGTGGAGCGGCTGTGGCCCTGGCGGAATTGAAGATGCCCGAGGCGGATAAGATTCTCCTGCAGGCGACCCGCAGCTTCTTTCCGCATATCAAGCGAGCAGCACGTAATGCAATTGCCGGGAGACAGCCGAAATGAGTGCAGATGAGAAAAACAATGCTTCAAATGAGCATGTGTTACTGAGCGAGAACCTGTTTACGGCTTTTTACAAAATGGTGCAGGCCGTTCGAATCCATCGGGACAACAATCAGTTGGTGATCCAAAGTGCGGAATATTTCATTCATGCCGTCAAGCGTTTCGGGGGTGACGAAAGTCGTTTAACGATTCAAATTATTTCCGGACGCTTCTACCTGCAACAGGAAAAGGTCCTCTATCGTCGCGAAACCGCCAATTTAATCAACAATGCGCTGGTCTACTTTGAAAAGCGCGGTCTCCACGGTCTATCCCTTTCCACAGCGATTCAGCGTAAAGATTTAAACGAGGTGCTCCTCTTTGCCCACCTGATGAACAAGTCTGAATCCCGCAACAATCCATCCGGCTGGCTCGAAGCCCAGATCGGTGATAAAGGTTTGGATTGGGCCGAAATAATTTCGGAACCGGATTCGGACGGCATTCAGAAATTGGAGGTGACCGATTCGCTGACGGTAGCCATGGGTGCCATAGGCGCCGGTCAAGATGACAAAGCTGTTAAAAGCGCTGAAATAGCCTATGCCGGTTCTCTTCTATCTCTTAAAGAAGTTATCGGCAAGGTATCGGATAATCGGCCGGCGGGAATACGTAAAACTGTTCGCATTGTCCAGAAAACCGTCGATCTGGTGATCGATAAGCGGTCGATTCTGTTGAAACTGAGCACATTGCGAGATTATGACGATTATACCTACACCCATTCGGTCAACGTGTCGATTCTGGCCATATGTCTGGGCCAGCACATCGGACTCACCAAGAATGCACTTGAAACGCTGGGAATCTGCGGACTATTCCATGATCTCGGCAAAGTCGATGTCCCGCTGAAAATTCTCAATAAACAAGGAAAACTCACTGAGCATGAGTTTAAGGTGATCCAAAAGCACTCTTTGAACAGCGTTCGCCATATTGCAAAATTAAGGGCACCCCGAGAACTCAAATCCAAAATCATGCTGGCCCCTTTTGAACATCATTTAAAATACGACTTAAGCGGCTATCCACGGTCCTGGCGCAGTGAACCGCTGAGTCTATTTGGCAGGATTCTGACTATCGTAGACGTGTTTGACGCCATCACATCACACAGAATATATCGAACCGAAGCAATAAGCCCGGACCAAGCTTTGAGCATGATGAGTGAAAGTGCCGGCAAAGATTTTGACCCGATTCTGCTCAAAGCCTTTATCAACATGCTCGGCGTTTATCCGGTTGGAACTCTGGTGGAGCTTAACACCCGTGAAATAGGACTTGTATCTGAAAACCCGGAACAAAGCGACGGCGCTCATCCTCTGGTGACAATTTTGATCCCGGCAGGTGACCAGGGCTACACCCGCGGTGAAACCGTGGACCTTGCTGAACGTGAAACTTCCGACGGCAGGTACAAGCGCAGCGTTGTAAAAACGTACAATCCCGCCCTGTTCGGTGTCCAGCCATCAGAGTATATCCTTTAATTAACGGGCTCTGGCAAACACTCGAATGATAATTTTTTAGCCTTCAAACTCCAATCATGTATTGTTTAAAAAAAATTGGATAAATTTTGCGGAGGTCTATTTTAGGTCCAAATATTATCTATCTGAATTACTGCATTTCAAAATGGAGGCAGTCAGAAACAGCGATATTACCCCTTTAAAATCGGTAGTATCAGGATGCCACCAATAGATTCCCGTATCCGATTATCCATAATGCTAAAAACACCGTGTAATCCCGCAGCGCAGGATACAAAATTCGCCACCACATCCAGTTCTCCGACAACTCCAACCAATCGAAGTGTCATCCTATCGGCATAAATTTATTTAAGAATTTCGTTTAAAATGCCGATATGAAGCTAACAACAGCAAAATTCATTATTAATTTCATAAACAGTTATAAGGCTACTTATTTTGTTATTTCGATAAATATCGCTTTAAAGAGAAAAATAATTTACTTAATTTTAACTGAATTATTGCTGAATAAAGCTCAATCTTGAAGAACGGGACCGAAAACCGAAAAAGATAGGCGGCAATCGCGGGTAACGATAATAATCATATAGTGTTCAACAGGCAACTATGGGAAACATCCAAAAAAAAGTTCTCATCGTAGACGATGAACCTGTCATACTCGATATGCTTGCTCAAAGCTTGGCAGTTGATCAAGAGCATTACGGGGTGGTGACGGCCCGAAACGGCAAAGAGGGTTTTGAATTATTGTCCAAAGAAAACGTTTTTCTGGTGATATCCGACATTGTAATGCCTGAAATTTCAGGTCTGCATCTTTTAGCGCAAATCCGGGCTTATTATCCGCAAATCGAAGTCATCCTTATGACCGGCTACGCAACCGGTGAAATCAATCGGCAAGGGCGACAAAGCAACTGTCTTCATTTCCTTGAAAAACCTATCAGACTAGGACATTTGCTTGAGATGATTCGTGAACAAATCACCATTGACGATGAAGGCTTTGCCGGAACCCTAAAAAACATCCAGCTAATTGACTTGATCCAGATGTGTTGCTTTTCGGGGATTACGATGGCCATCAGCGTGATGAAGGGTTCTCAACAGGGAACAATCAATATTAGGGACGGAAAAATTGTTCACGCCGTTTGCGGAAATATGACGGGAGAAAATGCTTTTTATAATATTCTTGGCTGGCAGAGCGGATCTTTTGAAACTATAAAGATTGCTTCTCCTTTGGAACAGACCATTGATAAAAACCATAACTATCTGCTCCTTGAGGCGGCAAGACTATCTGATATAAAAACAGAAACAGAGAATCTTGGCACGGAACAGGTCTGTCAGGAAGATAATTTGGAGGAAACGGCTGACCCTGATGAACAATCTGAGCTCAATGATAAATTGCGGGTGCTTATAGTAGATGATTCTCATACGATGTGTAAAATTCTGACAAATATTCTCACGGTTAAAGGGGAGGTTACAGTTGTTGGAACTGCACAAAACGGTGAAGAAGCCTTGGAAAAAATAGTTGAACTGAAACCGGATGTAGTTACCCTTGACGTGAATATGCCGATTATGGACGGCAGTACGACATTAAAACACATTATGATTAAAAGGCCTTGTCCCGTGATTATTATCAGCAGCATCGGCAACCGATCCCAGAAGAATATATTGGATTTTTTACACCTCGGAGCGGTAGATTTTGTCAGCAAACCCGAAAAAGCTGAGGATATGGCGGTCCAGCAGCAGAAGATAATTGAAAAGATACGAACTGCTGCTACCGCCAAAATAGGCAACTTTAAGCGCGGAAAAGATCCAAAAATCATGGCGCAAGTGCAAAACAATACGAAGGATCAGTTGCCCTGCAAACGTTTGGTTGTAATCAACTCGGGGGCCGGCGGATTTACCGAATTGGTGAACACAATACATTTATTTCCCAATAATACGGACGCGAGTATTTTGGTTTTGCACGAAATGCCGCCGGAGTTTGTGAGCCCTCTGTCGAGTTATCTTAACGATAGAACAGTCATAACGGTGCTGCCCATTCAAACGGACGTCCTTCTACTTGGAGGAAATTGCTATATCGGCACCACTGGCGCTCCTTTGAAGCTGAACGCCGCACTGGGCAGCTATACATTGAGCATCGAAGGCACTAAATCTGCAGATAACCGCGCAGATCATCCTTTTAGCGGTTTTCTACATTCTGTCTGCAAATCATTTAGCGGTCCCATTCAGGTTGTGCTTTTATCCGGAGCCACTGTGGGCAACCTTGATGGGCTGCGCTGCATTAAAGAAAGAAATGGCCAAATCATCGTCCAACCGCTACATTCGAGTATGGTCCCCGAACAACTTGAAAAAGCAATCCAAGCCGGGCTGGTTGACCGGGAGGCTAATGCTGAAGAAATCATCAAACAAATCCAGAATTGTTAGAACGAATGCATCTCATTTTAGAAAAGAACGGGTTTGAGGTGATGATCTGAAAGGACTATCATCAGGGCCAAGAAGGGTAATAGCGCATAAGTCCGTTTGTTAATACAAATTGTAACGGTCTGCAGGGCTGTTGGAAATACAAAATTCGCCGTAAAACTAATACGAGTTGTAAATCAGATGAATACCGATGAGAGTCAACAGGAAAATAAATATTTCCTTTAATAATCTCTCGTTAATTTTTTGAGTAATGCGCGGCCCGATTTGCCCGCCGATTATTACTCCCGGAACTGCCCAAAGAACAGTTGGCCAATCAGCTTTCCCTCCTAAAATCAAATGGAAGGCTGATCCGATCAGACAAACCGCGAAGGTGAGAAATATGCAGGTAGCGATGGCGTTGCTCATTTTCAAAGACAATCTGCTTCTCATGATGGGTATCAGCCATTCACCCATACCGGTGCTCAACATCCCGCTGCCGAAGGATATGGGTACAGCAAGCCATAAACGCCGATACACATTTTTTATTTTTGTTTGTGAACTACCCGAGTCAGCATAGTTTTGATGTGATGAAACAAATAAAAACGCCGTTGTCAATACCAGTATACCCAAAACCAATTCAATAAGAGAAGGTTTGATCTTGTTGGCGATATAAGCGCCTGCGGCAATACCCGGCACCGCTATTAAAATGAGCAAAGCGGCGAGTTTGAGATCCGCTTTTCTTTGGCTTAAATAGGCGATACTGCCGGAACCCTTGCCGAACGTTTGGATCCATAAAGACGTCGGAACGGCGATTTCAGGATTCATCTTTAGGACAACCAATAAAAAGGGCATCCATAATATGCCTCCGCCTATCCCGATGGATGAAACCACCGTTGATATCAAAAAGCCTGCCGGCAATGCCAACCAAATTTCATTCATCAGTTTTTTTTTGGATGGCATAAAAATTAAAAAAATCTACAGCATCATTTAGCAATTCAAAGTCTATTTTCAATTGCATTAAATCCCTGCCAATTTGGCTAATATCATCATCGCTTAATTTTGGATGTTTCAGCGTTGAAGATGTTTTTTTAATAAAATCCTTTCCGGCTGAACCCATATTCTTTGAAATTAGAATAATCTCCTGTAGATTACTTGACATCTCATTGATCACATGGCCAAGGTCGGCCAATTCATTGGTGGATTGAATATTTATGGTTTGACTGAGATCTCCTTTTGATATTTTTTTAGATGATTCGATCATGTGCTGAAGGGGTTCGGTTATGTTTTTGATAAACATGGTCAAAACGATAATTATAACAACCATGATAACTGCAATCATCAGCAGAGCTTTGTTTCTAAGCTTTTCAACCGGAACAAAAATCTGATCAATTTCCATTTGATTTTTTGATTTCATTTCAAAATTGGAAAACAGGTTTTCTTTCAATGCCGGCCCATGGGTATCGAATAAAAACTCCACACCCATCAACAATGATGCAGACCCAATCAGTAGAAAATATATTATCATGGTCCGTTGCAGGCTATATCTGAATTTTGCTTTCATCGAAGTCTCTATATAGAATGCTTGAAAGGTTCGGCATCGGTCTTCCGGATATTTTTGGGATTCTATCTAACAACACTAATGTTAATAAATTCCAGTCCGGTAAGATATTCTTTATCGGATTTTTCCTGCCATTTTACTTTTGCTTGGACAGTAAATTTATTTGAATTGCCGGGCAGATTAAATTCCACATCAATCACATCATCGACCTTCATTCTATTTTCAATTTGAATGCAAATACCACCTATGCTCACGTTTCTGCCTTTGATGGGTTTTGAAGCTTTGGAATTTACGCCATCCGTCATATTTAGCCTGGCATGTTTTCGATTATCGGCAGGCATATAAATTTTCCTCCGTTTGTTTGATTTTGGCGAATTACTTTTTTTCATCTTTCCATATTATTTCGATAACGGTAGAAACAAGTCTCCATGCCGTAAAGGTAAAACAAATAGTTGCCCTATCACCTTTATTGCGGGGTATTCGGTTTTATATCACCTTGGCGAGCCGTCATTTTTCGGCATGGCTGGATGATGCTGGCAATATCTGTAATATCGTTTAAATCCGCAGCTTTCGCAAAACTATCTTCGATTAAATCTGAAATTTCATTGTGCTCGATTAGCTTAAAACGCACCATCAAATCGACCATATGCTGCATTTCTTCCCGCTTGGGTATGAACCGATCATAGACAATACGCTTTTCAGGCGTCGTCAGCGCATACTCGACTAAATCCACCGGCTGATTCCAATATTCGGAGGCGATCCGGGCTGCCGTGTGCGGGTTTTCCCCGGCCCAGATACCGGAGCGTGCAGCTCCTTGAACCAGCATTTGAACAATCTCAGGATCGTTTTCGATAAAATCCTGGCGAACCAGGACGAGGTTGCAGATGAAATACTTCCACACATCTTCCACATAGTGGACAAGCGATGCATCTCCGCTTCTTAACGTCTGGGCGGCAAAAGGCTCGCCGACATAATATGCGTCCAGCGCACCCGAGGCTAAAGCGGAAGCCATATCCGGCGGATTCATCTGCACAATATTGATTTTTCCGGTCAGCCCCCTCTCTTCCATCAACTGCAGGATGCTGAGATTATGCCCCGAGTATCGCATGGGAACGGCAATGGTTTTACCGGACAGATCGCTCAGTTGCCTCACATTCCGGTCTTTTGCGGAAACCAGCGTACTTTCGTGACGATTGCCGATATAGATGACCTTAACATCTTCTCCCTGCTGCTTGAGCACTATCGAAAGCGGCGCAATCATAAAGGCAGCCTGAATCTGATGATTACGAAGCGCCTCGGCCATTTCCGCAAAGGAGGCAAACTTGAGCGCCCTAAAGCGTACACCGTCGCCGTCTCGCGTAGCGTAATCCAGCAATGGGGACGCCAGATTGGTAATTACCGGCATATAGCCCATATTAATTATGCGTCTCTCTCCATGATCAAGGTTAAACCACCAATGGGACCCTGAGATGAGAAGCAGCCATCCAACCGCTGCGATGCAGATACGCCAGGGCAGGGGCAAATGGTGCCAATGTATATGAAGTTTATAACAGCTCATGGTGTCTTTAGTATTATTTACACCGCATAACTGACACCCAGCATTAAGAAGACTTCATCCCTGAGCCTACTCAGATCCGGATCTTTTTCATAATTTCTGGGATGCGGAAAATCAAGCTTGCGTTCCAGCTTCACAACCGAAGGTCTGCCGCTCATAACTACAATCCGATCCCCCATGATCAGGGCATCATCAATATCATGGGTTACGATAAGGGTTGTCTTGCAAATATATTCGTGCATATTGACAACTTCCTCACGCATTTTCATATGAGTTAGAAAGTCCAGACCGCTAAAGGGCTCGTCCATAATAAGCATATCCGGGTTAACGGCCAAGGCTCTTGCCAGTTCGGTCCTGCGCTGCATCCCTCCGGACAGCTGGCGGGGATAATGATCCTCGAACCCTTCCAGTTCAACCATGGCGATAAATTCCTGAATTTTTTCTTCCTTCAACTCTTTATCTTCCAGGTGACGCAAACCCAGTCCGACATTTTCCCAAACGGTCATCCAGGGCAAAAGGGCGCTGTGTTGAAAGACAAAGATATTATCCGAACTGGGACCGTCGTTCTGTTTTCCGTTTATCAGAATTTTCCCCGAAAAAGCGGTTTCAAAACCGGCAATGATGCGCAGCAAAGTTGATTTCCCACAACCGGAGGGACCCAGAATACAGACCATCTCACCTTCAAAAAATTCGAGATTGATATTGTCAAGGACCAAAATGCTGTCGCGATAACCAACATCGGCGTCATCACCCGGACGATGGTTTTTGCGGCGATTTATGAATTCCTTTGCTAAATTTTTTATCACCACATGTGCCATGATATCTCTTCTTAATGTGAATTCGGTCCCCAGCAAACGGAATCGATTCGACCCAGACGCCTTATTATATGATCCAGCAACAATCCGATAATGCCGATAACAATCATAGCATCCATGACGTAATCCATACGCAGGGCGTTACGAGAGTCGAGAATCAGATATCCCAGCCCTGATTGGACGGCAATCATTTCTGCGGCGACAACGACCAGCCATGCGATCGTAATAGTTATGCGCAGTGCTGTGACAACGTCAGGCAGAATACCGGGCACGACAATTTTCGTTACGACTTCAATCCGGCTGAAATTAAAGTTTGCAGCTACCTGAAAAAAGGTGGGATTGATAGAACCTGCAGCTATCGCCGTCGAAACAACCAACGGGAAAAAACTAGAGAGAAAAATCAAGAAAACTGCAGGTTTGTCACCGATTCCGAACCAGAGCATCGCCAGCGGAATCCAGGCCAGCGGCGATATGGGACGCAGAAACTGAATAATTGGGTTTAAGAATTGCTTTGCGATCCTCCACCGCCCGAGAACGATTCCCAGCGGTATGCCAAATAAGATCGCCAGATAGAACCCTGCGGTGACCCTGAAAAGACTAGCTACTGAATGTTTTAAGAGGGCACCGCAGGCTATTAATTCTCCCATAGCGCTCAGCACTTTTAACGGCCCCGGGAAAACCTGGGCGCTCCAACCACTGTAAAGTGCTGCAAAATGCCATAAAAGACAAATAAATCCAAAAGCCAAAAGTGCAAAAAACAGTGGTGATTTGTTGGCATTCATTCCGTTTATCCCCTCCATTCATGGGGTAGGGGAAACCGCTTTTTAATCCATAGGGCCCGTTCAGTGCCTACAAGCATTTTGACGCTCCAAGCATTTCTTTGGCAAGTCTTAAGTACTGCTGTGCTGATCTGCTATTTTTGTCGTAGTGAATCACCGGCATATTCACTATCTGTGATTCCTGGATCTTGGCGTCAAATCCGATGATGGTGTTAAAGGCTTTCCCTTTGTATTTACTCAGCAGTTTAGTGCATATGACTTTTGATGATGTATTTTTTTCATCATACATGGTAACCAAAACTCTATAATCCAGGGCTTTATTCGATTTTTTTTCAATGACCTTGATGATCTTTTCAACCTGATTGACGCCATGGGTCGAAAAATATTCACATTGGCTGGGAATGATGACCAAATCTGAGGCGATCAAGGCATTTAGCGTAAAAAACTCCATTGATGGGGGCGTATCGATGAGGATATAGTCAAATCGATCTTTAACCAAATTCAATTGATCTCGTAATAAATATCCAAAATCATTTCCATTAAATTTTTTATTGGGTAACAAGGCCATTTTGCTGTTCGACGGCAGCAGCCAGAAATTAGGGTAGCGGGTTTTTTTAATTACTCCCGACATACCATTGGGTCTTGACTGCAGAACATCAAAAAAAGATTGGGTATGTTTATAGCCGAAGGAAATCGTCAGATTTGACTGAACATCAAAATCGACCAGCAAAACACGGTTTTTCAATAGGGACAATGACATCCCCAAATTTAAACAAGTCGATGTTTTGGCAACGCCCCCTTTTTGATTGCTGATCGCAATGATTTTATTCCTGCCGGAGGAAGGCTTGGCTACCTCTTCCAAAAGGTATGGTGTTTCGGTTGGAGGTGAATTATCGACGGTAAATACATGACTGCATCTGGAACACTTGACCTTTAATTTCGAATTTACCGGAATGTTTTCATCCGGATTGTATTTTGTTTTGCACTTCTCACACACGATGATCATTGGAGCGACCTTTCCAACCGGCATTTATCCGGCACTCGAATATTATTGACGCGTCATTATCGCTTCTATTTCCTTGCAAAGATTAATCTCATCGGCCACGACATCCACCGTCATGCGCTCGATGGCGTTTTGTGTCAGATTGGGATACACGCAGCTATCGTTGTGCTGGGCGATGGTAACGCCTGATTTTTCTCGTATTTTAGTAAAGCCGTCCGCGCCGTCATCACCGATTCCGGTCAATAATACGCCCACGGTATTCTGCTTGAAGATTTTGGCAGCTGATGAAAAAAGGCGATCCAGCGGCCGACCATCATCGTTGCCCACCTTTAAGCAAGGTTCTCCATTGGGGTTTGTCCGGACGGTGATCGAATTCTCAAGTGAACTAACATAGCAGGTTCCCTGCTCTAAAACGACATTATCCGCGGCCGCCTCAACTTTCCAGGGGACGAATTCATCGAATTTTTTCACGAAAGCGGAAAGGATTTTTGGAGAAATTTCCTGAGTAACCACCGCTGCGGCCGGAAGGTTAGGGGAAAGATTTGCCAGCAGGCGAATGATCGTATTGGGCCCGCCAAGAGTAGTACCCAGGGCCAGCAGAAAGTCAAGCGGTTGATATCCGTATCGCTCGGCCAGCCTTACTTTTGCATCCCAGTTTGAGAGTTTAACCCGGCGGATGTTATCAATATTTACCGAATGGGCGATTTTTAAACGGTCTATAAGTTGTTGTTTGGCGCTGTTGATGTCAGCTGAAATGGCGCCGGAGGGCTTGGGAACGAAATCAACCACCCCGAGTCTTAAGGCTTCGAACGTAATGGAACCATCGCCGAAAAGAGAGCTTAAGACCACAACCGGCACCGGCGATTCAATCATAATATGACGCATGGCGCTTATTCCGTCCATAACCGGCATATCAATATCGAGCGTGATGACATCCGGGTGCAGTTCTTTAATCTTTTCTATGCCCTCCAGGCCGTTTTTGGCGGAACCTACGACCTGAATCCCGGCATCAGATTCCAGGAGTTCACTGACGGCTTTGATCATAAAAGAGGCATCATCCACTACCAAAACTTTTAGTTTTTCTTCCATATCCGATCTCCAAATCTGCGAGTAGCGGTTAAATGTCAGACCACCGTCGGAGGCGCAAGCTTGTTTTACTAAAAAAATCCACCAGTAACCTATGATCTTGGTTTAATTATTTGGATTGCTGTTATGATTTCGAATTTCGATATTCTGAATTCGAAGATTTATCCTATGCATTTCCAGGGGCCTGTACCGGAAAAATTGCAGTTTCTTTGGCCGCCGATACGCTCTCAAAAGACTGCTGTTGATGCTTTTTGGTCTGCATGCCGATGGTCATGTTCACCAGTTCGTAAACATCCAGGATAAGAGAGATCTTACCGTCTCGAATAATCGTAGCACCGGAAAACCCGCTATTTTCCTGTAGATAATCTACCAGAGGTTTTATCACCACCTCCTCCTGCCCCACCAGTTCATCCACCACAAGACCTATCTGTTGCATGCCGGTACTTACGATGACCACATAGGCCCGGTCGTCGTTCTGCTTGTCCGGGGTTAAACCGAACATATCGGATAAACGAAAAATAGGCATGGTCCTGTTGCGCATATGAATGACTTCAACGCCCTCCATCAAGGAAGTTTCGGCCCCGGAAATCCGCAGGGTCTCTTCCACGGCCGACAGCGGAATGGTATAGAGATCCGTCCCGACCCGGACCATCAGGGCTTGGATGATAGCTAACGTCAATGGGATTTTTATGCGCATCTGGGTATTGACCCCGGGTGTTGAACCGATTTCGATGGTACCGTTAAGTTTTTCAATGTTCTTTTTAACGACGTCCATGCCGACACCGCGACCAGAGGTATGGCTTACCTTCTCGGCTGTAGAAAATCCGGGAAGCATGATAATCCTCGTCAATTCTTTATCCGACATCCGATTCATCTCATCTTTGGAAAGAAATCCTTTTCCCAGGGCCTTGGCCTTGATGTGGTCGGGATCCAGCCCTCGACCGTCGTCGGTTATCTCTATGACGATATGATTGCTTTCATGGTAGGCTTCAAGTGTCAGCGTGCCGTTTTCCGGCTTTCCGGCATACCTTCGTTCTCGTCGCGTCTCAATTCCGTGATCGACCGCATTTCGAATGATATGGATCAAGGGATCGGATATCTCCTCGATGATCATCTTATCCAGTTCCGTTTCTCCTCCCCTGATCTCCAGCTGTACTTGCTTATCCGAATTTTGGCTGAGATCGCGAACCAATCGAGGATAGCGATTGAAAAGCTGGGAGATAGGCAGCATTCTAACCTTCATAACGCCTTCCTGGAGATCGTTGGCCACTCGGCCAAGGGACACGATGGCTTCGCCCAGCCTGAAAGACAGCGTCCTGACCGGTTTCAGTTGTTTTTGGTCCAGCCTGATTTCTTCTTTCAAATGCTGCTGGAGGGTTTTCATTTCATTGGCCAACTGAGAAAAAAAGGCACGACTGACCACGAGTTCACCTACCTGATTCATCAGGGAATCAATTTTATCGGCACTCACCCGCACGCTTTGTTTGAGGATTCTGTCGCCGGGACTATCCGATTTAGGCCGCTCTATCCGGCTTTTCGTAACTCTTTCATTCGCATCCGTTGAGGAAAACGAAGGTCGATCGATAATATCTTCAGACTTTGCCGATTTATCTGCGGAGAGATCAGAGGTCGGCAGATCTCCGGCAAGCTGCTCATTGGTTTTAACACCCGACTGTTTTAAATTGGCCTGCGCGGGTTCGTTTTGTTGAGGGGCCTCAACCGACGGTGGTTCTGCAGCACCGGTTTCGGACCCGGTGGAAAGCATTTCTTCGATGACGTCGGCCAGCAGTTCGGGTTCGTCGTCACCGGCTTCTACCATTGAGGTATCAAAAGCTGTGCCCAGTGTCTCGAAAAGTTTATTATCATCTGAGGTTGAATCAGCGGCTTCTGGCGCGATTTCCGATTCCTCAAGGAAATTCAAGCCTTCCTCCAGAAGAGGTCTTTCCGATTCCCCGAGAGAATTTAAGTC